>ERZ651776.1762-NODE-1762-length-25239-cov-5.178483_pt1 | contig 25239 bp, 23 predicted proteins | sample MGYA00514761_ERZ651776 | MGnify/ENA metagenome assembly ERZ651776 | reverse complement strand
TTCCAAGCCCTAGGTTAACTCCTAATCCAAGCCCTAGGTCAACTTCTGCTGATAGACCATCTTTTTTTAAAAGTTTGGCGCATGGAACTGCGCCGCTTTCCAATGTGAATAAGCAAACGGTGGCTCTCAAGAACAGTATTGTTCCAAAAATACCAATTACAATGAACGATGATCGCGTTAGAATTAATGATATGTCAGCAAGAGCAAGACAAGCTTTTATTCAAAATAAAAGCCCCCGCAGAAATAGCATGAAATTTCATGATCGTAGAGCTGGAGGTAAAAAATCTAAAAGAAGAAGCACAGATGAAAATATGGATAGTATTAAAAGTAAATCAAAAAAAATAAGAGGTTCCAAAAAAAGTTTCATAACAAAAATTACCCCAGTCGAAATAATTATGAAAGGATGAACAAATCGAAAGAAGAGGGATAAATCTTAATGCGTCGTAGAAAACCTACTTCGCAACTTACAATACCCTTTCTTATCCAACGCCGTCTGGAAGCTGCTCTCCGGCACCGAGTACTCGGGCTGCACTCCAGGGCCGACCCCGGGGGTGAAGTTCTGGTCGTCCAGTAGTCTATCCGCACCGTACAAGCTCAAAGCGCTGAGACTGAAAGGCAGCGGTCTGCAGTCTCTATACCGTCGGGCAAAAGTCTTGCTCCTCGTCTTCGACGGTCCTTTCTTGACCACGGAACTCACCTCGATACCCGGGTAGGATCCCGGACCGGCCGATGTTACGCCGTCTGTTATTCCCAGGAAGAGACCGTTGGAGCTGTTGGAGTTTCGGGACATTTGAGAGAAGCGAGGGGCGTTGTTGTACCCCGGGGAGGCGTTTGTGAAGGACATTTTGGGTATTTTGAGATTTCAGATTTTTAGGGGTGTGTGTGTGTCAAGAGGGAGAATGGGGGGTTATCTGCTGGGATTTATTCGGTTTTAGGCAAGTTGATATAATAGTGCGCGTCGAAGACGGTTTAATTCCTCGTCACGTCTTAAATATATTCCAATAGACCCACCATAAAAGTTGGAAAAGAAGTTGGGTCTTTTTTGCTCACGAACGCAGCGCGGGTAACTCTACTTTTCACAGACTACCCTGGATACCTTTTAGCTAATTTAAATCCTCCCAAAGGCTCCAACTGACGGTTGTTTTTGATATAAATATATATTCAATTGTCTAGGACTGGAACGATAACAGAAAATAATTAGAATACCAAGGTGACTTTCCTTCCTCTCAGAGCCCCTTAGGCATACACTACAACCTGATACTACGGCCTGATACCCCATCCTCGCCCTCCCCCCCCCCCCCCCCCCCAAAGTAATCATGGGTGCCGCTGCCACGACACTAAGCGACTCAGACAAGTCCTCCCTTCTCCGTTCTGTTTCTGATATCTACGAGGCCAAGCACGGTCAGGTCGAGGACAAGGAGCTCCTTAGTGAGATGAAGACTTCCGTAAACGGTTTTTTGAAGGTTCTTGATCAGGGGGACGATGATGGAGAGGTTGCAGAGCCCAAGGAGGTGAGGACTCTTTTTTTTCTTTCGTTCCGAAGCAGAAATATGTGTTGGTGATGGGTTAGGGTTAGTGCTGTGCATCGAATGCTGGAGCTATCACTGAAGTATCCCTCCCCCACTAATTTCCTCACTATCATATCGCACTAACCTTTTCCGCATAATTTCCCTCTCCCCAGCAGCCTAAAACAACCCAGCTGCAGCGCTCCCTTTCGATCCACATCGAAATGAAGGACGACGAGAACAACCTAAAGATCGGCGACGTAGTCTCTGCCCGCCCTAGTGGAGAGTGCGTGAGCTACGAGGGAATAGCTGTTTCCGTGATGGACGATATGGTGGTGGTCGACTTTGGCGATAACGAGGAACCCAGCGTCATCCCCAGGAACCATGTGCTACGGGTGAGGAGCGGGGAGGCTGTTGAGAAGGGGGACATTGTACAGGCTAAGGTGGATAGCCCTGTGTACTGCATCGGGAAGGTGATCGAAGTCAATGATGATGGGACTTTCGATATCGGGTACGAGGGTACGGACGAGGTTGACATGGGTGTACCCTTACATTGCCTTAGGAAGGTCAGTTCTGGTAGGTCCTCCGCGTTCATTAAGATGAAGAAGGCTGTCAACACTATCACTATCGCGAGGGCATTCGCAACCAGCACTGGATCATGGGGCCTCAAACCAAAAGAAGCATGCGATACAGAGGAAAAAAAAGCTGGAGAGGCTGAGGCAGAGGCCAAAGAGTGATAATGAAAACGGTGGGGATTTTGCATTTTGCACGTGATTTAATATGCTAAGTGTACAATATTTTTTTGCTGAAGAAAAAGTTCAAAAGGGGAAGAAATAGATGTTGAAAAGTCAATCGCAGATACCAAATCGCAAAACACGTGTTATCCTAATTAATTTCAGTTGGCAAATAGAAGCCAAACCAACTTTTCGCATCACCTTTGCATCAAGCATGAATAAACTACCGGCCTTGACACAAAAAAACGTCCAAAAAAATCAAATTTCCCTCTTCTTCAAGCCTCCACTCCCCCGATTGCAACATTTTTTAGCAAAAATATTTGGTCCAGAGCTTCCTGCACGCTTGAATCTGGAGTGCTTGCCCCACTGGTCACCCCCATATTGACGATCTTATCTTGGGGCCCGGTCAGTAATTTCTCCGTCACTATCTCTCCAGTTACCGTCCTGTGCGTAATCGTGTTATCGGCAGAAATGCACTCGGCGCGATTGATGTGGAAAGACCTCCTGCCTTCCTTTTCAGGAATCTCGAGCAGATGCTGCGTATTACTTGAGTCCCAACCACCAACAATTAGGATGAAGTCGAGGTTCAGCGAGTCATAATTCTCCACTAAGGAGTGAATCGCGTCCTGTCGCTCCTGTGTCGCGTCACATATCGTGTCAAACTCCTTATAGTGCTCTTCAACCTTATCCGGACCATACTTTTTCATCATGGTCTTCTGTAGAAGCTGGCCAATGGCTCGGGTCTCCTTCTTGTACATGGTAGTTTGGTTAGCAAGGCCGACCTTTTTCAGATGTTTTTTTGGGTCAAAGTTCTTCGAGGTGGCGAACCGAAACTTTTCCATGAACTCCTTTTCATCGCCCCCCTCCAAAATGTAATTCGCTAGATATTCAGCCTCTTCCATATTCTTGACGCAAATATAGTCCTCACACATGCTCGTAGTCGCAACAGTCTCCTCGTGCGCGTACTTGCCGTGTATGATACTAGTCAGACCATTCTTTTGGTGATAATCAACCGTATTCCATACTTTGCTCACCCAAGGGCAGGTCGTGTCAACAATCTGCACATCCTTAGAATTTAAGAGACTCATTTCATCAATTGAGGCTCCAAACGCAGGCAAAATCACCACGTCACCGTCCGATATTTTAGAAAAATCCTGCGAAGAAGTATAAGATTAATGTCAAAGAATTACACTTTCTACGTCGTCTCTGCTTGCATGGAAGAAGACGAAACACATTTGCAAGCACTCACCTTTCTCACCAGACCAGACTCTGTCTGTTCTTTTGAGATAAACTCAACTTTCATCGATGACAGCTTTTCGTTCACCTGGGGATTGTGAATCAATTCGTTCGTGATGTGCAGCTTCCTAGGGTTCTCTTTCCCTGCCCCTGCCCCTGCCCCACCTTCGCCAAAATAGTTCACGGCTTCGTAAGCCATAGCAATGCTCCTCTCAACACCCCAGCAGAAACCAAAATCCTCTGCTAGGTGCACACGAACAAGTCCCCTTTCCAATACGTTACTGTTTGTTGTGTATGTTGAGGTTGGGTGCGGTAAAAGAAAGAGAGAGAGAGAGAGAGAGAGAGAGAGAAAGAGAGATGGCGAGGGTGAGTTAGCAAGGTGGGTGAGGAGAGGATTTTAGGGTATCAGGGAGGCTCTTACCTATTTGTCTTCAGTGTCTTCACAACCTCGGAACCGAATTCAACATCCATCCCGTCCTTCACCGTCTTCCGAACATCTTTGAATCCACTCCTGTGAAAATCAGGCGAGGCCATAATCTTCCGCCGCTGATCTTTCTTACTCTTGAACTCAGGGGAAGATTGCTCAGTAGTAGAGAAAAGGCTGGGTGCTGGGCGGTGGAATGAGATCGTCTGAAATCCAAAGCCAGGCGAAACTAAAGCTAACAAGAGGAGGATACCATGATGGCGCTCCATTGTAGTGAGGAGGGGGTGAACAAAATGCGGAGGAAGGGAATGGATAGAACCCGATGTGTCGAAAGGAAGCACTTCAATAAGGATTTTTTTGGGACTTTTATCTGCGTCTCTGGGTCTTGTGACTATATATATGCGCAGAGTTGGGATCAATTATACAAAATTTTACCCTTTTCATTGGCATAGTGAGGTCGTCGTCCACTCCTTCTTGTGGGGGGGGGGCGTTCGTTTCATCTCTTGATCACGGTAAGTAATTTTTATATGCTTATGAAAATCGGCGTATGGCTGTCTTGGTTCTTTTTGGTGCCCTCCGTCTCGAATTTAAGTCCAAAACCTTAAATAATTGGCGTGCTTGGCCTCGACAAGGTCTTCAGAAATGCCTTTCATTGGAGTGGGGTTGCTGCACCAAATTTATCGATATGGGCTTGAATCTCCGGTTCATGACGTGTTGTGGTATTTTCCATCCGAACGTGTTCTCTTGAGTTGAACTGTTTGCTATGAGGCTCACATAGGGTCCCCATTGGTGAGCCCACTATTTCGCGAACGTGGATAGCGAGGGCTCAGGGTCATCTTGTGATGAACAAATCGTAATATAAACGCTGTCCAAGGTATCCCATCCCAATATCTCTCCATTAAATGCGTTTTTGTGTCCCCAAATGATCTCCACCACCTGAACGCGCCCTCACCAAAAGCTGATTTCCACAAACACAAACTAACACACCTGCAACTCCATACACAGATAAAAAAATAACAGAACAAAATGGGCCGACAACACACCCCCGGAAAAGGTATCAGTAAGAGTGCCAAGCCTTACAAGAGGGCCCCCCCCTCCTGGCTTAAGATCTCTCCTCAGGAAGTTGAGGTCCATGTTCAGAAGCTGTCCAGGAAGGGACTTACCCCCTCCCAGATCGGTGTGATCCTCCGTGACAGCAATGGAATTGCCCAGGTCCGCTCCGTGACCGGCCAGAAAATCCTCCGCATCCTCAAGGCCCACGGCCTTGCCCCTGAAATCCCAGAGGACCTCTACATGCTCATCAAGAAGGCTGTCCAGGTCCGCAAGCACCTCGAGAAGAACAGAAAGGACAAGGACAGTAAGTTCCGCCTCATCCTTATCGAGTCTCGCATCCACCGCCTTGCCAGGTACTACCGCACCAGCCGAAAATTGCCCCCTAACTTTAAGTATGAGAGTGCCACTGCCAGTACCCTCGTCGCTTAATAAAATGCTAATGAACTGAAGGAAATGAAAAAAAAAAGATTCTTTTTTTGTTATGGTCTGTGCCGTCGTGGTTTTGTGTCGTGTCCTGTCGTGTCTTTTCGTCTATTGACTTCCTTCTCTTCTGCACTTGTGTATTATTGTGTGTTTTGAGGTGTCATCTTTCTGATTAATCCTCTTAAGATTTCCCACATTATTTCCATCAAGTTCTGCAGCTGAAAAATCCTTTGGCTAGTCGTCTGCGGAAGTTCACAAATTAATGCTTTCATGAAATGTCTAATTCATCCCTAGAGAGATAATTAAGCTTGCGTAGCAGAGAATAGAACAAGTGATGACACACTGAATACTCATTTTACCCGAACACTCCCAACTCTTCACAATCTCACCCCCTCTGAGTCTGGGTCCTCCTTCCACTTTTCACCCTCTACCTGCCCCCTTCATTCATACTACTGCCAAGAAATTCTAAACTTTTACTCTCCTATTCTCCTCTGAGCACCAAAGCACGGCAGCACCGCTAACCAACGATATAGCACTGGTGCTCAACAACGATAACCAAATAAGATGAAGTTCGTCGACACTTTGGCAAGCTACTTGCCTTCCCTCATTACCCATCATCTTGTGGAAACAGAACCGGTAAGTTTTGTTGCGTGTTCGTAAATATTTTACTTTCTGTCGGAAACAATCCCATTTGTTGGTTGCAGGGAAGGTTCAGCTGCCTAAGATGTTGTTGGAGTCCTGAATGAATGCTATCTTTCATCGCTCGGATTTGCGGAAGCTCTCTAGCAAGTTCAATCGTGTCAACCAATTTTGATAAGGTCTATCATCTATTAACCGCTCACCCCACTCGTCCTCGAAAGACCCCCCCTCCTACTCGTCAATCTTATGACACTGTCTGTCTATTTCTCGACATTTCTGGTTTCACCGCCCTCTCCGAAAAATGCCAGCTCTCTGGTGCCGGTCCCGAAGTTCTCGCCCAGCACCTTAATTCTTACTTTTCAGTCATGTGCCGTATCATCGCCTCTGAGGGCGGTGATGTTTTTAAGTTTGCAGGGGATGCTTGCATCGTCATATGGCCTCCAAGTGACGAGGGAATGGAGACGAAGGTAATCAGGGCCGTACAGTGCGCCTACGCGATTCAAGACGAGCTACACGAAGCGGAGCTTGACAGGGGGAATGGAGTGAGCTTGAGCGTCAAGTGTGGGTTGGGAATTGGGGGTGTCACGGTATTGCACATAGGAGGGGTATTGGGCAGAATGGAGGTGAGTGAGGTTAAGGAAGCTGGAGAGAATAATTCATTACATTTTTATTTCACGTTGTGTTTTGCTCTAACATCCTCTTCCCTGACAAAATGGCCACTGAAAAACACAGTACCTGGCAGTTGGCGAGCCTCTCCTCCAAGCCTTTCAGTCTGAGCATCACGCTGTTTCAGGGGAAATAATCGTCTCCTCAGACACGTATCCTCTTATCAAGAAGCATTTTCCTTCGGAGCATGTCTTCTCTGACGGCTACGTTCGTCTCACGAAGGCCGGAAGAAAGGGCAAAGACCGTCTTTTGAGGAAGAACAACTGCGGTCGCGGGGGGGAGTGGAGGGAAGGAATGTCGGATCCTCATGTCGAGCAACGCATCAAACAGTACATAACTGGTGCTGTTCTTCCCAATCTGAATCCCGCCGCCCCCGATGACGAAAAGTGGGGCAACGAGCTCCGGAAGGTCTGTGTCATGTTCGTGAACCTCGGGATCAAAGAGCAGCAGCTCCTCGCTGCCGCGAGATACGAGGAGGCGTGCGAAGACGTACACCAAGTCCTCTGCGTCGTTCAAAAGAGCATTTATCAGTACGAGGGAGCCATTAACAAGTTTTTGATGGACGATAAGGGTTCCACCCTTGTGGCCTGCTTTGGTTTACCTCCTGGCGCCCACGAGAACGATGCTTCAAGGGGAGTCCTCGCCGCCCTGAACGTATGCGAGCAGCTCTTCTCGATGGGCTTGTCTGCCTCTTGCGGTCTCACTTATGGCGAGGTCTTTTGCGGCATCATTGGTACAAGGGTCAGGAGGGAGTATACTGTTCTTGGAGACTGTGTTAATTTGAGCGCGAGGCTCATGCAGAGGGCAAAGGCAGAGGGAATTGGGGTGCTTTGTGACGAAAGTGTGGTGGCTGAATGTGGAACGGAGCTATTATTTACAGAGTTGAACCCAATTTATGTGAAAGGGAAGAGGTAAGTTACCAAACGTCGATATTTCAACGATAGATGCCAACACTAACACATAATTAATGCCCGCACAACACACAGTTCTAAAGTGAAAATTTATCGCCCGTATCCCTCCGACACTACCCTTTACCCCCCCCCCGCCCCCGCTCATCACGGTGGGCCAAACCTATTCACCCCAATTTACCAAAAACAGCGCGAGTACCATGCGGCTCAGCAATCTCTTGTTTTTCTGCAGGCTTACCTCAAGCATAATGGTAAGAGAGAGAAGTCGCTGGCTAATCATAAGGTTGGGGGCTCAAGATTTGCCGCGAGATCAGAGGATGGCCAGATTAAAGGCGAAAACAACACTGGTTCGTCCTTCAGCAAATCTGGCAGAAATACCAAAAAACAACAGAGCTCCAAGTTGCTGGGAAGCCCTGCGTCCTTTGCCTCTTCAGTAGACACTCATAGTGATCGGGTATCCTCTCATCGTCTCTCCCTTTCTAGTACGAAGGGCCCTCGTCGCAACTCCCTTTTTAATCTTCGTTTGGACTCTAATAATGACGCTGTCTCTGGTTCTTCGGACAAACAGCCTAGGGTTGTCAGGCCAACCCTCACTCAGAGCGGTGTCAAGCCTATTCACAGAAGCAGCACTGTCGATTTTGAGAGGTCAAGTAGCGCCGGGACGGGAAGCGATGACGTGCCACAGTCTACTTCACCCCCCTTTTCTGGTTCCTTCTTGCGTACCTCCACCGGTAATACAGCACCTATCACCACCTCTGACGGAAACGTATCCACGGGATTCAACCAAATCTGTATAACTGTTCCTCGGCAGCTCCGCATCGACAACCTTCGTATTGACTCCCCCGTCCTCCCTTCGATTGCAATGAGGTCGGTCAAAACGTTCAAAGATCTACTGCAGGTGGCGAGGGGGCTTGCTAGCGAGAGTGGGCTCCTCAGTCCAGAGCAAAACCAACTTGGTATTGAGGGGTTTGCCCTCAACATCTCGGGGACGCGCTCTTTTCTCCCTGACCAGGATTTTGACATTAAATTTCTGCCCGCTTTCGTAGCCGAAGCATTCAGTGTGGATCTCTTCGACGACGAGATCGACGAGATGTTCATCGATTACGGGCATTTTGACGTGCACGCTGTTTCTGACCCAGGGGAACCGAAGCGTGAAAGGAGTCAAACGTTTGTAGACAATGGGAGCGTCTTTGAGCTCACCCTGATTGCCGAGATGGAGAAACTCAATGTTCAGAGCAGGATTTGTGTTGCGAGGAGGGGACTTTTGGAGCAGAAGATTAAGCTGGTCAATGACAAGAAGAGTAGTGTCACAATTGTGGAGGGTGAGCCTGGTAGCGGCAAGACGGAGGTGCTAGCTAACTTTGTGGCTCGCTGCTTGCCAAACACTGCCCCCATATATGTCACTACTGGCAGCCCTTTTTTCGGTCATGCACCCCATTGTGGCGTTTGGGCCACGGTCATTCAACAGTATTTGGACTTGGTGATTGCGCACGAAGCCAAAGCCAATCCCTCAAAACCTGAATCCACTAAAGTAAAACCTGTGGGAATAACGAGTAGGTACTTCCCCCGAGGAAATGGCAAGAAGCAAGAGCTGTCTCCACCTACTACTCAGTCTGTTGAGGAGAAGCGCGCGGAGGTGCTGCTTTCCGAGCTGGAAAAGGCTGGATGCTCGCAAGAGCTTCTTAGCGAGGCTTATGTTCTGAACGATCTTCTCAAGGTCGATCTCCCCTCCCCGACTGATCAGTACCGGCCGAGTGAGGAGGAGGAGAAAAAGACGAGGGAAAGTGTGGACGAGCTGGCCCACACTCAGATGAATTCTCTCCTGAAAGAAGACCAGATTAAAAAAATCATGATCCTCTTGCTGCACCGAATTTGCGACTTCAGACCGTCCATAATTATATTCGACAATGCTATGTTCCTGGATGACTTCAGCTGGGATCTTGCCCACGATATAGCGAATGAAGAGCTTCCCAAACTCAAGCTTATGATTGTATTTGCGACGAGGCCGATTGCTAATTATCTGTGCAGGTATTCAGTCGTAAGCGACCACTACCACAACTTAGTGTCTATTCCGTGCGTCAAGTTTCTGAAGCTTGATGGATTACCCCCTGAGGAGATTGAAGAGTTCATTTGCAGTATGCTCGGCCCCAACGTCGATTGCGTGAGTGACAGCTTGTTCAAGATGCTCGAAGAGAGGGCCATGGGAAATCCCTTTGTGGCAATTGAATTGATAAATGCCTTAGTGGAGAAAAAGCTTCTCGCGTACAAAACCATAAACAGTGAAGGGGAGGCCGGCGAGCGCGGAACAGAGAGTGGGGGTGACGATAGTAGCTCCGATGAGGACAACAGCTCACCCTTTAAGAAGAAGAAGCAGAGGAAAGACAGCAATGACAGCACTTCCTCGCCAACGCGAACTAGTGCGCCAAACTACGACGACGATGACGAAGGAGAAATCAATGTTGACGGGGAGATCGACAATATCCTCAACACAAACCCTACTTGCAGTATAATCGTGAGCCTATCCAAGCGATTTAAAATCAAGTCCTTGCCTTCGCCCGACAAGGTCATGAAGTTGTTGGCTAGTCGGCTCGATCGGTTGAATAGTTGTCAGCAAGGAATACTGAAAGTTGCGGCCGTAGTTTTGTACTGCGGGGGTTCGAATTTGTCACTGTGCTTCAAATGGAGCACTATGATGAACGTATATCCTGTCGAAGGCCACAAAGGGCATTTATGGAAGGAGCTTCTGTCGCTGGAGGATCTAGGGGTCTTGATGCAGGTCGGAAGGAGCATTAACCCGCTCACAAAGGCAGCTGATTACGAATTCAGGTTTGCTTATGCCAGCATGTGCGATGTGGTATTGAGCAGAATGCTTGTGGATCATCGGGAATTGTTAGAGGAAAGCGTCAGCAAGTACAACGCGGGTGTTCAAAAGAGCATGAGGCAGGAACAGATGGCCAAGATGGCCGAGGACATGGCAAACACGGGCAAGAGATTGGGCAATGCGGATGACGAAGGGCTGAGTTTTTGCAGTGGCACGTTGCACATCCAGAGGCGAACGACGACTAGTTTCTTGACTATGAAGGTGAAGAGAAAGATTCAACAAGGTGGCGAGTGGAAAGACAGGTTTTGCATCCTGAAACCCCAAGGAATGTACATGTATAAGGAGCAAGACGACACCACTCCAACGCAAATCATCTGGTTGAAGGGTGCTAGCGCCGAGATTGAAAAGAGGAGCCAAGACGCGTTCAACGAAAAGTGGGTATTTAGGGTGGAAGCAAGCAGGTGGGAGAAAAACGGCAAGCAGTTCGATATTCGACGGACTTTCGTTTTTGCTGCAACGAGCAAAACAAACATGGACAATTGGGTCTACATGACACGCTATGTGATAGAAAGCATTGAGAGTAAAGGAGGGGAAGGCGGAATCGGAGAGTGTTCAGGGGGAGGGAGGGGCGGAGAGGTACTAGGGGCAGGAGTCAATAAGGTCAGAAGCAAGAGGGACATATCGGAGAAGAAGGGGAGGAGAGCGAGAAGTTACTTCATCAGTCCGGCCATGAATTTCAATAAGGACGACCCGGAGACATTGGAGGGCGAGGGGGAATTGTCACTTATTGTTGCTATGAAGAGGGGAGCTTGCTTGATCAACAATGAAGTTTTCGGCACCAGCAATCCTTACGGGCTCTTGCTTGTTGAGGATTTGCATTGTAGGACGGAAGCAGCTAAGTTGGCCAGTGTGGACCCTGAATGGAACGAAAATTTTGTCTTTCCAATTGAGATGAAGCAGTGGGCGAATAGGACTGAGCTTGAGCTTCAAATCTGGAACAGAGACGTTTACTTGAGCGACGATTTCTTGGGCTTCAGCAAAATTGACATAGGTGATTTGGACCTTGAGGCCTGGAGGGAGGGTGAGGAGGAGGACGGGGTAGGTTTGGATAGGTTGTTGAAGGTCGCGGACTCGCAGTGTAAAGGGAACGAAAGTAACAAGATTCTGGACAAGGTGAAGGAAAAAGGGGAAAGCGAGAGCGGGGGTGTTGGTGGGGAGGAGGACCAAGAAGAGCTGCCACAAGGGAGAAGTTTTTGGCTTAATCTGGAGAGTCGGAAGGAGGGCGAAATCGTCAGGGGAAAGCTTTTAGTTCACTGTTGGTTAGTGATGAGCAAGGAAAGCAGGACCGAATTCGGTTCTATGAACGCTGACGATATCAGGAATAACGTTCTGGGGAAAGGTGGTTATGAGCTCAAACCTGACTTAGTTGTGGAACCAGAGAGTGTTTTCAGCAGACAGCAGGAAAGCAGCTACATTGAAGACCAAGAACAGCATCGTCTGAACGTTGCCGCCTACGAAGTGAAGGCATTGGAGAAAATTGAGAGGAACGCTGTCGTGGTCAAGCCCGACGAGATGGAGGGCGCTGCCGCTGTTGTAGGTGCAGGTGATGTGAAAGATCTAGAAGTTGAACCTACGTCGTCACCAGAGCTCTCGGAAATAGGTGGCCGCAGGGAACGAAGGGAAAGAGAAAGCTCGAACAATAGCATGGAGAGTCATTACGGCTCCAATCCGAAAGATTATATCATCCAGGAAACAATAGATCAGCTCCACTATTTAATCGAGTCGGTCGAGCAGAGAAGGTCGACCCCCGGGGGAATTAATTCACGGAGGGCCTCTACTGGCCAGTCTCCTTCGTTCTCAGATCACCCAGACGACAGCTTTATCACGGAACAGCTGAAACAAATTCTCACCTTTATGGGCACTATGTCAGCTGGGGGCGTTGCGCTGCAGCGTAGCGCCAGCAGGGGAGAAGAGAAGCAGTTGGGAAAGCTGGTTAATGCAGGGGCTGTTGACGACAAGGAAAAAGAATGGATGATGCAAAACTTCTCTCATGTACACCGGGAGAGCATTGCTGAAGAATCGTCGATGACTTACTCAAACGACGAACACGACGGAAATGCTTTAAAGAAGGAGCGAAATTCCTTAAAAGGTGGGCTGGCGAAACGGAAGAGCAGGGCCAGTCGGCAGAGCTGGAATTATAGAGCGAGTGCTTCCAGTGTTGGCGGGGCGGCTAACAGGGTTGGAAGTCCTTTTGATGGGGAGAGCTTTTTGGACGCAATATCTGCAGGACACGTTGAAGACGGGGTGACGGACGGCGGTGTGGTAGTTTATTACAAAGATTTCACAGGGACAACGCGGGGGCCGTTCACTGCCAGGGAGCTTTATTATTGGTACGAGGCTGGCTACATGCACGAGCAGGTGCCGGTTTGTGTAGGAGGGGAGCCCATCAGTGAAGACAACGAGCATGGCGTGCCATTTGTTCCGTTGGCGGTCTTTTTGGATACGCTGAGGGCAAAATTTGGAACAAAACCCAGTTGGACGATGGAGTCGGGGGGAGTCGATCGGGTGATTTTTAGCCAAGAGGTTGACAGCTGGAACTTCAATATTTTCGAGGTCAAGGAAGACGACTTGTGGTTGGTTGGGAGTGATGTCATGAATATGTTGTGTTTGCCAATTACTTTCAGCATCCTCGAGAGCAACTTCGTTGGGTTGATGAGCAATGTGCGGTATCTGATGACCAGGAATGGTCTCACTTATCACAATTATTACCATGCGTTAGACGTCATGCAAACATCCTGCGCATTTATCAGTCAATTTGAGTTGGGGAAATATTTAACCGACCTTGAGGTTCTTAGCTTGGTGATTGGGGCTGTCTGTCACGATCTTGACCATCCGGGAGTCACTAATGCGTATTTGAATAGCGTTGAAAGTGACCTTAGCCTGAGGTACAATGATGTTAGCACATTGGAGAACATGCACGCGGCTTTGACTTTTGAGATCCTTAAAAAAGATGGATGCGACGTTTTTAGTGAAGTTGAGAAAGGGATGAGAGTACAGGCGAGGAAGTTGATCATTGCTTGTATCATCAATACGGACATGACCTACCATTTCAGCTTGATAAATGATTTGAACGAATGCACTGCTAGAGTGAGTGAAATGGAAAAAAACACTTTAGAAAAAGGAGGGCAGGTGGAACAAATAGGATACGGAAGGAGGAGCAGCATGAGTTCTAGCATGAGTTCTACCAAGGGGGCGAGCGATATGGTGGATGATCTGTTTGTTAGCGACGGCGACAGGGAAATAATTTTGAAGGCCCTTTTGCACGTAGCCGACATAAGCAATCCTGTGAAACCGTGGGAAATGAGTAAAGAATGGAGTGATAGGGTGATGGTGGAGTTCTTTGCTCAGGGAGACACTGAGAAAGCACAGGGCTTACCGGTCAGCATGAACATGGACAGGGATACAACCAACCAGGCAGAATTGAGCCTGAATTTTTGTGATTTCATTGTTGCGCCATTCTTTTTGGCCTTCGTCAACATTGCGCCAAAATTGATCGACGCGGTCATGGTTATGGACAATAACAGGGCAAAATGGGACGAGTTGCACTTTGAGTGGCTCAAAACTAAGGGAGGGGACAAATTGAGTGAGGACATAGCTCGTTGGGAGAAGAGAAAGGCGACCTTTGAAAGCAGCATCGCAGAGTATCTTCCATGATATTGATTTAATATGTTACAATGTATTGAATAACTTTTTGCGCACACGAAATCCTTTCTGCACTCTTAATTATAATAAAACTTTGTCAACCTTCAACTTTATCAACCTTCAATCATCATCGCTATCAGCCTCCTCCTCCTCATCTTCAAACTCGATCTGATCGACATCATCTTTATATTTTTGCTGTCCCCTCTTCTTCTTAGCCTTTTGTCCCTCTTCCTCCAGACCACACTCCCTGTCACCTCTTCGCACCATTTCAACTCCCCCCATGCCCTCTTCAATATCTTCGTCGCTTTCGCTCTCACCCTCATAATCATCATCACCATCGCTATCACTATTATTATCTCCCACTGTAGCATAAGAGTCTGCCTCCTCCATCTCCTCACTTCCAACAATATATCCGCTCTCAGTATATTCATCAAATTTTTTACCCATGAACCTCGCGTTAAATATGAGGCCCGTCGCGACACAAATACCAACAAAGCTGCCATTGTTCACCAAAGCCGCAGTATTATCGCTGAAGGCATCCGTCACGACGCTCCCTAGCGCCTTGCTCCCTCTAGCCCCAAAAATATCAATCCAGCTTTTGCTTTTGTACTTTACGGCGCTGCTAGTGGGCTGGTAAAGAATTTCTTTCGTCGGGTTATTCAAGGCGTAGCTGAATCCCTTGAGAAGCATCATCGCACCAAACACGACCCACAGGAGAGGAAATTCTCTCACTGTGATGATAACGGCGAGACAAAGCGAGGGAAATAGCAGCAGAGTCAGGCGGAGCCCAAGATTTCGAATGACCGCTGACGTCCCCAGAAGCGAAAATACAAAAGATAGCGTGTTCGTCGACTGCCCAAAGATTCCCATAAACCGGGCGAAGGCCTTGCTCCCTTCGTCGCTCAAGGTGGTAGGAGCGTTGAGTTCGGCGCTCCAACAAGTGTCACCCGCCTCACACGGATAGAGCTCATCGAAATATTCTTTGGCCAGTTTCTTCATGGTAAAGTCGACTATGGTGACTTCCACCATAAACAGACAGCTGATAGCAAATATTCCCTTAATATAGTTGTGCTTCACAAATAGATGAATCCCCTCCATAACCCCCGGTTGCTGTTTGCCTTTCACCTTCTTCTCCGGCTCCTTCTCGCTCTCCTGCGCAACGCCGTACTTGCGCACGTAAATATACATCGTAAGCTGCAGCAACAGCATGCAACCGGCGGCGATAAAATAGCACACCGGCATGAAAACGTTGTACTCGAAGCCCATCATGGTCGCGACTGTCAGGATCGTCGGACCCAATATCGCCCCCAGCTGGCTCGCGGCGACCATGAAACCGTAGGCGCTCTTTGCGCTCTCCAGCGACACGCTGGAATTCACAAAGCTCCAAAACAGGCTCACCATCACGCTCCCAAAACTCTCGATGCTGCAATATGATATCCAGCCGAGCCACCTGCTCGGATCGCTCTCCTTATTCGGGAGCCCGATCACAGGGTGTGTTAAGAAGAAGGCGATCAGGCTGAAGACGAAAAAGTAGAACGTTCCCAACACGTAGAATAGCTTGTGCTTCGGGAATATGTCCACCAATCGATTGTAGATAAAGACCACCCCCAAAACCACGACCACGCTCCACTTCTTCGCCTTGGGTATAGACTCCACCCCGCAAATACTCGTCATTACGGGATCCTTCAAACTCCTCAACAGCCAATACCCCCCGATCATAAAAAACAACGTCGCCGCAAGGGACAACACCCTCTTCGCCTCCGAGAAGGCTATGTCCCCATAAAGCTTCTTAAACAGCCTGAATAGAAAAATTCCTAGTGGAGAGAACTTCGCCGACGACGACGCAAGTAGCTCGTCGTAGTCGTCCAGCTCATCGTCGTCGTCGTCGCCGTCGCTCTCGTCACCCCTCCTCGCAGTGCTCCTCACTGCATCGTCGTCCTCCTCATTACCACCCCTCGCCCTCCGGAAAAGGCTCCTGATTATGTTGGGGCTCTTCATTCGATTCCAGATTAATTCGGGAGATGACAAGCGTCCAGAAGTCGGGGTCGATGACTCCAATGCGCGCGCTTCATCCGAATGCATCGGGAAGGGGTCATTGTGCGCCATTGGTTGGAACGGGGGCAAGGGGGATTAGGTAGGGTTTGGGGGGAGGAGGACGGGGGAGGGAAAGCAGAGGGGAGTGGAGAGAAGAGGGCCAAGATAATTACTTGGGTTTTTGGCGGCTGTGGCTTTGTTGGGTGGTGTGCAAGGAGAAAGTAGGAGGTGTTTTCCAAATAATTTGCAAACCATGATATTTTTGATAATTCGCGCAATTATTCAAAATAGTTATCATCAACAAGACAATCCTAACAAAATCCGCCTCGATCCAGTCTAATTTGCCTCAGGTCGTAACCCAATGTCAGGCTTTCCCTCCCTCACCTTCGCGGAAATCATGTCCCAAAAAGCCTCACCCTCAACAGATTCCTTCACAGTGACGATCGTTCTCCCCCCTCTTAGGGTTGGAGGAGGTAACGCCGACGATGACAAGGAGAGGTATTTAGACCTTTCTAGAAAAGTGAATGAGTTCTGTCGTTCGATGGGATCACCGTGTTCGACGGGATCGATGGGGTCGACGGAATCGATAGGATCGACAGAATCAACGGAGGATAAATTGGATTATATATGGAACTCTGGATACATGGGAATCTTTCCTCCCGTATTTGCCCTCACAGCTCTCTCCGATCCGTCGTCTTCCTCTTCCTCTTCCTCTTCCCCATCCCCATCCCCATCCCCATCCCCTTCCCCTTCATCGTCATCGTCATTGTCGCCTCTTTTCGCTCTCACGGCTACAATAACCCACGGCGATAACATCCACGAGCTCTGGCAAGGGGTATCCTTCCTCTTCACCCTAACATCGCCTGATGACGAATCTCCCTCCTCCTCCTGGAGACGCTCCATCGCCTGCCGCGTGCACGACGACGTCGACGGGGACGTGATTCTCATCGAGGCGGCGGAGGATTTACCGACTTGGGTCTCCCCGGAGAACTCGTCCGACAGACTCTGGATCAAAGGAGGTGAAATACACCTCGTGACTGAGAGGGGGAGGGATGATGATGAGAATGATGACGAGGATGATGACGAGGAAGAAGAGGAGGACCAATACGCAGACCTGTCCCTACCAACCTGCACAGAAATGATATTCGACCCCTCAGTCCCAACCCTGGCTCCAATGGCCGTCCTCGCATCCATAAAAGCTCGCCTTCACCAAAAGTCCGGCCTTCCCCTCCGTCGGCCTGCCCGCGTGCCCGTCGTCCTACCCCGGGAAATCGCGGAGGCGATCAGGGGTCGGGAGGGGCTCGTTACCAGGGTCGTTGCGGAATGTTTGGATAGAGAGAGGAGTCCTTGGGGATTGGGGGATAGTGCTGGTTGTGCTTATGGCAAGGGTGAAGGAGAAGTAGAAGGAGAACTTGTGCCGATGGTCATACCAATTCAGAAATTCACCCTCGCTAGGCTATACGCCGCTCTCGAACGCGATGACGACGCACGAGACAACGATAAAAAGAATCACGAGAACTCTTCCTTGCCCAAGGACTTCTATGACAGAATAGGAATAGGAATAGGGCTCAAGAACGAGATCGAGAACGAGATCGAGAACAAGAACGAGAACAAGAACGAGAAAGAGAACAAGAACGAGAAAGAGAACGAGAACAAGAACGAGAACAAGAACAAGAACGAGAAGATATGGAAGGACAGTCGGAGGATAGGGAGGTTTGTTTCCCGCTGTTACGGACGCTGCGCTGTTGTTGAGGGGGAGGAAAAGGGGAGGATGGGGGAAGAACGGGGACACTGGACTTATTTTGAGACGTGGGAGATCTTGTCAAAGGGTCATGGGTATGGTCACTGGTATGGTAACGCGTATGTCCAAGCGCCCTCTCTCTCTCAATCCGTCGAGCACGACTATTTCGCCGCCCTGCCTCCCGCGAGCTCGATCGATACCGACGAATGGATGACGGTCACCGAGGGGGAGATGGAAGGGATTATGAAGGAGAGGGAGGGGACGGGGAAGGGGAAGGGGAAGGGGGGAGTCGATGGGATCCTAGAGGGACTAGAGACGTTCTTTGGGGGGGAGAGTGGGATCGGAGGGGTGGAACCAAAACAAAAATCGAGACGGGATACTTCTGTGCCCATAGGTCGCACGAAAGGGAGGGGAACTGGTTGCGATGTCACGTTAAACGCCGACAATATTATGGAGATTCTATCGGCTCACGATCCCACAGGGTCAAAGGGCGACCCAGACAAAGACCCAGACCCTGCTGAGCCAGAAGACGACCAAGACCCCGCAATCAAGCGGGCTATGGAGGCGATGGACAATGAGCTCGACGAAAGCAGGGATAAGCTCGGGCGGATGCACTGCGGCGCCGACGACGTCGAGGTCAATGCTCATGTAGTGGAGAATTTACTGGAGAGCTTCGCGAGCCAGAATGGCGGGAGTGGACCGGTCGGGAACTTCTTTAATAACGTTTGAGTGGAAAAGTGTAGGAACCGTGGTAGACTGAAAAAATAGAGTGGTGATTATGTAAATGACGATGTAAATGACGCCAACGACGTAGCGATTTGAATGCAACGAGAAAATGAATGCATGCAATGAGGCACATGATACTACTACTACACAGGGGTATTTAAAGCTTCTGCACTCTCACCAATTATCTTCCTACGATTAACAATAGTTTTGTTACTCCTTAACTCACTCACGCACGCATACGTACTGGACTTAGGTTCACTTTCTACTCTTATCTTTATCCGGTAGCTGCATTAGCTGATCGAAAGCCAGCCCTCCTACAACGAGCGTCTTGGCGAACCAGAGCGGCCATTTTTGTCCTTTTTTCTCGACTACAACACCCGTACCCAGAGCCATTAATAAATTTATCACGGCTACTACACACAGACCATTCCTAATAGCCACCCTAATCGCCACTGGCAGATCAGTCAAGGGGAAACCTGGGTACACAACGGTCGACATGAGAATAATTGTCAGCAGTCCAAAGAAGTGTCCGATCTGAAGCGCGGGCAGTGGCACGCCCAAGAACTTCCGCGCGCCCTCCCCCAACAGTGCAGACACCGTACCGTACTCACGGTCCGCAAAATACGACTCGTCCATATCTGCCGAGGGGTCTAACTCAAGAAGCGTCGAGAAGCTCTCCATGTCACTCCTGTCAATCTTTTTCTGTGGAGCCTGGGGGGAGGCGGATTTATCCTTCTGCTGCTTCTTCTTCTTGCGCTTCTTTACGGAAGACTTTATGTCGGGAAGGTCAAGAGCAGCGTCGGATTTTTGTATCCGAGCAGGAGGGGGAGGGAGTGGGGAGGGAGGAGATGAAACAGGTGATGATTTTGATGGCGTTGTTGACAATTGCCTTGATTTACGCTTTTCGAGGACAGACTTTGTGCCTGATGTAACTTCCGGTGTAGCGGGCGGTGGTGATACAGGGGCTGACGCTGGGGTTGATATTTTGTCAATTGGTTTGTCGTCCTTGTTGTTGTTGCTCGCAAGGAATCCTATATTCCTTGGAATATATGTTCCTGATCTACGGTGGAAGACGCCACCATTCAGAGGATTATGACCTAGGAAACCGAGCGAAACGCAAAACAGCGTGCTGAACAGGACAATTGAATGCATAGCAGGGGGAAATAAGGATCGAAGGAAGGAGGAGCTGGCAAAATTGGTTTAAATGGGTCAGAAGCACAAATAAACTATCTGATCTGTACCCACGATTGAGAAATATACTCGACGTGAGAAAAGGTTTATGGTAAAATGGGTGGGGAGAATTCACAAAATTTTCACAAACATTTTGTGTTTGTGTTCAACAATCCGACCCGTGGGCCCCGGTGAGACCGTGAGACCAGAGCAACAGCAACGAGGAGTAAACTGACACGCAAAATCCAACACATATTAATTCATATAAAGACTTATTTTACAAACCCTGAACCCAGAGGAGACGAATTAAGCCATTAAATTTGTGCTTTCCCTACTTCCCTTTGTGTCTGTCTGATATAACCGTCCTTCTCCTCTCACCTCCGTCGCCTCCCCCCCCTCCCCCTCCCCTTCTATCCCCCATCTAAGACATTAAAAGCATGTTGAAGCGTATGACCTCAGTGAAGGTAGGTTGCAAAGTTGTATTTGTGGTATTGAAGGCACAAGCAATCCTTTTTATTGTTTGCATGATGGATGATGAAACCTAGTTAGGTTGGTGAGCTTGGGAGTCTAGATTCTTGCTGACGGGGAGATAGTGGCGGGCTTTATTCGTTTTTAACATGGTTACCACATCACTAACGCTGCACTCGCTTTGTGTATCTACTCACAGTCCAAAAAGGAGGAGCCCTCCCCTGAGGAAGCTCAAGCTGCTCAGCTTGTGCAAAAGGAGAAGAAGAATTTCGATAGGGGAATGTTTGAAATCAAGGAAACTTTAGGTGAGTTCGCAGATGTTTTTTCCTTCCTTGCAATTTCTGCGTACGCAGCGCTAACAAATACCATCGACAATCACCACCAAACCATTCATCATTACCACAACTTTTTGCCTGCCTTCCCTTTCCCTTCCATTGAACTGGAACTGAACCAAAAACTACCACCACATCAGGAACTGGCACATTCGGTCGCGTACGCTTAGTCAGGTGCACCACCGACGAAACCCACTATGCTCTCAAAATGCTAAAGAAAAGCGACATCCTTCGACTAAAGCAGGTGGATCACATAAAATCTGAGGTCAAGATCCTCTCTATGATTCAAAATCCTTTTATTGTCAACATGGTGGGACACTTTCAAGACCCCACGGCTCTATATATGGTAATTGAGTACGTACAAGGTGGAGAGCTATACAGCCACTTGAGGAGGGAGGTGAGGTTTTCTGACGAGAAGAGTAAGTTTTATGCAATGGAGATTGTCTTGGCCTTCAGCTATCTGCACAACTTAAAAATTATTTACAGGGACTTGAAACCGGAGGTGAGTAAAATTTATACTTGAATTTGAATTTCAATTGAATGTTTTTCGTAGTGAAGAAAGGCGCTCACCCAATGTCACACCCACCACAAACACCAATGCGCACCAAAACACATCATCACCATGTCCGTCTCAGAACCTTCTGATCACGGCGACAGGGCATGTGAAAATAACTGACTTTGGATTTGCCAAGATTGTGGAGGATAGGACGTGGACATTGTGCGGAACGCCAGAATATCTGGCACCCGAGATCATCCAATCGAAGGGACACGGCAAGTCTGTGGATTGGTGGGCCCTTGGGGTTCTCGTGTATGAAATGCTTGCTGGTTACCCGCCTTTTTATGACGAGAATCCATTTGGCATCTACCAGAAGATTTTGGCTGGTAGAGTGGAGTACCCAAGGCACATCGACCAGAAGGCGAAGGACGTCATCAGGAAGCTGCTGGCCCAGGATAGAACCAAGAGGCTTGGATGCATCAAGGGAGGTGCCCAGTCTGTCAAAAACCACAAGTGGTTCGCGAAAACGGACTGGGAAGCGGCCTATGCGTGCACTATTCCTCCGCATTTCCTACCCGAGATATCTGGCGATGCTGATACAACGAACTTCGATGACTATCCTGATAGCGAGGAGCAGATCGATGTTCCACTGAGTGACCAGGATAAGCAGCAATTCCTCGAATTCGACACTTACTAGGAACAGAAAAGTTACGATTAGAGACTAGAGACTGCTGCTGGTCACCTTTTGTAATATTTAATGTGGTTGAGAACTGCTTTCTGTTTCTGTACTTTTTTTTGATGATTTAAGTTGATAATTTTATGCCTTGCTCTGCTGCTTGATGAGTAAAGGAGTAAAGTGAAACACACACGCACGAGTAGACCCCCTCCTCCTCATCAGCCTGCTGTTAAACATAAGTTATCCACCACAAAAATCTCCTCAGTCAACATTTTAGCATTATTTGCAATCCTTCGTTCAATTTCCTCCATCGTTTCCCTAGTCGGCCTTGAGCTGGAATGTCTGGGTCTCGATGCCCGATTTCTTGATCACCTTGATAACCACAACATCACCAGTGTAAATGTCTCGCTCTCCCGCTGTCACAAATGTATCCTTCACAATTTCCACGACTTCCTCAACAGAGAGGACACGAGAGGGATCATTTCGGTTCTTGTGTGTGATCACATTGTCAAGGAGGGGGATCACAAAACTCTGGCCGGATCCGCTCGCACTAAAATGAGTCCGTTCAAATGATCCAATGGCATCATAACTGTAGACCGCACCCTTCCCCTCCTCGTCAACTCCAGCCAGCACGTTGAACGCGTAGTAAGGAAAAAATCGCCTCATGTAAAGCGTATTGCCCAACATCTGGGCCGCTGAGGGGGTTGAAAGTTGCTTCTGGTGATTGTGAGTATAGACTTTGGATTTAATGTCGAGAACTGATCGCAGCTGAGTAACGTCGGTTGAGCACCCAGCTGAGGCGAGTACGCAATTAGGAGTGAGCTCGAAAAGCTTAGATACACCGCGGGACATAATGTTGTAGCCAGTTGACATTCGAGTGTCGCCTGTTGAGGAAAAAAAAGGGGGGGGTGGTGTTTGTTAGTGGGTTACCAAAGGGAGGAGCAAAAGCAAAGGCTAGTAATGTGTTTCATCCGGTGTATTGCGGGAATTCTACACCATCCATACCATGCAACTCGACCAACAAGCGGGTCGACCATTAAGCACGGGTACACGGTATCCCTTCTCTTCAATTCCAGGTCTCTTTAATCATGCTTGGTCTTGGCAAAGTATGTAATGGGTTCTATTCCTAGCCAATCACGCCGTACCTGCTACTACAGCGAAATCTTCACCGCTGATCGCAAGCGTAGTCCCACCGTTGAAGTCATAAGGGCTGAACCCATGCTGAGTAGCGGAGGCGCCGGAAAGTGGAATTCCAGTCGAGGGGGGATGCTGACCCGGGAGCGCCCATGGATTGGCAGGAATAGAGAGCGACGACATTTGGGGTAGGTAAGCGCACAAATTTGTACGAAATCAAATGGTGTGATGAGGAGCGCCCCTTCAAAATTTTGAGATTTATTTTGGTACCTTGCCAATTGACACTAAGGGCTCATCCTATATATTCTATAAATCCACGTAGATCGCCTTCTTCAATTCATATGAATGTCGTTTCGCGCCGAGGTGCCTCTTCGGATCTCCAGAAAACACCAGACACGGCTGTCCACATTCTGAGCAACGAAGGCGATGACACCCCTCCCTACTCATCACCTCATCAAAATTTTTCCCATAGTTCGACTGACAGGATTCCGGAGAATTATGACGACGACAACGAGAGGCTGATGCTCGACAGGGCGGTTGGATTTCAGAAGCATAATCCAGACACGAACCGGATTCTTTTCTGTCTGCTGGCTTGTTTCATATTCTTGATGGTTCTTAAGGGCGAGGGGGAGGTGATAGATGTTGGCGGGGGTGATGCGGGCGTTGATAATAGAAATATTCGCGGTCGCAGCGCGACGGAGCGAGCGTTGCCTCGGCCACAGCACCAGAAAGAGGAACAACAACAGCTGAGGGAGATTCCACCGCTGCAGACAAACCTCATCGATCTCTGGACGGCAAAAGAAGCGGAAGTCGCTGCATACAAGAAATCAATTACTGTCGGGGAGGAGTTCATAAAAACTGATCCGAGATTCATGGAAACTGATCCGAGAGGGAAAACCTTGGCTGCAGAACTCCAGGACCTCTCTCGACAAATTCTCGACAGGGACTTTGGGAAGGAGCCAAGATATATCGTCATGGAAATGGAGTTCCCCGAGGTCATGGGTTTTGGAAGTGATTCTATTAAAATTCAACTAGCTCCGCAGGTGAGGTATTTAGGGCTCTTAGGCCCAACAAGCGCGATCTCAGTGGCTGACACATATTTTTCTTGCCCCTCCCTATCCTTTGGAAACAGTCGCTTCTTCCTTACTCAGTCCTCAAATTTTTAAATATCGCCTCGGCATGGTCGACTCCTGAAAAACCCATTGGGGGCAAATTTCACCGCAACGCAAACCACGTGTTGCAAGCTATGACAACAAATGCACCAGGAGGAAAGCAGAAGGGCCTTGCATTCCAGGAGTACAGCCCTGATTATCCCCACGTACAACGAACCCTTGGATACGCAGGTCGACCATCCGGGCCCGCATTTTACATCTCACTCATTAACAATAGCAAGAACCATGGACCGGGTTCTCAACAAAAGTATAATCCTCATGAAGCTGACAGCAATTTCGGTAAGGTTGTAGAGGGGTGGGACGAAGTCGTTATTGCGAAAATGAAAAAGCAACCTGGTGCCGAGGGGGGCAACTCATTTGTCAGGGGAAATGAGAACCACATCTTGATAACAAATATGATTATCGAGACAAGTTGATCGATACTGATACTGATACTGATACTGATAATTGATTTGAAGGAGGCCGGCCGAGAGGCAAAGTTAGCATAGTAGTTTAGCTAGGTTTTTTTAATGAACGAACAGCCATTCACAAAATTTTTATGCGATCATCATGTCTCCTCCTCTTGATGCTCCCGGACCTTCTTCTTTTCAGTTAGTTGCTTTCTGAAATCCTCTAGCAAGGCGTTCTCCTTCTGTTTGTTCTCCTCAAATGTAATTAGGGCAAGGGCACGTTGCTCCTCTTGACTATACACCTGGTTCTCTTTCCGCAAGCGAACAGCGTTCATTCGAGCATGACGGGAACCGCTCATCACATAGCCTGAATTTTCGTAGCTTTCAATGTCGTCCGATGAAAATCCAATCTCTCCCCTTCGCGGGATCCTCATGTTGTTTTGCACGTAAGCTGCAAGAGCCTCACCCTCTCCTGGGAGTAGATGCCCGCCGTAATCTTTCTTCCCAGCACCGCCACCACTTCCCCCATTGCCAAGTTGTTGAGGAAGGGGCTGCGGACCCTCATCATCAGAGCTGTCGCTGTCGTTTTTTCGGTCGTCAATACCCTGAACATCTTTCTTAAATTGCTGCGCCTCTCGAAGTTCCTGGTGAGCCTGATCAGCCGAATAAAGAGCGGCGAGGTCCTGAGGTTCACTTTCTTTTTGTTTGCTTTTAGGAGGGGGTGGAGGCATCTCTTTTTTCGAGGAGGAGGAGGAGGAGGAGGAGGAGGAGGAGGAGGCAGAGGAGGAGG
>ERZ651776.1760-NODE-1760-length-25247-cov-3.975010_pt1 | contig 25247 bp, 41 predicted proteins | sample MGYA00514761_ERZ651776 | MGnify/ENA metagenome assembly ERZ651776 | reverse complement strand
CAACCATTTCTACCTGTAGGACAAGCTAATACATTATCATTTTTAACAAAATTAGGAATGAAGTTTGATTATGGGTTTGATCTAGGATATGATAGCATACAAGAAGATTTTACAAGACTAGAAAATTTATTTAAATTATTAGATGAACTGAAAAATATTGATGACTTTACTCAAGCTCGCAACAGTGCAGAATATAATTTAGAAATGATTATTAGTGGTGATTTTAATAAAAATTGTGTAAAAAATAATATTTTACAACTTAAGAAAATAAAAGAGTGGTATGAAAGAACCTAAAAACAAACCAGATACAATACATACACAGATAGGAGACTATTATGCGAACGCTATGGGCATTCGGAGATAGTTATACATTTGGTTATGAACTGAGTGACTGTCCTACAAATGTAGAACCTAATCATAGCCATTTAACATACTCAGCACTAGTAGCAAAACATTTAGGCTACGACTATAAATGTCTAGCTATGGGCTACTATGCTAACAATGCAATATGTAGAACTATTATTGAGAATATCAATAACATTAAGCAGGACGACTTAGTGCTGGTGATGTGGACTTTCCCTATTCGTCGTGAATTTATGTTAGATAATGGACTAACAACAATTGGTAGAGAAGATGATCATGAATTTGCTAAACACTATATCAAATACTGTGATCTAGATGATGGTACCATGTTTGACTTAACGTTAAAGGATATTTACACAGCACAGTCATTGTTACAAAATCATAATTATCTATTTCTAAATACAGTTACAGAGATTTCACAGAAACTTATCAATCTAGATGAATGGAGTTCTCCATTGGCGGAACGTATAAATTTAGATCGCTGGGTGATGTTAGATGGATTAGGATTTCACGAATGGAGTGAACAGCAGTTAGGGGTTAAATACAACGGACATCCATTGGATTCAGCACACCAATTACTAGCAGAGAAAATAATTGAAACAACCAGATAAAAAACCAGAAACATTATGTATGGCTCCTTGGACTCATACTTACCTATCGCCACAGACTGAACGTAGAATGTGCTGTGCTAGTCGTGAGGACGCACAATCATTTGAACAGTATATAGATACCAAGGCTGGCACCGGCGAATACCAACCAATCACTTTAGAAAAACATTGGAATTCAGACCACATGAAATCAGTGCGTAAACGCATGATGGCAGGAGAAACCTTAAAGGAATGTGCAGTATGTAACGATAAGCTACTGAACACCGATGTTTACCGTAGTTATTTCGATCACTTGTTCTCTAGTAAATACTATACAAAGTTGTGGGAGACTACAGACGAAACAGGCCATACCACAATGGAGCCTGTAAGTTGGGACTACCGTTTTAGTAATCTATGCAACTTTAAATGCCGCACATGTGGCGACATGTTATCAAGTGCGTGGGAGTCTGAACAAAGACAACACGGCATGATTAACTGGTCAAATCCTAAAAACAACTGGATGAAACCCGATGTCAAGAAAGAAATTGAGAAGTTCCAAGACTCTACAGTAGAGCAGGAATTTGCCCAAGCAGTAGAAGACCATAGAATAGAAGAGGTCTATTGGGTAGGGGGAGAACCGTTAATGTACGAGCAACATTGGAAGTACATGAAACGAATCGTTGATTTAGGAGACGGTAAAAATGTTTACGCTAGATATAACACAAATCTTAGTCGCATCGATTATCGCGGTGTTAACTTGTATAGGGATATTCTTAGTAGGTTACGGGATTGGCAAATCTGTGCATCGATCGACGGAACAGGACCGATTGGTGAATATATTAGAACAGGTCTCAAATATAATAAGTGGCTTGAAAACTTCGATCAAGGAGTTGAAGCTCAAGTACATAGCCGCCAGTTACGTATCGACTTCACGCTCACGCTCCCAGGACTCTTCGAAGTCAAAAACATCCAGGCGCTCGCAAAAGAAAAAAACGTAGGTATCTTAGCTAAAGTAATATTCAGTTTCACACCAGATATTATACTAAGTCCTTTGGCACTTCCAAAAGAAATATTACACCCTTGGCTTGACGAACTGATTACATCATCAGAAGGTGCTATGCGTGATGTATTAATCCAACTAAAAACAAGACCTACATTTGAAGAACAATGGCCAGATACTTACAAAGAAAGTCTTGCTCAAGGCAAGAGTCGTGTGTTACAATTAGAAACTATCCGCAAAGACAAATATACTCTTGCTGATATTTTAAGTGAACGACCAGAGGCATTAAAGTGGTATGAAGCAATTAGTTAAAGTTACATTACAAAACCCGTTAGATAATACGGATACCCTTGACTACTATATCAAACCTAATGATACACAGTTAGCTAAAGATTGGATTGTTGCTCTTAAAGAAATACTATCTAGCAAATTAAGTTTACAAAAACAATTTTGTTTCCTTGGATGGCCTGATTCAAATCGTACAATTGAATATCTATGTGACGAACTTAATAAAGCGATTAAAACTATTAATCTGTTTGACTTCACTGAGCACGGATTAAATGACTATGTGATCGAAGAATGGTTCACTCCAGACACTGTGAGATTTCCAGCAACATATTTGATTGAAACAAGAACTCCGTGGAAAAACTTTAAAACTGGTAGAGAAACATTGGGTCTCAAATGTAAACACGGAATAATGAATCAATTACACAATCATTTCGAAGTGTTAGAAGGTACTGTAGAAAAACCAAGTCCATATGGACAAGTGGCAACCTCAGAAGTTAGAGCGGCCATTGGCGAACTTAATCATTTGTGCCACGAGTTGGAAAGCCTAATATTAAGCCAACGCAAAGCAGTAGTTGCTCCAGAATGGGTACGCCCAAGTCAGATAACAACATTTGATAATAGAAAAAGATATAAGTTAACAGACGAACATAGACAAGGGTTTTTAGATAACGGTTACGATAGACAGTTTGGCGGTGTATATATGCACTGGTCACAGATAGGTAAAACCTTGTTTGAAGTATTCAATGATGAAGGTGCACCAGAACTAACAGACGCAGTATGTGAAGCAATAACACATTTACAATATTACTCAGGAGAGTTTGACGTAGAGTGGGCAAAGGATGTTGTAAGAAACAAAGACTGTCCTTGGCACGACAAGCTACAGTTAGAGTTTGAAAATTGGTTACTTAATAACAATTTAGACCCTCGAGATCCTAAACTAAGTTTAGGTTACTTGCCTATAGGTAATATAGACTTTGAGCGTAGCTTTGGTACTAGTGACATAAAAGAAGTATGGAAGTTAATGAGCAACAAGTTAGATATTAAAAAAATTGAGGTCATTGACTAACCTATAAATATGTTGTAGTATTAGGAGAATTAACAAATGAACTGGTTTAAAAAAATAGTTGAACGTATTAAATTAGAACTACGTTATAGAAAAAAGCTTAAAGAACTTAAAAAACGAGATCCTTTCATCTACAAATGAGTTACCTGGGCATATCCGCAGGATTCCACGACGCATCAATATCAGTAATAGACAATGACGGCAATATAGTTTATGCTGGTCACAGTGAGCGTTATTCCAAACAAAAAAATGATCACACTCTTAATGAAGATATATTTTCCGCAGGCCTAGGAACTTCTGTTATAACAGACATTGCTTATTATGAAAAGCCTTTCTTAAAACAATTAAGACGACTGTATCAAGGTAGTGGCTTTGACTTCAAACAGGCTTGTACACAACAAATTTTAGCTAACTCAATACCACAAATAGCTAAAAAACGTATTGGCACTGGTTACAGAACACACAGTTATCCTCATCATAAATCACATGCGGCCGCTGGATTCCAAACCTCACCTTATCAAAATGCAACAGTGGTAGTTATAGATGCTATAGGCGAATTTGATACTATTACAATATGGCACGCTGAGTACAATTCAAAAGGAAAAGCCAAATATAAAAAACTATGGAGTCAAGGATATCCCCATTCAATGGGATTGTTTTATTCAGCGATGACTCAACGTGTTGGACTTAAACCAAATGAAGATGAATATATATTAATGGGAATGGCTGGATATGGAGTTCCGGATTATAAGGTATTTGATGAATTTGTTGACAACAGAGAACAGGTTAGATTTAAAAACAATTTACACGCAGGATGTTTAGATTGGAAAACAGATTTATCAGACTTTAACATTGCCGCTTCTGCACAATATACATTAGAAGTATTGTTACACAGTGTAATAACACGTGCAAGAAAAATAGGGCGAAGTAATAATTTAGTTTATATGGGAGGTGTTGCTCTTAATTGTTCAGCAAATGAGCACCTAGGTGCTTACTACGATAATATATGGATCATGCCTAATCCAGGAGATGCTGGTTCAAGTTTAGGAGCCGCGGCTCTTGCCTACGGTAAAAAAATTAATTGGCAACATCCTTTCTTAGGAACTGATATACCTGGTGACTATCCTGTAAACGAAATACTTGATCAACTACTAACTAAAAAGATAGTAGGAGTAGCAAGTGGACGTGCTGAGTTTGGTCCTCGTGCTTTAGGTAATAGAAGTTTACTAGCGGATCCAAGAGGTCGAGAAATAAAAGATCAAGTAAACAAAATTAAACGTAGACAAAAGTTTAGACCATTTGCTCCTGTTATCTTAGAAGAATATGTCGATAATTATTTTATAATGCCACAGGGTTTTCCAAACAGTCCTTACATGCAGGTAGTTGCTAGATTAAAAGACCCTGACAGTTATCCAGCAGTTGTTCACACAGACGGAACTAGTCGTGTGCAAACAGTGCCTAAGGATTCAAACTCAGGTATAAGACAGTTATTAGAGAAGTGGTTTGTGTTAACTGGTTGCCCAATGTTGTTGAATACCAGCTTAAATGTTAAAGGTAAACCAATGGTAAATGATCGCGTTGATGCTGATGAGTTTGAACAACTATATGGCGTTAAGGTCTGTAGCTAACTTCCTAAGTCTAGCTCCGTTGATATTTTCTAACAGTACTCTATTTTCCATTAACCTATCACCACACCTAGTATACATATCATGAGCAGTATCTAAATCTATTCTCGCTAAGTCTTCAGCTAACCACTGAACAGCTTTGAAACGTTGTGTAGTGTCTTGTATATCATCATAGCTTTCATCAAATATATTATCAAAGGTATGATAACCTAACTCACGTAGATGCTTTAAGTGATTGTGTTCTGCTAAACAGATAAAAGGTTGACAGTGTAGGATAGGTTTAAGTGTTTTTTCAGTGATAAACTGCCCACCGCTGTTATCAACATCAATAAAAGTTTCCATCACATAGCTAAAGTAACTGTCTTGATACATATCATCCATTAGCACTGAATAATCGTTACGCTGTTCACTGGTTAGATCGTCTACAAAAAACGGTCCGGCTTTGATAAAGTCTTTACATATCTGATTTTGTTCAGATAAAAACTCATTATATAAGTCAACACTGTCCCAATCGTCTTGCTCTCCCAAGTTTTCCTGGCAATAGCTGAAATAACCGCGGTTATGTAGCCCTTGTTGCCACAGATTAGCCATAAAAACCTTTCTCCATAGCTTGTCTATCCTACATAAAGCCATAAAATGCTTACTACGACGCTTAAAATGCGTTAAAGATGCCTTACTAAAGTCAACAGTTCGCTGATACATGTACTCTATTTCAGGCCAATAGTAACAATATTTGTAGTCTCCAGCTACACTGTTACCAGAAACGAATGCCACATTGTGATAGTTATAGTCATCACATAGCTGTTTAATTCTACGACTTATTATTCTTGGATCATCAGCTTCGTGATAAAAGAATATAAGTTTAAGCTTGTTTTTAAACACTAAAGGATTCATTAACGCAAAGTAGTCTACGTTCTTATCAAAATAACTTACTTGAACAGGATACCAGGCACCTTCTGGTGATTCAATGGTGTGCTTGACCGTGATATCAATGTTTGATTCTTTGAGATAATAGAATATTCTTGGGTAGTCTAAGAAAGGTGACACCATAGTAAAGTCATCATTAGCACATTGCTCTAGCCTCATACCGTTAGGTAAAGGCTTGCCGTTGCTGGCAAAATTATCTATCGCTAAGGTGATCACGAATATCCTCCATCATCGACATAAGCTCGTGCCATAGTACATCAGCAAATGCGCCACGGTAAAAATGATTCCAGTTATGTTCTATTATAGGAACACACTTGTTGAATATCTCTTGTTTTTCTTCTTGACTTTTGCTGTCAAGTTCTTTTAATAAGTTAGCTATTTTATTTAATCTCGCAAAGTCATCTTGTTCAAGATCATAGCTTTCGTCCCATATGTCACTAAACGTTTTAAATCCATATTCACGTAAGTATGCCAGCGAACCTTGCGTACCTGTAATAACAAAAGGCATACCCATTGCTATTGGTTTAAATGTTTTTTCAGTTAGATGATTTTTCCTACCAAAGAACACAGTTTCAGAAACGTGATACAATAAACTTTCACGACATTCCTCAAACAGACTAAGCCAGCAACTATGCATCTGCTGTGTTTGTTCCCCTTTAAACAGTTTAGGAAAGTTAGTTGAATTAGTAAATGTTTGTTCAATTTCTGGATATTGGTCACTAAGTTTTCGAGATACTTCTGCTATGCTTACATTCTCAACAGGACATATCAGTGGAGCAGATATATGATTATCAAACAAGCCAAGCTTCTCAAAATGATATAGCATGGCAACACGGTGTAAGCGTTCACCACCTACTATACGATTAGGTGATATAAATGTCGTTGTTATTGTTCTATCCTTAGGGGGAGTAATAAGAAATGTACGATCATAACCTCGATACCAATCTAATGCGGCCCATCCATGAAAGAAATAATAGAAGCTTTTAGCGTTAAGATAGTCTGTAACTTGTTCTACTTCTTCACTATTCTTTTCACTGGTTATTAAAACTGCTTTCTGTTTAGGGTGATCAGGTGCCGAACTTCTTACTATCATCTCGTCCCACGTTGACTTTTGTCTTTCAAAAACAACAGGCTCTTGGTCAAAAAGGTATATATAATTTTGTAAGTGTTCGGGCCACAGTCTAGGATGAGAGTGTATGCTTTCTGGATGACTACAACCAAATGGGTCATGAAAATACATTGAAGTATTGGGTATATTGGTTGCAATATACGGCCAAAATGTGTTATCATATATTTCATCAATTCTAATCATAGACAATTATGTTTGACATATTTTATATAGGTAAAAAACCAAATCTTGTTCCTTTTGAAAAAGAGGCAAGTTCTATTGAACATGCACAACAACAGTCACGTACTCGTTACTGCTGGATTGTAAATACTTATAGTGATTACACCGGATGGGATTTTCTTTGGGAACCTAGACCGTGGGAAAGTAACCAACGACATGCTTGGGCAAGTCAATGGCAAAAAGACAGCGAAACATACCTTGTTCCTAAACAAGGTTATCAAGAAACTAACTATCATAATGATACAACAATAACAAGACTACCTTCAGAAGAACATTGGACGCTACCTAAACATGATATCCAAAACTTTGACTACAGTTGGCATCCTGATCCAACAGACCCACCATTGGTATATCAGTTTGGCACTCAGTGGCAACTAACTGGAGGACCTCAATATAAAACAGATAATGCCGTCAACGTAAAGTATGTTGAAGAACCGAGAGCTGTTAAAACATCTGTTGATAATTGTTGGGAGTTACCTAAACATGATATCAAAGACTTTGATTATACTTGGCACCCAGATGACAGAGATCCTGTTATGAACTATCAGTTTGGAACACAATGGCAGTTAACTGGTGGACCTAGATATAAAATCAGTAACAGTGATACAACAAAATATGTTGCTACACCAAGAGCTGTTAAAACATCTATAGATAACCATTGGGTGATACCAGACACAGTCGAGGACTTTGATTACACTTGGCATCCAGATGATAGAGACCCTGACATGAACTATCAGTTTGGAACACAACATCAAAAGACAGGTGGCCCACAATACAAGATCTCTGACAGCGACACAGTAAAATACATAACACAGGTAAAAGCACGAGGTAGTCGTATAGCCACTCAAGCTGTGGTAGTTAATCATAATAATGATAATAGTATAACACCTGACATAGACGTTATTAAGAAAAGTAGATACTTTGACAATTACTTAGACACTTTAAAAAGAGTAGCTAAGTCATTGCCAGACGATGTAGAGTTTGTTTGGATATTGAGTAGCTTATGTGACTATACAGACTTTGACTTTACTTGGCATCCTGAACAATGGCAACAAGGAATGTTACACGTATTCCAATCAGATGGAGAGAAGTTTGGAGACACATTCTTTATGCACGTACCTAGTTTTAGAGAACGTATAGATACCGTTGAACTATTAGATTGGTATGACTTAAACTTCCTTGACGTATCAGTTCCTAGATTACCTATACCTTGGATTAAGCATACAGATGACAGTCATGTTAATCAAGTTAAACAATGTAAATTAGTAGACCCGTTGATAGTTTTTCAGAACGATGATTATCAAGGTAGTCTTCCAGCAGTGCCATTATGGAGAGCAAAAACTAAAACAGTTACACCGTTAACTACGAGAGGCACAACAGTTATAGTACCAAGACAGGCTATTGTAGAAGTCCAAGAGCAGTTATGGGATTATGAATTTATAGATAAAACACATCAGACTGTTCAGGACAAACCATTAGACATAGTGTTTATTGACAATGGTGAAGTTAATAGAGAAGAAAACTTTCAACACCTTAATAAGGTTGTAAACACTAACACAATACACCGTGTAAGCAATGTTAAGGGTCGTGTAGCCGCTTATCAGGCCGCGGCTAAGGTCAGTACTACCCCGTGGTTTTTTGCTGTGTTTGCCAAGTTAGAAGTTGACAAAGACTTTGATTGGACATGGCAACCAGACTGCCTACAGCAACCAAAACATTATATATTCCATGCCCGTAATCCTATCAATGGATTAGAGTATGGACACATGGCCATGATAGCATATAACAAGAAGTTAGTGTTGTCTAATGATGCTCCAGGGTTAGACTTTACACTTGATCAAGCTCACGAAGTAGTTCCTATATTGTCAGGTCAAGCTAACTATGCTGATGATGAGTTTATGGCATGGCGTTCAGCATTCCGTGAAGTTATAAAACTTAAACACAGTGTAGAACAACAACCTGATGTTGAAACAGAATATAGATTACGTGCTTGGTTAACTAAGGGTGAAGGAGTTAAAGGCCAATGGTCAATGACAGGGTCTAAGGATGCTGTTGATTATTACGAAGAAGTCAACGGGGACTTTGATCTACTAAAACTTAGTTATGATTGGCAATGGCTGAATGAACGTTATCATGCTCTACATGATGAATAACACGATCAGCAATTAGTTTTATTTCTTTGTCAGTTAGTTCAGGATAAAAAGGTAAACTTAACACACGTCTTGCTAACGCACTAGCGGCACCTATCATAGTAGGACCAGGGTAGATTGAGTAAGGTTCTAATTCATGTAACGGTTGTTCATAGTGTATTTTACATTCAACACCATCTGCTAACAATAAATCTCTTACACTGTCTCTATTGTCTATTTCAACGACAAATTTTTGTAACCCGTGCATTGCTTTGTTGGCCATCTTATCCATGATAACTCTGATGTTAGGTGTGTCTTTGAAACGCTCGCAATAGTATTCAGCGATCTCTAATCTACGTTCTTGCCAACTATCTAGGTATTTTAATTTAACTAACATCTGTGCGGCATCAACTTCTGAGATACGTGAGTTAGTACCATATGAACTCTTGTGTGGCTTACCATTGTCTCTGTACATCTTAAACCAGTCTCTAGCATACTCATCCCAACAAGCGATAGCACCACCACTGCCATAGTTAGGTAAGTTCTTAGTGGGGTCAAATGATATAGCTTTCATTATGGGAGCACCACTATAGTCACTGGCAAGCCAATGTTGAGCGGCATCTTCAATGATTATCTTACCATCAAGTTTATTGTGTCCTTCTTTCCTACGCAGATACCAATCAGCAAACACAGGTTGTCCGTATAATCCAACTATACAAACAGCGTCAAAGTCTGTTGTTGGAATCTTATCTAAGTCAAGTATTCCTGTTTCACTATTAACTTCTCCTATAATAACGTCCCAGCCTGTTGAAATAAAGGCATTAATAGTAGCAGGGTAAGTCAGTGCAGGAACAACTACACGTGGACGTGTTTTAGTAACACCATAGAAACTTTCTTTGTGGAAACGAGCTATTATTTCTAATGCTTCTGTACCTGAACCTACACAAACAACATGAGGAACATCTATACGTCTAGACAGTTGAAACTCTAACAAGTCTGTATTGGGCCCATTCATAAGAACACCACTAGACAGTACTTCGTCGGTGGCATCTAGTATTTCTTTACGTATACTTTTGTATTGTAGTTTAAGATTTATAAATGGAATCATTGGCCTTCATCCAATCAACATATTGTTTACAACCTTGTTCAAAGTCTACTTTGGGCTCATAGCCTAGGTCTGTTCTTGCTCTAGCAATACACAGTCTGCCCCTTGACGGGAAGTTAGGATCCTTAGCATACTCTACCCAATGCCCTTGGCCTACAATATCAATAACTGTGGTAGCCGCTTGTGCTAGGGTAACGGGCAACAACTCACATCTTGTGACATTGTATATCGCATGCTTACAGTCTTTAGTTGATGCCAACGCAATACCTTGTGCTGTGTCAGTGACATACGTAAAGTCTAGTATCTCATCAACACCTCTTACACTCAATGTTTCATTGTTAATAGCACCCACAACAAACTTTGATAACACACGGTCCTCAACATCTCTAGGACCATACACAGCACTTGGACGTATGATAGTATAGTCAAAGTGTTTACGGTAATCCTCAACTAACTTCTCTCCCATATACTTCATTATAGCATATTGTCCACGAGGGTGGCACTGTTCAGTTTCGTCAACTAAGTCGTCAAAGTCTCCGTAGACCATTGAGCTTGAAACATAAACAAACTTACTGACGTTTTTCTTACTTGCTTCTAATAAGTTGATTAGTCCTGTTGACATAACTTCAGAAGCTACACTTGGATTTTCTAATACTACTTTCTGTCTTGGATAACTTGCTAGGTGTATAACAACATCAGGTTTAAACTCTTCAAACACCGTGTTGACCTGTGCTTTATCTCTTACATCAATACGCCTAATAGGAACTTGATTACGTAGGTCACCCTGGCGTAGTTGAAACAGTTTCATCATTTGATCTAGAGGAATAAAGTCATAGTTAGTCATACTGTCTATGACCATAACATTATGATCACCTAGCAAACGAACAACTTCGTGTCCTATAAAACCTAATCCACCACTAACAAGTATGTTCAAATTTATTTCCAGTCTTCACTTTCGTGTTCATAGAAATTTAGTACATAGTCAGTATACTGGTCATCGTCGAGGTCAGCATATATAAAAGCGTGCCTGCCCATATGATAGTCTAAGTCATATTCTAACTTAACTTCATTACGTTCTACCCAATCAGCTTTTTCTTTCTTTGCTTTGAACTTGTCTGCTACTTTCCAAAAAATCTTTTCTTCATCAGTTATATCATACTCTGAATGTTGTGCAAATCTTACTCTATGTTTATTTCTTAGTTTCATATAGCCATCTCCGCTTTAATTGAATCCATTGGATCGTAATCCTGTATTATAACATCACTCATGGTGAACTTGTCAATGTCTTTTATGTCTGGATTTAGCCATAATGTTGGCAGTTCTTTTGGTTGTCTAGTAAGTTGTTCTTTAACTTGTTCTACGTGATTTTGGTATATATGACAGTCTCCTCCGGTCCATACAAACTCTCCTACCTTTAAGTCACACACCTGTGCTATCATGTGTGTAAGCATTGAGTAACTAGCAATGTTAAAAGGCACACCTAAAAACATATCACATGAGCGTTGATACAGTTGACATGATAACTTTCCATCACTACTGACATAAAACTGTGCTAAACAATGACAAGGTGGCAAAGCCATTTGATCTAATTCACCTGGGTTCCACGCTGTTAAAATATGTCTACGACTTGTAGGATCCTTTTTAATACCTTCAATTAGTTCTTTAAGTTGATCTACGTGAGTATCTTCTCGTGCTATCTGTTCAAACCCTTCCTCAGTATTTTTATAGTCATAGTAGGTAATCATTTCTCCACTACGTCTCCAGTTACGCCATTGGGCTCCGTATACCCGGCCTAGATTATAATCAGGCATATCAAAGTTATCCCAACTCTCTTCAGCTTTTCCGTTGATATAGTAAGCCATTGCTGGAGGCTTAGGTAAGATTTTTTTCTTTTGTTCTCGCCAACTATCTGCTTGAACGTTGGCTGTCCATATAGTTTTCTTTTCTTCGTCTCTTGTACCGTGTAGTATTTCTGCTAGTCTACGTTCGTCTGTTGACCCTTCTATAAACCATAACAGTTCACTCAAACAAGCCTTAAACGCAAGTTTTTTTGTAGTGACAGCAGGAAAGCCTTTAGTTAAATCAAAACGCATTTGATAACCAAACACTGACTTTGTACCTACACCAGTACGATCACTACGTGTTTCACCATTATCTAGTATATGCTGTAAGCTGGTTAGGTATTGTTTCATTTTCTTTTTAATATCATATAAGTGTGGCCTTCATGTATGACTTGATCACCTAAGTCAAACTGTTTTTCAATGACACCAAGGTCTATAAAAGTATCGCAATCAAATGCTTTCCACGTTTTAGTAAGATGTATTTCTGTAATTTTAGGAAATAGTTGTTTGAACAAACTTGCTCCGCCTATACACCAAACATTTGGTTCAGCAGTAATAACGTTAATGTCGTTAATAAGACCAACTCCCTCAGGTAGTTCAAGTTCTTGTGTGCTAACTACAATGTTAAGTCTGTCAGGAAGTGGGCGATAGTTTTCTGGAATACTATCCCAGGTGTTTCGTCCCATAACTACTATTTGATTTTTTGTTAGTTCTTTGAATCTAGGAAGGTCACCTTCTAGTTTTTTCCAAGGTAACTTGTTTTCTTTGCCAATACCGCCTTGGCTATCACAAGCTAAAATGGCCTTCATAGGCCACCTAGCATTTTATCCGTTTCTGGTTGTATTAGATCTGCTACTTGATCAACATCAACAAAGAAATCAACATTTTGAATCTGTTTGTCATATTCTTCAAGCTTTTGATTAAGAACCCCTTCAAGTTCGATAGGGTCTAATCCTTTTTTACGCAGAGTTGACATATTTAGATATCGTCGTCTGCCATCTTTGAGCTTAATTACTACTCTTTTGATGCAGTCAATCGGAACATCAGTTTTGTCAACACCTTCAACCAGGTCCTCCCAACGAGAGAGGAATTCTTCACTGAGGAGCATGGTTTTCCTTTATTCTTAATTAATGCACATTCTTTTTTGCAGTTGTCTTCTTAACACCCGTTGCTTTTGGAGCAGGTTTCTTTTTAGGTGTCATTTCTTTTGCTTCTGCTCTTAGTCTTTTAGATTCTGCCATCATAGACTTAGCATTAGTTTCCATAGTTTTTGCTTGTTCTAACAAACTAGCGGCAATATCTGCATCACTTAGTGCACCACTTGAAGCAGTAGGAGCTGGAGCTGGTGTACCAACATCTCGTCCTTTTGGCTCAACTAGCCCTCTGCTACTATCTAACTCTTGTAAGCGAGCTTGTGCCTCAGCACCAGTAGCCATTTCATTGATAATCTTATTAAGTTCATCTAGTCTAACATTTGATGTTGCATTAGCAATAACAGCAATTTGATTAGTTTGAACTTTTTTAAGCCATCCCTCTTGGTGTAATGCACCTAGCATATTTCTACCGTCTGGTAAAGTTGCTTTATGGAAAGCATCACTTAGTGATTGTTCTTGTTGTCCTTCAGTTTCTAACACTTTCATTACTGGATCATGAACACCGCCTGGCAGTACATCTGAATATACAACTAATGCCATGTGTGGTTCTGCAGGAACTTCTCTATAAACGATAATAATCTTACGTTCATTATGTCTTCCAACATGTTTAATCATTTTTTGTTTCTCCTTTATCAGCAGTGTCTGTTTCTTTTTCTTCTGCATCTTTTGGTGGTAGAAGTGACTGTAAAAAGGTTGATAACTTTTCATATATGGCACCAACTTGTGTTAACTCACTGGCACGCCATGCACCTCTTTGTGAACCTAATTCAATACAACTACGTAGCAAAGCTAAATCTTGTACTGTTAATTGTGGTCCAGGTTGCTGTTCTTCTTCTTTTACTTCTTCTTTCTTTTCTTTAATATCTTTAACCATGTAATACTCCTATTCGAATAGTGTGTTTCTACTAATATTTAACGGTGTTATACCATTGGGGGTAAATTTTTATTTGTTTTCTTCGTACAATGCCCATTGGCCAAACGGTGGGTTAGGATTATCATTGCTATGTATAACCCATACAGTTTCGCAATAGTTAGCGTCACCCCAGGTTCCCCAAGGATAACCATCTGTAAACACTACCAATCTTTTTGGTAAAATATCATTGTCCTTAAGATAGTTGAACATACAATCAAAATCTGTTCCGCCCCCACCTTCTATTTCATACTCAGTGATATCATCTAAGTTCTCACTGGTAAACTCTTGAGGATTATGAACTTCTGTATCAAATGAGAACATATGTATTCTGTAATTGTTAAATTCTTCAGTGATACCTTTAATTTCACCTTTAAAATCACTTAGCATTTTATCACTCATTGAACCTGATGCGTCAATACCAATAGCAATATCAATCATTTCTTCGTGATCAGTACCTGGTAGTATAGCATCCATATGCCAACCTCTTCTACTTGGGCGAGCAAATGTATAATCACTTTTCTGTGTACTTTCAAGTTGTTGTCTTAACAGTTCTCTCCAGTTCATCTTAGGCTCTGTAATTTCCTGTATTATTCTTTTAACCCCACCTGGAAGATTATCAGCACCTGTTTGTTTAGCCGCACTTACTATTGCTTCTTTAAGTTCGTCTTTGATGTCTTGTAGCTCTTGTTTAGATAGTTTAGGACGACCCTTGCCTTGACCTTCTTCTTTTTTCTTATCTTTACCTTTACCTTCGTCGTCGCCGCTACCTTCAGAAGTAGTTGATTCCTCATTTTCTAAATGCTCATCTAATAACTGGTCAACTAGATCTTGTATATCAACCTTTTCAGCATTCTCATATAAATCATCATACACACGTTCGTAGTTCCAACCATAATATTTTGTATCGTGTAAGCATGGAACAGTAGTAATCATCTCGCCCACTTTGTGTTGTACTAGATCACCATTAACACAATAGTCAGCGGCAACGTTTGAAAGTTGAGCTTGATGATCGTTGTCAACTCTACGACCAATATGCTCATATACACAATGAAGAACTTCGTGACCAAAAAGAAATTCACATTCTTTCTCTCCTGACAACATCATGATAAAGCGTGAATTGTAGTAAAACTTACGACCGTCTGTTGCCGCAGTAGGACACCATTCATCAGCATTAGTAAGTGTTAGTCTTGTTGCTAGGTTGCCAAAGAAAGGTTGTTTGAGAAGTAAGCCAATTCGAGCAGTAACTAAACGCTCTCTCGCTTCTCTATCAATATCTTTGTCTGTAGGACCTAAGATATCTGCAAATTTATCTTCTATGTCTTTTGTGTTTGATGTTGTAGTAGTTGTAGTCATACAAGTATTATATGAGTTTTTGAATTAAATGTCAATAGTTATTTTTTGGCACTAAATTTTAATAAGAACACTTCTGCGTCGTATTCATTTTCAAATACAAAATATAGATGTTTTCGACCTCGAATTGAACAGTTGTGTGTTTGTGCTAACCAAAAAGATATTTCTTTACCTAAGTCTTCAGATTCCATAGCCCATTCTTCTTTATGTGTCATGAAATGATGTTTAACATTTTCCCACATTGTGGGTTCTAAAGGAACTTTAATACTCATTGAGTATTAATTTTAATATTTTTTAAGTTAGGATACTGTTTGTATTTAGGCATTTGATCATGACTACCTAATAGCTGTAATGCTTTTAGAGCTTCTTCTGGTACGGGTTTATAGTGATAACCTAGTTCAAACTGTTCCTGTTTGTCCCAAGGTGACACAGATAAGTCTCGACCATCATAGCACATCAGTTTAAGCTTCTTATACAATTCATAATCATCTAATAAGATAGCACCACCACGTCCTAATGTCAAGGGCTTACCATGTCCAAAACTTAGACACTGTATCTGTCCTGGTTTATACATTCCTTCTGTTAGCTTTCTTGCTGAGTCCCAGATGTTAGTATGCCAAAAATAGTATTCACCTAACCACTGTTCGTCGTTGTTATACTTAAAGTCAACACCAATCTTATGTAACATCATTGGTATTGAAATATAAGTGTAAGGAGTAAACTCTGTCTTTTTAAAGCCCGTTGCTAAGAAAGATAGTTCAAGTGCGTGTGTACAACAATCAGTCATTACAGAGTACCTAGCGCCTGTGTATTGTGCTAGTGCTTCTTCAAACTCTGTTATGTAGTCAAATGGGTTATTCATTCCACAAGTAACCACCTAATTTTAAACTGGCCGCAACAGCATCACGTTCGTTATTAAAGAATATAGTTATAGCTTGATCAGTTACATCAGCTTGCCAATTCTTTCCAGGTAGTCCAAACTGTTCAGTAACCCAGGCCATTTCTTCATTCCATTGGCGTACAGTGTCTCCTTGTTTCCATCTCACTTTAACTGGATACTTTTTCATTTTGCTCTTCAAAACGATTGTGCATAACTATACCATCTAGGTGATCAAGTTCATGTTGAAAGCAGATAGATTTTATACCCCAGAGTGATGCTTTGATTAAATCACCTTTATGGTTATGGTATTCTACATCTATCTGTGCCGGACGTTTTATCTTCATGGTCTCCCCAGGAAAACTTAAACACCCTTCTTCTATTTGAATTAACTGTTCGCTGTAGTTAACTATACGAGGATTAAAACAGTGCATAGGTAATCCTCCTGTACTAAAGTCAGTCTGCACAACAAACACTCTAGCTGGTATACCAATCTGTGGAGCCGCAAGTCCTATGCCCTCTGACTTTATCATAAAGTCTAACATTTTAGTTGCCAGGTGTAAATTCTTTTCAGGTTTAGTAAAGTCAAAAGGTTTCGCAACCTTGTGTAATACAGTGTCTTGAAACTTAAATTTACTTGGTATCTTTACCTTCATTGATTAATTCCACTTCAATAGAAATGCGTCAACTTCTTTAGATGACGACAAGTATATTCTGTTAGGATGTACACTGTTCTGATTATCCCAACACCAGAACTGATTAGATCTCTCTCTTTTCTTTAGTCTTTGCCAACTCTGTAAGTCAATCGAACTACCCCATGACTCCCAACACCAGGCCACAGCCTCGGCAAAATCCTCTACTGCCTGTTGATAACTTATACGGTCAAACTCAACACTGTAGAGGAAAGTTGGGTGTGCGTTCCATTGCACTGTTGTTCTTCTTACTTTAAATGTTCTCATCTTAACGACTTGCTTTTAATATATACTTCCCGTACTTATCATGAAACTTGTCAAAGCTCTTAAGTTTTGTTGGGCTAAACTTTAAGTCATATGTAGTAAGAGCAGTTCTAGCACCCATTACTACAATCTCTGTTTCAAAGTTTTTCATCATATATTCAAAGAAGCAGTCAAGATTTTTAAGCCATTTAGCTTCTTCAATGTCGTTTTCTTGTCTGGCTTTAAGCTCATAACACATGGATACTACCAACGAATACATAGCTGATATATCTTTAATTTCTAAATCTTTCACTTTGCCTTCAAGTATGTCTTCTGGATTAGGCATCTGTCCAGCTACTTTCCTGTGTGCCATAAACTTAACAGCCAGGCCTTCTCCAACACTACCTGCTATTAGGTTGAGTAGAACGTTCTTGTCTGAATCTTCATCTTCAAGTAACTCTGAGACAAAGGTCCACGAACGGGGGGTAGCGAACGCCCTACTCGAACTCTTAGGATCGAAATCGTATAAATCTTGTTTACTATATGCAAGATAACCAATAACGTCTTTATGTATTTTGTTTTTAACAGCCCATTCTTCCCAGCTTTCAAAATCAACTCTCATTTCTAAATGAATAAATCTATTAGCAAGTGGAGTAGGCATTCTGTAAGTAACACCTTTATCTGACTCTCTGTTACCTGCGGCTACCATAACAACATTGTCTGGTAAATGATACTTACCAACACGTCTGTTTAATATTAATTGATATGCCGCGGCCTGTACAGCAGGTGCCGCTGAATTCATTTCATCTAAGAACAATATAACAACTGGATATTCTTTAGCAAGTTCTTCACTAGGTAAATCAATTGGAGGAGCCCAATCCATTAATCCGTTTTCTTTATTATAAAAAGGAATACCTCTGATGTCTGTTGGATCCATTTGACCTAAACGTAGATCAATCATATGTCCTTTCATGTCATTGGCAATATCTGCTACTAATTCTGATTTACCTATACCTGGAGGACCCCAAAGGAATACAGGACGTTGTTTTTCAAAACATTTTCTAAGTCCTGTTCTAGCATCTTGTGATGTTATAGTTCTTGTGTCTGACATTTTTACACCCCCGTGTTATTAATAAATTTCTAACTTACAAACATTATATAATAATGTGATTTACTAGTCAACCACTATTATGTCTTCCTGATAATTTTCTTTTTGTCTAAGTTCTTCAAATACTTTTTGATCTTCAGGTGACATAACAAAGTCTTCACTTTCTGTAGTTAATCCGTCAAGTGCTTCAAGTTCATTGGGGCCTAAGTATCTTGTAGTACCATCTTTATCTGGTGCTGGTTCTACTGTGCTTTCAAACTCTATAGGTCTTTGAAATTCTTGACTGCCGTCGTGTTGTTTTGGATTTTTTTCTATTTCTAGACCTAAAGGATTAAGCCACTGTTGATATGTTGAATATCCACTTAACATAATAAGTAGAATGACAACTACATAAGACCATGCCTTATATTGAAGGTACTGCTTCTTTGTTATTTTCTTCTTTAGTTTCATCTAACTGCTTTCTAAATTCTTTAAGGAACTGACTGAGTTGATCACTGTAATCTGATATGTTGGTTGTTTCCTTATAGTGACAGAATGTTGTAAAATGTGTAATCTCACTACTTAGAGCCTCACATTCTTCAAAGGTATCATATTGAGGGCCTGGATAGAATCCTGTGGATGTGATTAACATTAAAGTTACCACTGCTTCATTCATAACTTATTCTCCTGTTTATACTTTTCTTTCAAAAACCATTTATACTTGTTGAAGTAATCTTTTGGGCTACCTTTTGGCATTTTACCTTCCCATGCTAGACATTCTTCTCGATAGTCAAACCATTTCTCATTGACCCAAAATCTAAAATCACTGTCTGTTGTTTCTCCAAAACTAAAATCACTGTTGTCTATATCGCCTTGTTGATGATAGTTGTCACTCATTACAGTGACCTAGCTCGAAAAAGTTTCCATTTAATACTAACGTATTGTATAACCTTTTCAACTAGCCCAATCTGCCAAGCCCATAAAAAATCCATTACTAACATACCTACTAATACACCTATAAAAAAATTTAACATATTATCTCCTTACCACCATGAGCTATAGTAAACTTTCATACCTTTAGCTATTGCTTCTAAGGCATCTTTAACAAAGAACTTATCGTTCTGTTTGTAAAAGTCATCAGCATCACCACCATAAAAGAAGCCAGTAGTATCAGGCAGTCTACCTTTACAAACAGCTTCAAACAGTTTGTTAAGATCAGCTTCGGTTAGCTCAACATCAACACAGTTAAACTGTTCTTCAGTACCACCCTTGGCACGATATAATTTTTCCATCCAACCATGCAAGTTAGGATGCTTTCTCCACTCAGCTAGCTTTGTAGGCTCTTGAGTTTTATCTGCTGTTGGATCTATTGCGTAAGCTGTCATATCTAATCCCATTGTCTGCTCCTTTATCTAATTTGTTAAATACATTATACAACCAAAATAACCAAAAGTCAACCTATTTCATATATAAATGACCTGAACCACAGTTATTTTCTAAATAATCAATATCGTCAAACAAGTTATACCTTACACCTTTAGCTGGTGCGTTCCAACTTGCTGGCTTATACACATCACCAGTGTTTTTATCAATGAAAGCGTCAACACTCTGTGATACAACTTGGCCATCTTCATTGTAACCTGAAGATATTTTAATATACTTTTTACCTTCGTTAGTTACCCAAGTTTTAGTCAATGAAGTACCGTGTTTGTTCCAATCTCTTTCAAGCCCTGCTATATATCTTTTAACTAGTGTGTCTATCATTGTCTAACCCTCCACTTCGTCTGAAAAATCTTTTTTCATTCTTAGTTGTTCGGCACATATCTGTATATCACGTGCTAAATTGCCATCAGCTGGCATAACTTGACGACTGATATCATACATCACTCTTACTGCGTTTGTTATATCCATTACGCCTCTCCTTGAAAAGTTGCCATTTGGTATTCCCATATACCTGGAATAAGAACTGCTTTTTCTGTTGATACTTTCCAGTTGTTTGGTACGCCAGCTTGTTTTTTCAACTTAGCCATTGCTTCTTCAATGTCTTGTGCTGAAATCATATAAACTGTTTTACCTTTGATTAAAGCGTACTCAGCACCATCACCTGGTTGTGCAAATACTTTTCTATTCATTTTTGAAATATCCATTACGCAACCTCCATAACTTGAATAACATTTTTTTGAAATTGTGACACAGGAATATCTGTTTCTGTTTCCCTCTCATTTGAAAACAAACTATCCTGATGACAATCAACATTTTCGTAGCTAACATTAACAGCAGTACCCCAATCAGGATGATCACACCAGCCGTTATATGTAGCAACAGTTTCAACTTGATCACTTATGTTATGATCCCATGCTTTGATTAAAACTTTAGTACCAGCTTCTAATGCATCAAATTGTTTGCTATTCATAATCTCTACCCCTAAAAATTAAAAATGTCTGTTTCCTTATTTCTTACTACTATTATAGCGAATTACGAATTATTGGTCAACCAAAAATACCATTTATTTTTGGAATTGTTGACCTTTAAGTTCAAGAATTTCTTGACAAGGAGCACATAACTGTACACCTTTAACTGCTAGACGTCTAGCTTCAGGAATATCGTCTCCGCACTCTTGACATTCTTTTGCACTTGGTTTTTTAGCCTGTTCTTCTAATTTACGAGCAACTTCGGCTATGTGATTCATGTTGTTGTGGATAGAGTGAAGTTGTCCTAGGTCCTCTTCAGACATTGTTTCATTCAAGCGATTTAACTCATCATTATCCATTAATTTCTACCGCCTCCTTAGTTTTAGGTTCAACGTGATCGTTTGGATAATCTGGAGTGATTAGTCCTGCGTCAATTTCCATTAGTGCCACTACAGTAGATTTGTGTGATTCTAATCCAGAAATCAACGGTGTTGCTCCATTTTGTAGATCACGAGCTCTTTTACCAGCTGTTATTACCATTGCATATTTACCGCCGGGAAACTTTTCTTCTGTTGCAACTTCAACTGTGAAACTTCTCTTTGCATCGTAAGCCATGTTAACTCCTTAAAAGTGGTACACCCTAGGAGAATCGAACTCCTCTTGCCGGGATGAAAACCCGGTGTCCTAACCGATAGACGAAGGGTGCATAAATGTAATCGTATACTTTAAATTTCTAAGCATGGAGTTATTATATGGTCGATAGTAATAAATGTCAACCTTTATTTTAACTAAGTAATAGCATGATTCCAATAGGTAAAGTTGTTAAGTTTATTAATAAAGATTATAAATCTCATCCAGTCAGGTTTATAGTTGAAGTTGTCGCTTGGGTATTAAGTATATCAGCAAGCGTGATTATGGCGGCCACTGTCCCTAATCCTCCTCTATTGATAATATATCTACTTTGGGTAATAGGTTGTTCGTTATACTCTTGGGCCGCCATTAGTCGTGGTAGTTTTGGTCTGCTAGCAAACTATGCTCTACTAACAGCTATTGATACTTATGGGTTGATTGCTATACTGTAAAGCGTCTTTGTATCTCAGTTCTGTATCTTGCTTTTTCTTTGTTGCGTGCCGCATTTTCTATTGCTTCTTCAAGTTTGGCTTTAGACCATCCTTTAATTCTTGGTTTACCATTTTTAGTTGCGTTTGGATTTGCTTTACGTTTACCTGGGTGTACTCTTGGTCCTGCCATCTTTTAATTCTCCTTTTTAATGACCTTGCTTATACATAATATTGGTGCCCGGTGCCGGAATCGAACTGGCGACAACATGATTACAAGTCAAGTGCTCTACCTACTGAGCTAACCGGGCTATACTAATGTATTCTCTACAAATTTTTCTAAACTACCACAAAGATTAATGAGAACAGCATCTCGTTCTCCAAACAAATATAACTTACCTTTTGTTTTTTTACTTCGTGCCCTTTTTATATAATATGGAAATTCCATCTTCCTGTCAAGAGCTAATACTATACGATTGCCCAAAGCTGAATTGGCTTCTATGTCCCACTCGTATGATTTAATATCTAACTGTTGAGTGAATAAATTATATCCATGTTCGGTCAACCCCATGCCACCAGTGTCTTGTATATTTGTCCACCAAGTAGCTAATGCGATTTCTTCAGCAAAGGGTTTGTCAAGAGTAGCAAGTATTTGCTTAGTTAGATTTAGTTTTCTTTCCACTTTCAGGATATATTACTTTGCCCTTGTCGAGCAGTACAACAGAAAACTTGTCAGTTTGAAATTGTTCGTTGAGTTTTTTTGCTAGATTGATGGCATGTCCAGGGTTACTAAATGATACTTTCTTATATTTAGGACCAGGGTATTGCACAAGATAGTTACTTGTTTTTAGATTAATAGGGCGTTCTTCAAAATACACAGCCCATATTCCATCACTTGCTAATACTTGTTCTGTTTTATATGTTTCTTTATTGGTTATTTCAACCAACACTTGAGGTCTTGGACGACTCATAGTTTAATGATACCTAATAGTTAACTGCTATTATTTATCCAATAAACTACGTAGTTTAAAAGGGATCGCCCTTTATTTTAACATCAATTACTTCATCTGTGGGTTTTGCTGACTGTTTAGTGTCTATAAGCAATTTTGTGATGTCTGTGTGTAATAATCTTGCTTCGTGTATTGACATAATAAAGTCTTTACTGTTAGTTACTTGCAGGTCATTTAACCGATCTATAAAGCGTTTGATATGTTGCATTATGCTTTAACTTTAAGTAGATCTGACTGTGATTGATACGGGCCTCTATGGTCATATCTTCCAATAGTAATTAACTTTGGACAAAACTCTTGTTTCCAGTTACGTCCTTTCTTAATTAAGAACCAACCAGCACAGTACCAACTCTTACTGTTATCTTCTTTAGTATATATAGGAGCCTTATGACTGAGATCCCATACACCATTAAATGGTTCAGAATCTGTGGGATAACCGTGTACTTGATCTCGTTCAACGAATTTACGCTTAGGTGGATCCACAAATGTGATTTTCTTTCTGCCAATCTTAAGGTCGCTAACTGTATCTACTGTTCCTTGAGAACCGTGAAACGTAACTGAGTAACCTCTACCAACACTGTTAGCTGATATTTCTCCTATACGTTGTTTGTTTTCAATTAGAACCCAAAACTTATTTTTAACAATACCTTTTGCTGTTACTGCCATATCACTTCTCCTTTTCAAATACTACTCTAATGTTACCATTCATAGCTTCATCTAATTCAGTTTGAATGTAATCATCATATGCTAACACATTTGGTAGTGCTTGGTCAACCTGTTGTTTGATATGTGATGATAACTGGTTATCTAAAACAAAATCTTCAGTATGCTCAATCATTCTTTTAGCGTTAAGCGTTATAAATCCTCTACCACCAGGTTTTATGATGTTAGAAAAGCTTCTAAGTTGGTTGCTAATGTCATTTAATGAAATAAAATGTATAGAATTTATAGCCATAGCACAATCAAATCTATTTGTGTGTCCTTGGCTAAAAACATCATCAAAATAATCAAGCTGATCAACATTAGGATTCTCTACTGGATCAATTCCGTGTATCTCAGGAATAAAATTTTTAAAAAAGTTTGAGCCACACCCAATGTCTGCTATTTGTTTAGGATTCTTTTCCAATAACTTCAGTATATAAAAAAATGGAGCAACACGTAAAGTTAGTACAGTGTCACGTGGTTGAGCATCATAGTCAACGGGTGAATACCTAGTAGTCATCCATCTTGGTGTTTCAGCTAATAGTCTTTTTCCAATTTCTGTCTTAGGAAAATCAATTTTAAATTGTTCTTCGTTGTAGTTGTCCATTACCCTTTCTCTGGGTAACTGGAGTTCATCCAGTCAACCATTGTGTTAGCGTTATCGCTTAGTTTTACTAAATCATATTTGCCACAAAACTTTAAGAACTTAGCTCCTACCATCGGAACCTGTTTTGCTTTAGACCCTTCAGCAATAGTTTGTGCTATCTTAACTTTAATGTCATCTGGCTGTTTTGTCAAGTCTACTAGAATACAATTACGTTCATAATCATCTAACACTCGATGTTCTTCTTCATTGTGATCAACCCAACGCTGTAACATCATATTATTCCAGTTGTAACCTTTTTTCTTTTTATCTTCAAAAGCTTCAACTAATCCAACTTTGTTACGTGTACCTTTTTTACGTACACCTGGATAAGCAGAGAATACATTATCTGTAGCATCACCACGCATACATTTTTCAAACAGTATCCATTCAGGATCTGGTACTACCTTAGGCTCTTTAGTTTTCTTATCTAGCACACGATTACCTTTTTTATCAAAGATACCTTCAAGTGTGTGTAGCTCATCTGTGATACCATTGTATTGTTTTACATTTTCTGCTAACAGTTGATAAAAGTCTGTGTCTGAACTTACAATAATGTGTTCATCATTGGGATGACTCTGGATCCAACCAGCTATCAAATCATCTGCTTCAAGCTCTTTGTGCTGTAATGTTGTACAGTTTGTACCTTCTTTAATAAAAGTATTCATAGCATCAAAGCTTTCCCAGAATGCTTTATCTTCTTCTGCTTCTTTGTCAGTTAGTGCTTGTCTAGCCACAGTTCTATTCTTTTTGTAGGGCTCATAAAAGTCTTTACGCCATGAGCGTCCTTCTAAACAGAATATAACATGATCTGCTTTTTGGTCTCTGTGT
>ERZ651776.1759-NODE-1759-length-25255-cov-3.284375_pt1 | contig 25255 bp, 30 predicted proteins | sample MGYA00514761_ERZ651776 | MGnify/ENA metagenome assembly ERZ651776 | reverse complement strand
CTCAACGATCTGTTTGGAAATCGCCAGACCAAGGCCGGAGTTGTCGCCGAACTGCTGTTCGGGGCGTTCGGAATAGAACCGCTGGAACACCTTTTGCAACGCGCCCTCGGGAATACCGGGGCCGGTGTCTTCTACGACGACCAGCACGCGGTTTTCACGTTTGCGCACCCAGACGCGGATCGCGTCGCCGTCTTCGCAGAACGAGATCGCATTTGAGATCAAGTTCACGAAAACCTGGGCCAGACGCCCTTCGAGGCCCATAATCGTAATCGGCTCTTTCGGCAGATCGGCGATGAAATCAACCTTCTTTTCCTTGGCCTGCGTGCCGAGGAATTCTGTCAGGTGGTCAAGCATGTTGATGAGGTTGAAAGATTCCTCCTCCTCTTTGACCAATTCGGAATCCAGCCGTGACGCGCTGGCGATATCGGTAACCAGCCGGTCAAGACGTTGCACATCATGTTCGATGACCTGCAACAGGCGTTCGCGATGATCGTCGCGTTTCACATTGCGCAACGTGCCAACCGCAGACCGCAGCGACGCCAGCGGGTTCTTGATTTCATGGGCGACGTCGGCGGCAAATTGTTCGTTGCCTTCGATGCGTTCAAACAGGGCCGTCACCATACCGCGTATCGCGCCGGACAGGCGGCCGATTTCGTCGGGTCGGCCAGTAAGGTCAGGGATGTGAATGCTGTGCGGAGACATCTTACGCGCATTGCGATCACGGCCCAGTTCCGCCGCCTTGGCCAAATCGGACAGCGGGTGGGCAATGGTTGAGGCGAGCGCGAGACTCATCACTAAGGACACGACGATGCCGATGACGAACATCTGCAAGAGCTGTTCCCGGTCGCGGCTGACCAACGCATCAAGTTCGCCGGGTGCAGATACCAGTGCGATAACACCGACAGACGTGCCGCCCTGTTGCACGACAGGCGTGAGCACCTTGAAGTAAGAACGACCCTGTTGGTCCATTTGCGTTTCGATCCACGTGCCGGATTCCAGCGTCGCGGCAACATCGCCTTGCAGTTCCTGTGTCAGGTCCAGTTCAGCGGTTTCGCTGCTCTGCCCCCTGAACAGGGCCGACAGTTTGTTGAAAAGTCCGTCCAGCGCACTTGTCAGGAAATTATTGCGACCGTCGAGTTCGAGACCGGGAATCGGCGCATCGCCCGGCGTCTGGTCTGACCATTTCTGAACAAGTGTTCCAGAGCGATCCAGCAGATAAACATCGACGCCACCGCGCAGATCAAGGTTTTCGAGGGTGATCTGCGCATCCATTCCATCCCCGCTCATCAGGTTGACGGGGGCGTTGATTGGCAACTGAGCCTCAAACACGTCGGCGATCAATTCGACCTCATTCACCAAAGCGCTGCCGCGCTGGTAGGCAAGGTTGTCGCGCGCGGGATTAAGGTAAAGCATGCCCGCCACCAGAACGATCAGACCCAACAGGTTGAAGGTGATGATCTTTCTGGCCAGCGGGGATTTGCGCAAATGGAAGACACCGCGCCGCTTGCGCCGCGCCGTCATCGCATCACCGGCTTTGGGCGCGACGAAGTCATCCCCGATCACAACGCCGCCGGTTCCGAGCGCAGCATTGCGCACGGATTTCAGATCGCGCACGTCGATCTTGGCGTCAATCTTGGGGGCAACCGTCATGGTAGTTCCCTATTCAGCAGCAGTTATCGTTACTCTTCGTTGTAACGGTAACCGATACCATAAAGTGTTTCGATCGCCGAAAAGTCATCATCGGCGGTGCGCATCTTTTTGCGCAGGCGTTTGATGTGGCTGTCGATGGTGCGGTCATCGACGTAGACTTGGTCGTCATAGGCGACGTCCATCAGCTGATCGCGTGACTTAACAAAGCCGGGTCGCTGGGCCAGCGCCTGCAACAACAGGAATTCCGTGACGGTCAGAGACACATCATTGCCCTTCCATTTCACGGCGTGGCGCAGCGGGTCCATGGACAGATCGCCGCGAACGAGAATTTTGTTTTCCTCGGAGTCGTCGACAACTTCGCCGGAGATCGCATCCTGACGGCGCAACAGCGCGCGGATACGTTCTACCAGCAAACGCTGGCTGAAAGGTTTCTTGACGTAATCGTCTGCACCCATGCGCAAGCCAAGGACTTCGTCAATTTCATCGTCTTTGGACGTCAGAAAGATCACGGGCATCGTGGTTTTCTGACGCAAACGCTGCAACAGATCCATGCCATCCATGCGCGGCATCTTGATGTCCAGAACAGCCAGTTCCGGCATGCGTTTGTTGAACGCATCCAACGCCTGTTGGCCGTCTGCGTAGGTTTCCACATCAAAGCCTTCGGCTTCCAAAGTGATCTGTACGGATGTGAGAATATTCCGGTCGTCATCGACAAGTGCGATTCGTGACATACTACTGCCCCTCTACTGCTCGTGTTTTTATTGCCTGCTTTTTTCTTAGTTTTGCCCTACTTAACCTAGGCGAATCAATCCAAAACTGAAAATGCAGTGCAATCTCCCCCCCTTTGTGCCCTTATAAAGGGTAACCAATGACTAAAATGTCTCACTTATTGACCTAGGGGCAACTTGAAGTCGGCGTCAGATCGCGCTGGTTGCGCTAACGGTAATTTGGTTGCGCTAACTGCGACAATTGCGTCTGTTCACCCGTGAAACCGTCATGTTAGGTCAGTTATGCACATGGGCATATCGCCCGAAAATCAGGAGAAAGACTATGGACCACGGCACGGTCAACCCGTCAATGAAGCTGCCAGATCAGGGCATCACAGGGTTGGGTCAGGTCTATTATAACTACTCCGAAGAAGAATTGACGACCGCCGCTGTTGAGCGTGGCGAAGGCCAACTTGGCAAAGGCGGCACATTTCTGGTGACCACCGGAAAATTTACTGGCCGTTCGCCAAAAGACAAACATGTCGTGCGCAGTGCGACCACAGAGAACACAATCTGGTGGGAAAACAACGCCGCGATGTCGCCCGAAGGGTTCGACACTCTTTATGACGACATGATCGCGCACATGGGTGGCAAGGACTATTTCGTGCAGGACTTGTTCGGCGGTGCGGACCCAGCGCACCGTTTGGATGTCCGTTTCGTCACTGAAATGGCGTGGCACGGATTGTTCATCCGCCATTTGATGCGCCGCCCCGCAGCGGATGAGGTCGCAGGCTTCAACCCTGACTGGACCGTGATCAATTGCCCCAGCTTTCTGGCAGACCCTGAGCGGCACAATTGCCGTACCGAAACTGTCATCACCATGAATTTTGACCGCAAGATCATCTTGATCGCGGGCACAGAGTACGCGGGCGAAAACAAGAAATCTGTGTTCACGCTGCTTAACTACCTGCTGCCTGAAAAAGACATCATGCCGATGCACTGCTCGGCCAACCACGCCAAAGGCAACCCGGTCGACAGCGCCGTGTTCTTTGGCCTGTCCGGCACAGGTAAGACGACGCTGTCGGCAGACCCGAACCGCACGCTGATCGGCGACGATGAACATGGCTGGTCCGAGCGCGGTATCTTCAACTTTGAGGGGGGCTGTTACGCCAAGACCATCGGTCTGAACCCCGAAGCAGAACCTGAAATCTACGCAACAACCCAGATGCCGGGCACCGTGATTGAAAACATGGTGTTCGATCCCGAAACGCTGGAACTGGATTTCGAAGACGACAGCCTGACGGCCAACATGCGGTGTGCCTACCCGCTGAACTATATTTCCAACGCGTCCGAATCCGCATTGGGCGGCCACCCCAAGAATATCATCATGTTGACCTGCGATGCGTTCGGCGTGTTGCCCCCCATTGCACGGCTGACACCAGCGCAAGCGATGTACCACTTCCTGAGCGGCTTTACGTCCAAGGTTGCAGGCACCGAACGCGGTGTGACGGAACCGGAACCCACGTTTTCTACCTGTTTTGGCGCACCGTTCATGCCGCGCCGCCCAGAGGTCTACGGCAATCTGTTGCGCGCAAAAATCGCGTCCCACGGCGCGACCTGCTGGTTGGTCAATACCGGCTGGACCGGCGGCGCCTATGGCACTGGCTCTCGTATGCCGATCAAGGCAACTCGCGCGTTGCTGACAGCAGCGCTGAACGGTTCCCTAGTTGAAAGCGAATTCCGCAAGGACGCCAATTTCGGCTTTGACGTCCCTGTCGCCTGCGACGGCGTTGATGATGTACTGTTGAACCCGCGCGACACATGGGCGGACGGCGCAGCCTATGACGCACAAGCCAACAAACTGGTTGATATGTTCGCGGACAACTTCGCACAATACGTCCCGTTCATCGATGATGATGTCAAAGCCTGCGCAATTGGCTAGACTGACCGCATGAAAATGCGCAGCACACTTATCTGTAGCGCCCTGAGCATTGCTTGGGGCGTTGCTGTTTTCGGAGCGGAGGATGATTTTGTGTCTCCGCTTATCGGATTCTTTGATGCGGGCGTTCTGTGTGGCCAAGACGGGGGCGAACGGCGCGAGGCGCCTGATACGCTCGCCGGAAGCACCTTTGTGATCGAGGACACTCCGCCCTTCGTCAGCAAAGGGCGCCTTGTGCCCGCGGTTCTGGGGATCGGGTTCGGGGTGCGGGCGGCACTTGCGTCCGACCTTGGCCAAGATAGCGTGTTGATGAGTATCACGCACCCGCCACTGGCCGACAGCGGTACAACACGGCAAAGTTTCACGACCTATATCGGGCCCAAAGATGTGCCCAGCATCACATTATACCAGTTTGACTACCCCTACGAAATGGCGTTGGGGGATTGGACGATGACTGCCAGCTATGGCGGCGTCACTTTGTATGAATCGACATTCACCGTCGTCCCGCCTGCCGCGTTGCCGGAATTGGCGGGCGTGTGCGGTTATCTGGATTTGCTAGGTTAGCCCAGTAGGGCGCGGCGCAGCAGGTTCAGCCCCGCAATCGCGAGGACCAATAGTGTAGCTTTTCGGAAGGTTTCCTGTGCGATCCGATCCTGTAGTTTGAAGCCAAGCCAAACGCCGAGCAGCGCGAAAGGCAGGATCGCCAAGGTCAGTGGCAGCGTTTCCGCCCGCAGCACCCCTGTCTGAAGATGCGCCCCCGCAAGCGCGACGGCACCAAGGCCGTAGATCACCCCCTGCGCCCGCATCTGTTCCTGCTTCGCGGTATTGATCGCCGTAAGGTAGGCAACGGTCGGCGGCCCCCACACACCGGAAAGACCGCCTGAAAACCCCGCCAATGCCCCTGCGGTAAGTTCGACGCGGACCGATTTCGCGATTGGTTTTGTCCGAACGCCCAGCAGTTGCGTCGCTGTGAACACCGTCACCAGTACGCCAATAAAACCGTATAGGTATTGCGGCTCAAGGACGCGCACGAATTGTGCGCTGGCGACCAAGAAAACCAGACCGCATAGCAAAAAGACCCTGAATTCACGGATGGTGCGCAGGGCGCTTTGGACGCCTTGGCGCAAGGACTGCCAGACGTTTGTGATCAATGTCGGCAAGATCAACGTGGCCAGTGCCGTTTCGGGCGGCAAGACCAGCGTCATCCCCGAAATCAGGATCATCGGCATGGCAAAGCCGACCACGCCTTTTACCAGCCCTGCACACAGGGCGACAGCCAAAACAAAAATCAGCGTGTTAAGGCTGTCTAATCCAACGAGTTGCTCCATATTACTCGCATATACCTTGCCGACGCAGCCCGCACGAGCAAAACGACTAGGTTCTTTTCGTTCGCCAGCTAACTTTCGTGTGAATTATTATTGCGCCGCAACTGCGAAGACGGTATTGCTGCAACTGCACAATGAGGAATCCGATATGCCCCGCGACGCCCAAGACCAGACCGCCCCGACACTCCTGCCTGATCTGCTGGTAAACACAGGTGCAACGATCGCGCCATTGCGCGCGTTGCTGGAAACCGCAAAGGATTGCGTGCGCGATAAAGTCATGGTGAATGGCCGCGTGTCCGGTGAATTGGTCGAGGCCGAACAAACCGCAGCCCACGGGCTGGCATGGGTTGCGACCTACGTAGAAGCCATGGCGCAAATGCAAAAATGGGCCGAGAAACTTCAGGGGGAGGGCAAGTTCGGCGAAGTCGAACAGCTCATTCACCAGATCGCATTCGGCGAATACCTTTGGCAGATTTATGGCGGCATCCCGATGAACCAAGGCGAGATTTTGCGTCTGCAAGACATCGGCATGAGCCAGGACGACATGCGCGAAATGATGACGCCCGCGGTGCAGGTCTTGACCCAATCTGGCAACACCCAGGCCGCGCGTCTGCGCCTTGTGGCGCTCATGCAGGAACGCAATGCCGATGTCACCGTTGGCACGACGGGTCTGGACGACGAATTGGAAATGATCCGCGAGCAGTTCCGCCGCTATGCCGTCGAAAAGGTTGAACCGTTCGCCCATGAATGGCACCTGAAGGACGAATTGATCCCGATGACGGTCATCGACGAGTTGGCCGAGATGGGCGTATTTGGCCTGACAATCCCCGAAGAATACGGCGGGTTCGGGCTGTCCAAGGCGTCTATGTGCGTCGTCTCAGAGGAGTTGTCGCGCGGGTATATCGGCGTTGGATCGCTTGGGACCCGTTCTGAAATCGCGGCGGAATTGATCATCGCTGGCGGCACCGAAGAGCAGAAACAGAAGTGGTTGCCCGCACTGGCGAGCGCAGAAAAGCTGCCCACGGCGGTATTTACAGAACCGAACACGGGGTCTGACCTTGGCGCGCTGCGCACCCGTGCGGTGAAAGAGGGTGATGATTACGTTGTGACCGGCAACAAGACGTGGATCACCCACGCAAGCCGCACCCATGTGATGACTTTGCTGGCCCGCACGGACCCGAATTCGACAGACTATAAGGGCCTGTCGATGTTCTTGGCCGAAAAGATGCCGGGCGATGACGCCAATCCGTTCCCGACCGACGGGATGACAGGCGGCGAGATCGAGGTCCTCGGCTATCGCGGCATGAAAGAATACGAACTGGCGTTTGATGGCTTTGCCGTAAAGGGTGAGAACCTGCTCGGCGGCGAGGAAGGCAAAGGCTTCAAGCAGTTGATGGAGACGTTTGAATCTGCCCGCATCCAGACCGCAGCGCGTGCCATTGGCGTCGCCTGTTCTGCTCTGGATGTCGCGATGCAGTATGCACAAGACCGCAAGCAATTCGGCAAAGCCCTGATCAATTTCCCACGTGTTGCCAACAAGCTGGCAATGATGGCCGTTGAAATCATGGTAGCGCGTCAGTTGACGTATTTCTCTGCGTTCGAGAAGGACGAGGGCCGTCGTTGTGACGTCGAGGCAGGCATGGCAAAGCTGCTTGGCGCGCGGGTCGCTTGGGCGGCGGCGGACAATGCCCTGCAAATCCACGGCGGCAACGGGTTCGCGTTGGAATATAAGGTCAGCCGCATCTTGTGCGACGCCCGTATCCTGAACATCTTTGAAGGCGCTGGCGAAATACAAGCGCAAGTCATTGCGCGGCGTATTCTGTAATCAACAGGGCCAAGCGCGCGCCGCTTGGCCCGCTTTCCATTACTTGAACGGCACCAAAATGCAGGGCATGTCACGCAGTCCCGGCAGATCGGTAATTATGTAACCCGAACAATCCGCCAGCGCGGCGTCAGATGCTTCGCGCGGGGAGCCGTAATTCCAGACCACCGAATAGGCCCCATCTTCGCTGATCGCCATGGCGCGGAAGTTACCCCAGCTGGGATCAGGGTTGGTGAAGTGTCCTGTCGCCTCTGGCGCCATAGTCACCTGTCCGGCCTGGAGGGGGGCATAGCCGACTGGCAAGAGCTCTGCATAGATGAGGCATGCTGGTCCCTGCTTGAGACATTCTTGAATGGCGATCTCACGCGCGGCTTCGATTGAGTTTGCGCCCGTCACATAGCCGTATCCAAAGTCCTTGGTGATCGCGAAGGCGCCATAATAGACAGCGCCGTCCTGAAATTCCGTTTCGAATGCGCTCAGCGTGTCACCGGGCAATTGCAGGCCGGACAACAGATTTATTACGCCCGTTGGCGGGTAGGTGATGACCTGTTGAACGGGTTGCGTAAACTCGACCGGGGTAACCGTCGGTCCGGCGTCAGGTCCGATGTTCGGCAAAATAAGGGAAAGGGATAAAGCAAATTCAATAAACATAGCGTCCTCCTAATCGGGACAGAAAACCACGCGCAGAGGCATCCGTAAAGTTTCTTCCCCTATTATGATTGGCTACCGTGTATATGTTGCAGAGATGTTCAAAGTCTTTCCTGCCAAATTTGGCGGCGTTCTTAATGTCTGGATGCTTCCCCGACCAAAGCATGTCCGGATACGCGGGCCACGCCCCATGCAACCGCTACTTCGGCGAGCAAACTGAATTGTATCCGTGGTGCGGGGTCGTGGATAGTTCAACGACACTTTTTACACCGACGACGGAGAGATGGTCCTTGTCGCCCGCTAGGCTTGTCGTTTCATGGTTTCGATCAACCGCGCACGCGCTTCGGGAATTTCGCGATCCCCCAGCGATCTAGCGAGGTGATCGTTCAAGAAATGCCCCGTGGTGCGCAAAGCGATGACAATCTGGTCTAGGTCCGCATCGCCCTTGCCCAATAACACATGGGGCAAAGGCAACAGGCGGTCCGCCCATTCCCCCGCCGCCAATCGCGACACCGCGCGGCCCGTGCGCGGGGACACGTAGAACAAATCGTCATTCAAACCCGACACGGCGCAGGCAGACAGGTCCAACCCGAAGCCCATTTCGTCCAGCAACGCGACCTCCCATTGCAGGTAGGCGAGAGGCCAGACGTCATTCTGGCCCAGCAGATCAAGCAGCGCGATGGTGCGCTTGTAGAGCGGTGCATGGGCTTCGCGATCTGGCAGCAGGAAGGACAGCAGCCCCGTGACAGAGTTTAGCCCCGCCAACGCCAAACGGTCCTGCATGACCTGCGCCGTGCGGCTGCGAACGGGTTCAACGATAAAGCTCCCGAGGTGATCTTCCAGCCGTGCTTTCCACGTCACGGCAAGCTGGGCACCGGGCTGCAACATTGGCGCAATCTTGCGGCTGGTTCCACCGCGCACAATGCCAGACGTCAACCCCCGACTCTCGGTAAACACTTCGATAATCGCGGCGTTTTCACCGTGTTTGCGGACCTTCATCAAGGCCCCTTCGTCGCGCCATTCAATCATGGTGCTACCTTATGCAAGCGACGGGTCATCTAGCAAATGGCGACCTTGACGGTCTTCGACCTCAAGCACCCAGATGTCCGGATCAAAGCTGGCCTGCCTGGCAAGCGACGCATCGACGTCGGCCTCTGGACCTTCAGCCAGTACGACCCATTCGCGATTGCCTGACATCAGGTCAAACTGGCGCTGAAATGCCTTTGCGTTTCCATCAAGCGTGTTGAGTTTCACAAGAACGGACCCCGCGGTTGCGTCGCCCTTGCGGGTCACAAAAACGGGAATTTCGACCAGCCGCAACCGTGTCAGATAGGCGGATACCCAGATGTCTGTGGTCAGGCGCGCGCTCAATTCCCGTCCTTAAAGTCCAGACCCATTTCGGTGTAGCGTTCGGAATCCTCAAGCCAGTTCGGACGCACCTTCACCTGAATGAACAGGTGCACTTTGCGGTCCAGAAATTCTTCCAGCTCGGCCCGCGCGAATTGGCCAACAGACTTAATGGTCTCGCCACGGTTGCCCAGAACGATCCCCTTGTGGCCGTCGCGCATGACATAGACCAACTGGTCAATCTTGCAGGATCCGTCTTTACGATCTTCCCAGTTTTCGGTTTCAACTGTCAGCTGGTAGGGCAATTCCTGATGCAAACGCAGCGTCAGTTTTTCGCGGGTAATTTCGGCGGCGATCATGCGCAGCGGCAAATCGGCTATCTGGTCTTCGGGGTAAAGCCACGGTTCCTCGGGCATCAGACCTGCCAACCATTCACGCAGATGTTTGGTGCCATGGCCTTTTTCAGCCGAGATCAGGAAGGTTTCCGCAAAATCGAAACGGTCATTCAAATCTTTGGTAAGGCCCAACAGAACTTCAGCCTCGACACGGTCGATCTTGTTGATCGCCAGCGCCACGGTGCGGCCTTTGCCAACATCGTTCAGCCGTTCCAAAATCGCCTCGACGCCTTTGGTGATGCCACGATGCGCTTCGATCATCAGCACGACGACATCGGCATCCGCCACGCCGCCCCATGCAGCCGCGACCATCGCGCGGTCAAGGCGGCGTTTCGGCGCGAACAGACCGGGCGTGTCTACGAAAACGATCTGGCTGTCGCCCTCGATCGCCACGCCACGAATGCGCGCACGGGTCGTTTGCACCTTGTGCGTCACGATGGACACCTTCGCGCCAACCATCCGGTTCAGCAGTGTCGATTTGCCTGCATTGGGTTCCCCGATCAGGGCAACAAATCCGGCACGTTGCGGTGCGGCTTGGGGTATTGTTTCGGTCACTTGGACTCTCCTTGCACGCGGGCCAAAAGGGCCTTCGCGGCGGCCTGTTCGGCTTGACGTTTGCTGGGTGCTTTGGCCGATTGGCTCGCGCCTGATTGCAGGCGGGCCTCGATTGTAAAGACGGGGGCGTGGTCCGGCCCGCTACGGGCAATCTCTTCATAGGCGGGCGGCGGATGCCCCTGCCCTTGCGCCCATTCTTGCAATGCGGTTTTCGCGTCGCGGGCGTCTTCTTCTACGTCTGCGATCCGCTTGCCCCAAAGGCCGACGACACATTCGCGGGCCACATCGAAACCGGCGTCCAGATAGACTGCGGCGATCACCGCCTCCATGCCGTCCGCCAACAGCGCTTCTTTACGCCGCCCGCCTGTCAGCATCTCCGAGCGGCCAAGTTTCAGCACGGCACCCAGATCAATCTGGCGTGCCACATCGGCGCAGGCTTCCTTGCGCACCAGCGCGTTGAAACGCGGGGCAAGCAGGCCTTCGGGGGCGTTCACATCTTCTTGCAACAGCGCCTCGGCCATCACCAGCCCCAGCACGCGATCACCAAGGAATTCGAGACGTTGATTGTCATCACGATTGGGCGAGGACATGGACGAATGGGTCACGGCGCGGATCAGGTATTCAGGCTTGGCAAACTGGTGGCCAAGCCTGTCCTGAAACTCACGAAGTGCGCCGGATAACTTCATCCGCAGATCACTCGATTGCCTTGAAGTAGCGGTCAGACCGCCACGTCCAGAATGCCAACAAAGACCGACCAGAAGACGAGAACATGATGCGATCCGCACGGCCAACGATGTCTTCGAGTGGCACAAACCCGACGCCGCGTGAAATCTGCGGCACACGGCTGTCAGATGAGTTGTCGCGGTTGTCACCCATGAAGAAATACTGGCCTTCGGGGACGGTGAAAATACCGGTATTATCGAGGTCACGATCGCCGATGTTCAGCACTGTGTATTCAACGCCATTTGGCAGGGTTTCGACCATGCGCTGCTTTAGACAATCCGCGCCCAGACCAACAGCACCGTTGGTGCAACGCGGCAACGATCCCGCCCCGCCCTGATGTTCCATGACCTCGGAAAACAGCCCCGATTCGACCTGTGGTACAGCCGTTCCGTTCATCAAGATTACGCCGTTCTGCATCTGGATCGTGTCACCGGGCAGGCCGATCACGCGTTTGATGAAATCGCGGCCCGTCACAGGATGGCGGAAGACGACGACATCGCCGCGTTCCGGCTCTGAACCAAACAGGCGGTCATTGCCGCCCTTGAACACGCCACAGAAATCTTCGGCGTCAACGTCGATACCGAAGCGCGGGATTACGATGGATGGACAAGACGCATAGGAATAACCGTAGGCCATCTTGTTCACGAACAGGAAATCGCCGATCAGCAGCGTTTCTTTCATAGATCCCGATGGAATCCAGAACGGCTGAAACAGGAATGTGCGAAAAACGCCTGCGATCAAAAGGGCGTAAACCACCGTTTTGACCGTCTCTTTAATGGATGCCCACACGCTGTGACCTCGCCTTTGAATCGTCAATAAAATCTGGCGTTAGATGCGCGCACAGGGGCCGCAAGTCAACCCGCAGCGTCGGTTGCGGCAAGGGGCCGCGCTTCGATGACCACAAACGCCTGCGCCCAAGGGTGATCGTCTGTCAGCGTGACGTGAATGATCGACTCATGTCCTGCGGGCGTCATGGACGCCAAACGCTCTGCCGCCCAACCGGTCAAGGCCATAATAGGTTGGCCCGTGCGCATGTTGGAAACGGCCATATCTTTCCACGAAATCCCCATGCGTAGCCCCGTGCCGAGCGCCTTTGAACAGGCCTCTTTGGCAGCCCATCTTTTGGCATAGGTTCCGGCGATGTCTTTGCGGCTTTCGGCCTTGCGCTGTTCGATGTCCGTGAACACACGATTTTTGAACCTATCGCCAAACCGATCCAGAGTGCCCTGAATTCGTTCGATATTCGCAAGGTCGGTGCCGATGCCAAGGATCATAGGTCAAGTTTCGCTGTCAATAACTTCAGGGACGCCGCGCCGAATAGCACGCCGAATGCCAGATCAAAACCGCTTTTAAGCCGGACGTATGCGCGCGCCACAGGCGTTGACGAGAACAGCATTGCGTAGCCGAAAAATACCACCATCGAAGTCGCACTTAAGGCGCAAAACAAAGCTGTGACGGACAACGGGCCTGCGTCGGGAGACAGCACGACCGCGTAAATTGCGCCCCAGCTCAGGATCGCCTTGGGGTTTGTCAGGTGCAGCGCCAAACCTTTCGTGAATGCGCTACCACGGGACGTGGATTGTGGTTTGGCGGAACGGCCCACCCATGCCGAATGTAGGGATTTCCCAGCAAGATAAAGGAGATAGACGGCACCCGCATAGCGGATCAACTCAAACAGCCAGACGTTTGCCACCATGATCGCCGAAAAGCCCAAGGCGGCGGCGATGCCCCATATGGCCGACCCGACAACGACACCTGCCGCCAATCGCAGCCCCATCGCGCGGCCATAGGCCATCGAGGTGCTTGAGATCGTCAATGTGGCAGGGCCGGGACTGCCACCCGCGATGGCCCAACCGAGCAGGATCAAAGGCAACGGGAACAGAAGATCACTCACGTCCGAGCGCCTGTGTGACAGTGACATCGCCTGTGGATTGGTTCACGACAATCGACACAAGGGCGGAGTTCTGGAAGCTTTGTTCAGGGAGGTAGATGATGGCCGGAACGGTGATCTTTAACCCCGCTGACGGATCATAATCCGCTGTCAATTCATTGAAAAATATTGCGGCATACCCCAATCCGCCATCCAGCCCGACTAGGGTGCAAGTGCGTCCGCCGACTTCGTCTATTGGGGGGTGCAGCACCAATAGGTAGGCCGCCGCGGCGGCGGGTTCTATGACGTCCAACAGTGCCACACGAACAGCACCGTTGGCGAAGGTCGCGCTGTTGTCTTCCCATGGTTCAACGATGGCATCGACTTGGGCCTGCCAGTCACATGGAAAAGCCGTTTGCGCAGCGGCGGGGGCCGCAAGGGCCGCAATCAACGCGGCAAAAAGGCCTGAAAAATGGCGCATATGACTATCCTTCGGTCTTTACATCATAGACCTTGATTCTATCGGACCCACCGCACAAGGCAACAAGCCGCGCGCCCAGGGCGCGGTGGCGCGGGTCGGCTGCATACCGATCCAGCGCTGCGCGATCCGCAAAGGTCCCGTGAAACCCGTACTGGACCTCTGGTGATTTCGCTTCGACGTCGATGTTGGGACCGTGGTGAAACGCGGTGAAACCTTCGATGTCTTCAACCAAAGCGCCAAGCGCGTGCATGACCTCAGCAAGGTCTTGGTGATCGGCTTGTGTACCCAATGACAAATAGACAGCATGCAAGATCATCTGCCGATCCTTCCGCGATGCCGGGAGAGCCTAAACACGCGCCTCATCCATTAGACGCCTCATCTCTGCCATGGCAGGTTGCAGTCCGCGAAATATTGCCTCCCCGATCAGGAAGTGCCCGATGTTGAGCTCCATGACTTCGGGGAATTCGGCGACCGGTTTGACGGTATCGTAGGTCAACCCGTGGCCGGCATGAACTTCAAGCCCGAGAGAATGGGCATAGGCAGACATGCCGCGCATTTTTTCCAGTTCGGCGTCGCGGGTGGCAAAGTCCCCATCGGCGTGAGCGTCGCAGTAAGCGCCCGTATGCAACTCGATGACCTGCGCGCCGATACGGTGGGCTGCGTCGATCTGGCGCTGGTCGGCGGCGATGAAGATGGAGACACGACAGCCAGCCTCGCGTAGGGGGGCGATGAAATGGGCGAGCTGGTTTTCCTCGCGCGCGACTTCTAACCCACCTTCGGTCGTGCGCTCCTCGCGCTTTTCGGGGACGATACAAACCGCATGTGGCTTGTGGCGCAGAGCGATTTTCTGCATCTCGTCCGTCGCGGCCATCTCGAAATTGAGAGGCACAGTCAGCGCGTCCATCAGCCCGTCGATGTCGGCGTCGCTGATGTGGCGGCGGTCTTCGCGCAAATGCGCTGTAATGCCATCGGCGCCAGCTGCCTCTGCGATTCTGGCGGCACGAACCGGATCAGGCGTGTCACCACCGCGCGCATTGCGCACAGTTGCCACGTGGTCGATGTTCACACCAAGACGTAATTTGGACATAAGATGCTCCTGCTTCTGGCACTACCATAGCGGGGGAATTATTCGCCGTCAGCCGGATTCTTCAGCTGGTTCAACTTGGCGCGCAGGGCTTTGCGGCGGCTGTTCTGATAGACGCGGATCAGGCGCACGGAAATGTAGTAGCAGGCTGTGGCCGCGATGACACCGGGAATGATTCCACCAATCATATATGGATAGAACACCTCATCAAAGAAGGTGGCGAGGCCGTTCCAGTCGGCCTGTTCGGACGTAAACATCGCATTGAAATTGTGCAGTAAATCGCTGCCGGCATTGTTGAACTGGCAACCGATACCGCATTGGTTCGGATGTTCGGGCCCCTGAAGCAGCGAACGGTCCAGCCGCGTTCCAAGCAACCAGTGCCCCGTCGTGAGCGCCGCGTAGGCAATAGGCAAATAGGTCAGCGGGTTGCCGAAAAACGTCGCCATCAGTGAGGCAAGGACATTGCCACGCATGATGATAGCGCCAAACGCCGCGATTAAGAAATGGAGCCCGTAGAAGGGTGTGAAGGACGCGAATACACCTGCCCAGATGCCACGGGCGATTTTCTCGGGAGTGTCGGGCAAGCGGCGAACGCGGTGTTTGACATATTGCGCCGCACGGCCCCAGCCGCCACGCGGCCAGAGAAATTCCAGCAGCACGCGCCAGAGTGGTCGTCTGTCTCTACGTCTGAAGACCACGTTTATTCACCCCTGCCCCGTCCTTTGAACGGATGCGTTTAGCTGCGTCGTTGGATCTGACCTGCGCGGTCAGGATCGCGGTGCCGCGCGATTGCGGCGACGTTACTGTCTGCCTCAAGCGCGGTCATGATGATGTGCATATGTTCTACGTCACGAAGGTCAACCTCGATCAGCAGTCTGAAGTAATCCGGTTTACGGTCAATGAACACCAAATCGGAGATATTGGCGTCGTTTTCGCCGATCAATGTGCAGATGCGGCCCAGCACGCCAGCATCATTGGTAATGGTCATTTCCAGCGTGATCGTATTGGTCGCCGCATGGGTCCCCTCTTGCCAATGAAGGTCAACCCAGCGGTCGGGCTGGTCTTCGTAATTGGCAAGCACTTCGCAGTCGATGGCGTGAACGACGACGCCCTGACCACGATACGTGATGCCGACAATACGCTCACCCGGGATTGGCTGGCAACATTGGGCACGCCGGTGGGATTGATTGGCTTCCAACCCGATAACCGCGCGGCGGGGTTCGATTTCCTTGCCGACGGATTTGGCGAGTTCTGGGTAGAGCGCTGTGACGACTGCGCGCGACGTGATTTCTGCGCCGCCGACCCGTTCAAGGAGATCGTCCACAGAGCCAAGGCCCAGTGATTTAGCGGCCGTCATCAGCGCTTTGTCGGTCGCCTTCTTGTCGACGTTTTCAAACGACACGCGCACCAATTCGCGACCCAGACGGATAAAGCGCTCGCGGTCTTCTTCGCGCAAGGCACGGCGGATGGCGGTCTTGGCGCGGCCAGTGACGGCGATGTCGATCCATGTGGCTTGCGGGGTCTGGCCCTCTGCGGTGATGACCTCGACCGACTGACCGTTCTTAACGCGAGTCCAGAGTGGCACGCGCAGACCATCGATTTTGGCACCGACGCAGGCGTGGCCGATGCGGGTGTGAATGGCATAGGCGAAATCGATAGGGGTCGCGCCACGGGGCAGTTTGATGACGTCGCCTTTGGGGGTAAAGCAGAACACTTGATCCTGATACATTTCCAATTTGACCATATCGAGGAATTCGTCATGGCCGTGGTCTTCGTCCAACCGTTCGGACAGTTGCGCGATCCAGCGGGCAGGGTCGACGGCAAAGCGGTTTTCGACGCGCACACCGTCGCGGTAAGACCAGTGCGCGGCAACGCCTGCTTCGGCAACTTCGTGCATCTCGACGGTGCGAATCTGGACCTCGACCCGTTTACCGTCACGGCCCGACACAGTGGTGTGGAGTGAGCGGTAACCGTTGGTTTTCGGCTGGCTGATGTAGTCTTTAAAACGGCCCGGGACAGCGGCCCAGCGTTGGTGGATCGCACCAAGGGCGGCGTAGCAATCGGCCTCTGTTTGCGTAATCACGCGGAAACCGTAGATATCGGACAAGCGAGAAAAACCCTGATCCTTTTCCTGCATCTTACGCCAGATCGAATAGGGCTTTTTGGCGCGACCGTAGATGTCCACGGCGAGGCCCGCCTTGTCCATCTCATGTTCCATATCGCCCTGGATCTTCTCGACAACGTCGCCGGTTTCCCGTTGCAACGTGATAAAGCGGCGGATGATAGAATTTCGGCCTTCTGGGTTGAGAACACGAAACGCAAGGTCTTCGAGTTCTTCGCGCATCCATTGCATCCCCATGCGGCCGGCAAGCGGCGCGTAGATGTCCATGGTTTCGCGGGCTTTCTGGGCCTGCTTATCATCGCGCATGGATTTGATTGTGCGCATATTGTGCAGACGGTCGGCCAACTTTACCAACGTCACCCGCAGATCGCGTGAGGTCGCCATGAACAGCTTGCGGAAATTCTCCGCCTGTTTGGTTTCGTGACTGTTAAGTTGCAGGTTGGTCAGCTTCGTGACGCCATCGACCAATTCAGCGATCTCGCGGCCAAACCGTTTTTCAACTTCGGAGTAGGTCGCACCGGTGTCTTCAATGGTGTCATGCAGCAAGGCGGTGATGATCGTGGCATCATCCATCTGCTGTTCAGCCAGAATTGCGGCCACTGCGACGGGATGGGTGAAATAGGGTTCGCCGGAGTGGCGAAACTGCCCCTCGTGGGAGGCAGCGCCGTAGGCGAACGCATCAGCAATCAGCGCCGCGTTCGCCTTTGGGTTATAGGATTGGACCAGTTCGATCAGATCGTCTGACGTGGTCATTCTGGTCCGCCACCTATGTTAAGGCCTTATTTCTGGCCTTGGGCTTCCATCAATGCGCGAAGCAGTTTTTCCTCGGACAGATCGTCCTCCGCAGGTTTGTCCTGCTCGGGGGAACCGCCGCCCATCAGAAGCGCCATGCTGTCTTCTTCTGGTTCATCGACTTCGATCTGTGTCTGGTTGGCTTCGATCATACGCTCACGCAGATCAGCCGCCGTTTGTGTTTCCTCGGCGATTTCACGCAGGGAAACGACAGGGTTTTTGTCGTTGTCGCGGCTAACGGTCAATGCGCCGCCAGCAGAAATTTCACGTGCACGGTGGGCCGCAAGCATCACCAGCTCAAAACGGTTCGGAACCTTGTCAACGCAGTCTTCAACGGTCACGCGGGCCATGGGGCACTCCAATCAATCTGTCGTATGTGTAAGTCAGAAAGCGCTATCTAATCTCTTGACAGGCATAAGACAACCCGATTCCGTGCGTCATTTGCTCTGCTAAAGGGCCTTGATTTCTGCACGATCGGCGGCAGGCAAGGCGGCAAGCATCTCAGCCACGCTAAGCCCGAGGACCGGATGGTGCCATTCTGGGGCAATATCCATCATTGGCACCAGTACAAATGCGCGGTCCTGAACCCGCGGATGAGGCAAGATCAAGGTATCTGGCGACCGGGTCAGTTGGACATCCATTGGCAGGGTTCGCCAGTGGCTATGGCTCTCTGTGTCCGGCAATATCGTGTCATTAACGGCTATCAGATCAAGATCAAGGGTGCGCTGCCCCCAACGTAAAACCCGTTCACGGCCAAAGTCTGCTTCGATAACGTGGAGGATTTGCAAGATGTCATATGGTGCAAGGCTTGACGTCAAAAGACATGCAGCATTAACAAAATCAGGGCCGGAACCTGCTGGAAAACCTGGGGTTTGATAGAATTTACTGGCAGAGATATCACCGAATTTCTCTCGCACAGCGACAAGCGCCGCGCGCAGCGTTTGCAGCGCGTCACCGGCTTTTGACGGCACATTACCGCCCAAAGCAATGAGAATATTCTTACTAATGACGTGGGGTGCCTCTTGCGGCATGTCATAAATCCCTTACATTTGAGCGAACCCTACCGGAACACTTTCACACCACTCACATTGTTCCCACCGGTCTGGAAAATTTGAAAGGTCTTTTAATCATGTTTTATCGTGATGAGCGGCTTGCGCTCTTCATTGACGGATCCAATTTATACGCAGCTGCGAAATCATTGGGTTTTGATATTGATTACAAACTATTACGACAAGAGTTCAGCCGCCGTGGAAAAATGCTGCGCGCATTTTACTATACAGCATTGCTGGAGAATGATGAGTACTCGCCCATTCGCCCTCTGGTTGAGTGGCTGAACTACAACGGCTTCACCATGGTCACCAAACCGGCCAAGGAATTCACTGATTCGGTCGGTCGCCGGAAGATCAAAGGCAATATGGACATCGAATTAGCTGTTGATGCGATGGAATTGGCGCCTCATGTGGACCATATCGTTATTTTTTCCGGCGATGGCGACTTTCGCCCGCTGATCGAAAGCCTGCAACGTAAAGGTGTGCGTGTATCTGTGGTGTCGACCATTCGCAGCCAGCCGCCGATGATAGCGGATGAGCTGCGCCGCCAGTGCGACAACTTCATCGAATTGGACGAGTTGCGCGATGTGATAGGCCGCCCTCCGCGCGAACCTTTCAATGAACCTGCCGCCGAGATGGCGGACGAAAACTAGGAGACGGGCGTCCAAGCGGACGCCTTTTTCTTTGGTGCTACTGGTTTGCCACGGATATATTCATGGCGTTGTGACGATTAGTAATTTCATTTGGCCAGGTGGATTTGACGTAGGCCATAATCTCGATGATCTCTGCATCTGTCAGCACACCTTCATATCCGGCCATATCGCTTTCATAGCCATTTCCCACCAGTGCAGCCGTGCCGAGTTTGATGATCTGGAACAGCTGGATATCGGGATGGTGCCAAGTATGGCCCGTCTCGTCATGTGGTGGCGCAAGGGCGCGGCCATTTGGGCCCGGGGCACGCCAGTTGCCCTGCCCCTCCAGTTCCGCACCATGGCAAGACGCGCAATTGTCCGCATACAGGACAGAGCCGCGCGCAACCGCGCCCGCGTCGTCATAAGGAAACAGGTTGGCCTGTTGCGGTTCAGCCTGCTGGGCCGACACGAATGCCGGAACCGCGACGGCGGACAGTGTGACAGCTGCGAAGACGGTATACATTTTGGTTTTCATAATAAGCTCCGATGTGGTTTCGAGCAGCCTACAGGGTTCCGACAAAAGAGAGGAAGGAGATTTTTCGCTACGGATCCGTGACCAGCAGGACGGCTGAAGCCCATATCGGTCTACCACGGGATCATACTGATGCTTGCGACGCCGCTGTCGATATTGCCGAAAGGGTGGCTCTCTGTCCCTGCGCTGGTCCCCTTTGGGCCTCTCATCGGGCCCGAAGGCAACCGCGTTCGGTATTGATATGTTCGTCCGCGCATCTGCGCCTTGTCCGCATGAACTGCGCATCTTCTAACGCGGCGCGATCTTTACGGGAGCGGTGGAAACGCTTACCTGTTCAGCCAACAGGAGACACTTATGACCAAGCCACCCCTCACCCTTTATCTAGCCGCCCCGCGCGGGTTTTGCGCTGGCGTGGATCGCGCCATCAAGATTGTGGAACTGGCATTGGAAAAGTGGGGCGCGCCGGTGTTTGTGCGCCATGAAATCGTGCACAACAAATTCGTCGTCGACAATCTGCGCAGCAAGGGCGCGGTGTTTGTGGAGGAGTTGGACGAGTGTCCTGACGACAGGCCTGTGATTTTCAGCGCGCACGGTGTGCCCAAGGCGGTTCCGGCAGCGGCGGCAAAGCGCGAGATGGTATTCGTGGATGCCACCTGCCCGCTGGTATCCAAGGTCCACATAGAGGCCCAACGTCACGCGGACAACGGGTTGCAGATGATCATGATCGGTCACGCGGGCCACCCTGAAACGGTTGGAACGATGGGGCAGTTACCCGACGGTGAGGTGCTGTTGGTGGAAACTGTAGATGATGTGGCAAAAGTGACCGTGCGCGACCCGCAGCAGCTGGCATTTGTGACGCAGACAACACTGTCAGTGGACGACACCGCGGACATCGTAGCAGCGCTCAACGCGCGGTTCCCTGCCATCGTCGGCCCGCACAAAGAAGACATTTGTTACGCCACCACCAACCGCCAGGAAGCGGTAAAGGCCATGGCGCCGTTGGCCGACGCGATGCTGGTGGTCGGCGCGCCCAATTCATCGAATTCCCAACGGCTGGTCGAGGTCGGGCGTAAGGCGGGATGTGTATATTCGCAACTGGTCATGCGCGGCGCAGACATCGACTGGCGCAGCCTGGACGGTATCACAAGCATCGGCATCACCGCGGGGGCCTCTGCGCCGGAAGTGTTGATCAACGAGGTCATCGACGCGTTCAAAGATCGCTATGACGTAACCGTGGAACAGGTCGAAACCGCCGTTGAGAACGTCGAATTCAAAGTACCACGCGTGTTGCGGGAAACGGCATGATCACCGCACAGTTTCTTTTGACCGCCTTGATCGTGGTCCTCGTTCCTGGAACGGGCGTCGTTTACACCTTGGCGCTGGGGCTGGGGCAAGGCCAACGCGCGGTCTTCTGGGCAGCTTTGGGGTGTACGTTCGGAATTGTGCCGCACCTGATGGCGGCAACATTGGGATTGGCGGCGGTGCTGCACACGTCTGCGGTCTTGTTCAACGTTGTGAAATTCGCAGGGGTTGCCTATTTGTTGTGGCTGGCCATCGGCGCGGTGCGATCGGGCGGCCCATTGGCGATTGATCCGGCACGCACTGCGGAGGCGGGTTTGAAGATTGCCAAAAGAGGAGCACTCATCAACATCCTGAACCCGAAACTGTCGATCTTTTTTCTAGCGCTTTTGCCCCCGTTTCTGAGCGGTAAAGCGGCGAGCGCGACGTCAGAAATGGTACTTATGGGGGCCATCTTCATGGTGATGACATTTATCGTGTTCTGCTTTTATGGACTGTTCGCGGCATCCGTGCGCGACAAATTATTGGCCAGCCAGCGGGCTATGGCATGGATGAGCCGCTGTTTTGCCGCTGTGTTTGGTGGCTTGGCCTTCAAGCTCGCGTTGGAGAAAGCCTGATGTTTCGCGAGATTCCAAAATCAGCGCTCGCGCTGAGCGCGCTAGGCCTGTTGCCGTTCCTTTGGGGTGTGGTGACGATTTTTAGCGTGCCGGCGTCGGAATTAACTGTTGCCTGGGCGGGCCCGCGGTTTATCGGGCCTTATGTGGGGCTGGCATACGGCACGGTAATATTGTCGTTCATGTCCGGCGTGTTGTGGGGCTTTGCCACCAAGGCGGGCGGCGGACAGGCGGCGACAGGGTATGTGTTGTCGGTGTTGCCAGCACTCTGGGCCTTCTTCATGATTGGCGGCGGACCTGTTTCGGCGGGGATGAACCTGATCGCCGGATTTGCTGCCGTGCTGGTGCTGGATTTCGCTTTCTGGCGTTGGGGGTTGGCCCCGCGTTGGTGGATGGCCTTGCGCGTGCCGGTATCGGTCGTTGTTATCCTGACCTTTTTGCCGGTCGTGTTATGAAACCTGACGAGAAAACGATTGCCTTTTATGATGGCGCCGCAAAGCGGTACGACACCCTGTTTCAGTCAGACACACCCAGCGCAAATTTGACCGACTTTATGGCGTTGCTTCCTACGGGAGGCACGGTGCTGGACCTTGGCTGCGGGCCTGCACGATCATCCGTTCACATGCGCGCGGCGGGATTTGTGCCCGATCCGGTTGATGCCTCGCGAGGCATGGTCGATCAAGCCAATGACGCACATGCCATCGGCGCGCGGATTTTGACGTTTGATGACCTGGATATGATGTCCGCCTATGACGGTGTCTGGGCGAATTTTTCGCTGCTGCATGCGGCGCGCAAAGATTTGCCTCGCCATTTCGCGGCAATCGCATCGGCATTGAAGGATGGTGGTATATTTCACGTCGGGATGAAGGTCGGGTCCGGCGAAAACCGTGACCATATCGAGCGGTTGTATACCTATGTTTCAGTCGATGGCTTGCGCGAGATGCTGACAGACGCCGGGTTCGACGTAATTGCGGTTGAAGAAGGCCGCGAGGTTGGTATGGCAGGGACGAACGATCCCTTTGTAGTCATGCGTGGGCGGAAAATTGGCTGAACTATTTGCGTATACGGACGGGGCATGCAGCGGCAATCCAGGCCCTGGTGGTTGGGGCGCGGTGCTGATCGCACGCGAAGGGAATGCGGTTGTGAAAGAGCGCGAATTGAAGGGTGGCGAGGCCCACACCACCAACAACCGCATGGAATTGCTGGCGGCGATCAATGCTCTAGAGACACTATCGAGCGCATCAACGCTAACCGTGGTGACCGACAGTTCTTATGTAAAGGACGGGATCACCAAATGGATCTACGGCTGGAAGTCCAAGGGCTGGAAAAAGAAGGGCGGTGAGATCAAGAACATTGATCTGTGGCAACGTCTGGATACTGCGAGAAATCGCCATAATGTGACGTGGGAATGGGTCAAAGGCCACGCCGGACACCCCGAGAATGAACGCGCGGACGAGTTGGCGCGGGCGGGAATGGCTCCGTTTAAGTCCTAGAACTTGCGCCTGCGGCGGGCGGGGGCGCCCCTGCGGGGCGCTAAGTGAGGTATTTAAGAGCCAAAGAAAATCAGGTGATCTGCTTTGGTGGTGTCCAGCCTTGAAGGACGTCGCGCGCGGGGGCTGCTTTTTTGCCAGCGCGTTGCAATGTGTGGATTAATATGGCTCCGTCGCCCGTGCCGATAAGGAGGCCGTCTGTTGAGTCGGTCTCGCCCGCCTTTAGGGGGGCTGATGTCGGTGCGGCTCTGAGAAATTTGACGCGCTCGCCCTTGACCTCTGCCCAAGCGCCCGGAAACGGGGAGAGGCCGTTGATCTGGTTCGCGATCGTGGTTGCTGAAGCGGACCAATCGAGACGCGCTTCGGCCTTGTCGATCTTGCTGGCGTAGGTGACGCCGCTTTCTGGCTGCACTGCCGGTGTGAGCGTTGGCAAGTGCGCGAGCGCCTCGACGATAGCAGTTGCGCCGAGCGCACTGAGACGGTCGTGGAGTTCGCCCGTCGTTTCGTTTTCTTGGATACCGACTTCGCGACGCAGCAGGACAGGACCTGTGTCCAAGCCAAGCTCCATCTGCATGATGCAGACGCCGGTCTGTGCGTCGCCAGCCATGATCGCGCGATGGATCGGCGCGGCACCACGCCAGCGCGGCAGCAATGAGGCATGGATATTGAGGCAGCCGTGGGTTGGGGCATCCAGCACCACTTGCGGCAGGATCAGGCCATAGGCGACGACCACGGCGATATCGGCATTGAGAGCGGCGAAGTCTGCCTGTGCGGCGGCATCTTTGAGGGACACGGGGTGGCGGACAGGAAGGCCTAGGGTTTCAGCGCGGGCCTGCACGGGGCTCGGGCGGTCTTTCTTGCCGCGCCCTGCGGGGCGGGGCGGTTGGGAATAGACGGCGCAAATCTCGTGGCCTGAACCGACAAGTGCATCGAGAATTGGCACCGAAAAGTCGGGCGTTCCCATGAATACTATGCGCATCTCTTGCTCCTTCATCTGGCCCGAAAACTCGCCCCGCAGGGCCGGTTTGCAACGGGTTAACCGCGCAATTTTTGCGCCTTTTTGATCAGCATATCCCGCTTTGTCCGGCTCAGACGATCAAAATACATCTTGCCGTTCAGGTGGTCGATCTGGTGCTGCACGCTTGTCGCCCAAAGACCAACGAAGTCGTGGCGGTCGTATTGACCGCTTTCGTTCATGAAGCGCACGGTGACAGCACGAGGCCGTTCCAGCGGGGCGGAGATGCCGGGCAGGTTCGGCGAGGCTTCTTCGTGCAAGCGCAATTCGGTTGAGACGTGCAGGATCGTAGGGTTCGCCAAACGAATGGCTTGACCGCGCTTGTCCGAGGCATCCACCACCGCAAGGCGCAACGACACACCAAGTTGCGGGGCGGCCAGCCCGACGCCGGGCATGGCATCCATGGCGTCGATCATTTCATCCCACAGCGCGCGGATGTCGTCGGTGATTTCTGTCACGTCCGCGGCAGGTGTGCGCAACACGCGGGCTGGCCAAGGAATAAACGGTCTATGGGACATAACGGGTTTCCAATTCGGCGCGGATTTCGGCGCTTTGGTAATCAAGGATCAGCGTACCGTCCAGATGGTCAAGTTCATGCTGGATGCAGCGGGCAAGGATGCCATCGAAGGGGGAGGATTCAACGCCGCCGTCGCGGTTACTCCAGCGTAGCTGGATGTGGTCGGGACGGCGTACTGGCATGGGAAGGTCGGGGATGGAGAGGCATTGCTCGTCCATTTCTACCATCTCTTCGCTGGCGGTCCGGATTTCCGGATTAATAAAGACGCGAGGGTCGCGAACGCCTTCTTTCCATGACACGTCGATCACAAACACCCGTTGCAGCACACCGATTTGCGGCGCAGCAAGGCCACGTCCGTTCTCGGCATACATCACTGCAAACATCTCGTTGATCAACACGGGCAGCGCAGGATCTTGAGGATCAACGCCTGAACAGACCTGCGACAAGACCGGATCAGGCCAGAGGCGGAGCGCGGGCGTACCCACTATTTGCCTTCTCGGGCCAGCTCGCGCTTCAGCTTTTGCATTTTGCGCGTGATCATCTGGCGTTTAAGCGGCTTGAGGTAGTCGATGAACAGTTTGCCGTTCAAATGGTCGATCTCGTGTTGCACGCAGGTGGCCCACAGACCGTCGAATTCTTGCTGCATG
>ERZ651776.1757-NODE-1757-length-25307-cov-6.552120_pt1 | contig 25307 bp, 20 predicted proteins | sample MGYA00514761_ERZ651776 | MGnify/ENA metagenome assembly ERZ651776 | reverse complement strand
TGACTTTCAGTGCTTTTTGAGTGTTGGACTCTTGAATCACCATAAGAGACATCTCTTAAGTCATATATGTTATCGCCAACTATTGATCTGCCATTAAAATTAGTATTGTAGTGATAGTTTATTTGATCAGAGAAATATTCAACACCTTCTTCTAAGTAATCAAGATCTATATCTAAAGAATCAAAATATGTTAATAAATCTATAGACTTTAATAATGTGCTATCATTTGATTTAATATTTGCCAAATCAAATTTTGAAAATTTATCTTTCCCTAAATAGTTAGATATATCATTTGTAGATTTTTTATAATCCTCAGTAATTTTCTTGTAATATTCAAAATTTCTTTCTGCAATTCCTTTTTTGATATTTATATTATCAATGGCTGAATTAAATCTTCGATTATTATTTAAACTATCTCGAATAATTCTTGTCATTTCAAGAGTTTCATTATAGGATTCTCCTAGAAAATTCCAGCCATTAATATCATCGATATAGCCATTTTTATCATCATCAATTAAATTGTTTGGAATTTCTTTATCATTTACCCAAATTAGATTAGTAAGATCTTCGTGATTTGTATCGATACCTGCATCAATTACTGCTACTATTACTTTTTTAGCTTTTAAGTCTTTGACAAGCTCTTTGTATGCTCTTTCAACACTCATTCCTGGAACTGAATCTTTTTCAAGATCAAGATTATGCCAGTTTTTTTTTATTCCATCTGCAAAATTGAGTTTTGAAGTATTGGGTAATGAAGTTAAATAGTCCTTAGAAAATTTGATTGAACTACATGAAAATGTTAAAAGTATAATTAAAAGTAAAGTGATTTTCTTCATTGATATTAGTCGGTGTGATTTAGCTTATCTTTTAATTTAGAAAGCTTCAGTTTTCTCCACCAGGCTTTATTATGTTCTCTTTGAGATTCTGCTCTGTGGATTTTCTTATTTAGTTTATTTATTTTTTTTTTAATGTATGATTTTCCCATTTCTTTCATAACTATAAGTTACAAAAATGAATTGAAAATTATCGAGATTTTCTATTATCTATAAAGCTTTTTACGAAAATAATCATAGCAATTGATGAAGTTACTATCATAATGATAACTCTTGCTAGTCCAATTCCGCCTCTTTCAATTGCTCCTGGTAGAACTTGAAAACTAAGCGCCCCAAGAATTATAAGTGTAAAGAGAACAATAAGATGGGCTGACATCTTTACAAGTTTTTCCTTGTTAAGAAGTGCTCCAAGACTAAATAAGATAATTCCAAAAAAGAAAGGTATTAGTGCTGTTAATGAATTGGTATCAATATATCCCCATATTGACATAGTAAATAGAGAAATTGAATTTACAGTATTAAACTTTTGAATGCTTTTGATTTCCATTTTATTTAATTTTTCCAAATATATTATATCTATATCTAGCAATGAAATCATATACTAGGTTTCTAATAAAACTTGGAAAGATTTTTATGAAAAATGAAGTTTTTTTGAAGTTGATTTTATCTAACATTAATATCACAGCTTCAGATTTTTTCAAATCTTTATTTCCATCTTTAACGATAACTGTATTTTTTATATCTAAATTTTTATCTTTTAGTAAATCGTTTGGAAGGAATGTTAAAGAATTGTACTTGTCATTTTTTTTGGCAAAACTAACAGCGTTGTAACATAACCTGCAATTAGGATCATAATATACATTAACGTTGTTAGACATTTATTTATTCTTATTTGCGGAGTAAGCAATTAATAATGAGCTGATAAGTAGAGATGAGGCAGGCAGAGATTTTATTAATTCATCTCCTACACTCATGTGCATATATACAGCTACTAGCATCATAATTGCAATTCCAAGGGATGCAAAAAGTCTTAGTTTACTAAAGTAAAGGCTCAAAATCAAAACTATTGCAAGGGAAACTTTAACAACACCAATAATTAAAAAATAATCCTCTAATCCATAGACCGTAAATTCCTCCAAAAGATTAGTTGCATTTCCACCTCTAAAAGAGGTAGATCTACTAGCTCTAAATAGCCATACATTAATTATTGTTAGACCAACAAATACCGATAAAATCTTACTTAATTTCTTCAACATTTTTTATCAATTAAAATTAAAGATATAAAGAAATTATTACAGTGATAAAAAAAATTGTTAAATCAGTTTATATATAAGAAAAAAATTATAAATTTGCAGCTCGTAAAAAAACAAGAAAAAAATACTGCTATGGCTAAAGAAAATTTTGATAGATCGAAACCCCACCTAAACATAGGTACTATCGGTCACGTTGACCACGGAAAAACAACTCTTACTGCTGCAATTACAAAAGTATTATCAGACGCTGGTTTTTCAGAAGCTAGAAGTTTTGATTCAATTGATAATGCACCTGAAGAAAAAGAACGTGGTATTACAATAAATACATCTCATGTTGAATATCAAACAGCAAATCGTCACTACGCTCACGTAGACTGTCCTGGTCACGCTGATTATGTAAAAAACATGGTAACTGGTGCTGCTCAAATGGATGGTGCTATATTGGTTGTTGCTGCAACTGATGGTCCTATGCCTCAAACAAGAGAGCACATATTATTAGGAAGACAGGTAGGTATACCAAGAATTGTTGCTTTTTTAAATAAAGCTGATATGGTAGATGATGCTGAGCTTCTTGAACTAGTTGAAATGGAAGTTAGAGATCTTCTTTCTTTCTATGATTATGATGGAGATAATACTCCAGTTGTTCTTGGTTCTGCTTTAGGAGCTTTAAATGGAGAGCAAAAATGGGTAGACAGTGTATTAAAGTTAATGGAAGGAGTAGATAGTTATATTGAACTTCCAAAAAGAGAAGTTGATAAAGACTTTCTTATGCCTGTTGAGGATGTATTCTCAATAACTGGTAGAGGTACTGTTGCAACTGGTAGAATTGAAACTGGTATTGCAAACTCAGGTGATGAAGTTGATATTATTGGGATGGGAGCTGAAAAGCTTAAATCTACAATAACAGGTATTGAAATGTTTAGAAAAATTCTTGATAAAGGTGAAGCAGGTGATAACGCTGGTATCCTTTTAAGAGGTATTGAAAAAACTGATATAACAAGAGGTATGGTTATTTGTAAGCCAGGCTCTGTAACTCCTCATGCTAAGTTTAAGGCAGAGGTTTATATCTTGAAAAAAGAAGAAGGTGGTCGTCATACTCCATTCCACAACAATTATCGCCCTCAGTTCTATGTTAGAACTACAGATGTTACAGGTAATATTGTGCTTCCAAGTGGTGTAGAAATGGTGATGCCTGGTGATAACTTAACAATTGAAGTTGAGTTAATATCACCTATTGCTCTAAATGTTGGTTTAAGATTTGCAATTCGTGAAGGTGGTAGAACCGTCGGTGCAGGTCAGGTAACTGAACTTTTAGACTAGTAAAACAAAGTTTAATTAACTCTAAGGGTGTCTTGCGTTAAGCTTGATACCTTTTGTGTAAAATATAAACGGGTTTAGCTCAGTTGGTAGAGCACTGGTCTCCAAAACCAGGTGTCGGGAGTTCGAGTCTCTCAACCCGTGCACAAAAAAAATATGATGTCGATTATTAACTTTATTAAAGAATCTGTAACAGAACTGAGGGATAATGTCAAATGGACACCACGTTCAGAGTTGTTAAACCTATCTGCTTTGGTGATAGTCTTTTCGGTGATCTTCTCATTAGTTATATGGGGTGCTGATTCAATTCTCTCTAGAGTAGTTAAATTTTATTTCAATTTAATAGGATAGATTGTGGAAGTCGCAGAAAAAAAATGGTATGTAATAAGAGTAGTGACTGGTCAAGAGGTCAAAATTAAAGACTACATTGATTATGAACTCTCTAGAGTCTCTCTCGACAAACAAATTGAAGAGATGCTCGTGCCTACTGAAAAAGTGGTTCAAATAAGAAAAGGAAAAAAGATTTCCAAAGAGAAAACTTATTTTCCAGGTTACATTATGATGAAGGCTGATATATCTGGAGAAATTTTACATGTTATTAAATCTGTTTCTAATGTTCTTGGTTTCTTAGGGGAAACTAAAGGTGGTGAACCAATACCATTAAGACAGGCAGAGGTAAATAGAATGCTAGGTAAAGTAGACGAGCTAGCTATTTCTGGAGAGCAAATAAATATTCCATTTTCTATTGGTGAAAATGTAAAAGTTATTGATGGTCCTTTCAATGGTTTCACTGGAACTATTGACAATGTAAACGAAGAAAAAAGAAAACTTGAAGTAATGGTTAAGATTTTTGGAAGAAAAACTCCACTAGAATTAAGTTACATGCAGGTTGAAAAAATATAATTATGGCAAAGGCAATAGACAAAGTATTAAAATTACAAATTAGAGGAGGTGCTGCAAATCCCTCTCCTCCAGTAGGACCAGCTCTTGGTGCTGCAGGTGTTAATATAATGGAATTTTGTAAGCAATTTAACTCTAGAAGTCAAGATAAACCAGGAAAAATTCTTCCTGTTGTTGTAAGTGTTTTCAAAGATAAAAGTTTTGATTTTATAATAAAAACTCCTCCTGCAGCTATTCAACTTCTTGAAGCAACAAAAAAGAAAAAGGGGTCTGGAGAGCCAAATAGAGAGAAAGTAGCAACTGTTTCTTGGGATCAGGTTAAAAAAATTGCAGAAGATAAAATGGTAGATCTTAATGCTTTCACTGTGGATTCTGCAATGAAAATGGTAGCAGGTACTGCAAGGTCTATGGGAATTAAAGTAAATGGAGGTACTCCACCAGCTAAATAATTATGGGAAAACTAACTAAGAATAGAAAAATTTCAATTGAAAAGGTAGACTCAGATAAGTCTTACAGCCTAGAAGAGGCTTCATCTCTTGTAAAAGAAATTACAACAACAAAGTTTGACTCATCAGTAGATTTGGCCATAAGATTAGGTGTAGATCCTAAAAAAGCTAATGAAATGGTAAGAGGTGTTGTCTCTCTTCCTCATGGTACAGGTAAGACATTAAAATTACTTGCTTTGGTTACTCCTGATAAAGAAGATGAAGCAAAAAAAGCAGGTGCAGATTTAGTTGGTCTTGATGAATACATTGAGAAAATTAAAAAAGGTTGGGTTGATGTAGATGTAATAGTAACTATGCCTAGTGTTATGGGTAAATTAGGTCCATTAGGTAAGGTTTTAGGACCAAGAGGTTTAATGCCAAATCCAAAAACGGGAACTGTTACTATGGATATAGCAAAAGCTGTTACTGAAATTAAAGGTGGAAAAATTGACTTTAAAGTTGATAAAACAGGAATAATTCATGCTTCAGTTGGTAAAGTGTCTTTTACTGCTGACAAGATTAAAGATAATGCAAATGAGCTTATTAACACTATTGTAAAACTTAAGCCATCAGGAGCAAAAGGTGTATATATAAAAAGTATTTCAATGTCAAGCACAATGAGTCCTGGCATTGCAATTGAATCAAAATTTGAATAATACTCAAGATGAATAAAGAAGAAAAAGTTCAAGCTGTAGAAGAGCTAAAAGGTCAACTTGCCGATTACAAGTCAATATACTTGACTGATATTGCAGGTCTTAATGCTGTTCAAACAAGTAAACTTAGAAGAGAATGTTTTAACTCTAATGTTAAACTTTCAGTTGTAAAGAATACATTTCTTGAAAGAGCAATGTCTGAATCAGATAGTGATTTTGGTGAACTAAAAGATTTATTAAAAGGTAACACTACTATAATGTTATCATCTATAGGTAATAGTCCAGCTAAGGTTATCAAAAAGTTCAGAAAAGATGGTGATAAACCGATTTTAAAAGGTGCATTTGTTGACGAGGCTATTTATATAGGCGATGAGCATATTGAAGCATTATTCAACTTGAAATCCAAAGAAGAAGTTATAGGTGAAATTATTTCTCTTCTTCAATCACCAACTAAAAATGTTATTTCCGCTCTTAAGTCAAGTTCAGCAAAAATCGCTGGCTTAGTTAAAACTTTAAGTGAAAAACCTGTTGAAGAAGCAAAAGCTGAAGAGCCAGTTGCAGAAGAAGCAAAAGCTGAAGAGCCAGTTGCAGAAGAAGCAAAAGCTGAAGAGCCAGTTGCAGAAGAAGTAAAAGCGGAAGAAAATGATAATCCAGAGGAGCAAACCTCTGAAGATGAGTCTAAAGATGAATCTAAATAAAAAGTTAAGTAAATAATAATAATTAATAATTAAAAACTCTAATAATGGCAGATCTAAAAAAAGTCGCAGAACAGTTAGTTGGTTTAACAGTTAAAGAAGTTAACGAACTTGCTGATATTCTTAAAGATGAATATGGTATCGAACCTGCAGCAGCAGCAGCAGTAGCGGTAGCAGCGGGTCCTGGTGCTGGTGGAGAAGACGCAGCTGAAGCAAAATCAGAATTTGATGTTGTTTTAAAATCAGCTGGTGGCTCAAAACTTGCAGTGGTTAAATTGGTCAAGGAGTTAACTGGATTAGGGCTTAAAGAAGCTAAAGATCTAGTTGATAACGCTCCAAGTTCAATTAAAGAAGCAGTATCAAAAGACGATGCTGAAGGACTAAAGAAATCACTTGAAGAAGCTGGAGCTGAGGTTGAACTTAAGTAAGTTTAAATAACTTCGTTTTTTAGGCTTTTAGAATTATATCTAAAGGCCTATGCTTGTTTGAATTAAACTCTAAAATATGACTAATAACAAATTGAGAACAAATTTTTCTAATACTAAAACTGCAAACGTTGAAACTGATTTTTTAGATATTCAAATCAAATCATTTCAAGATTTCTTCCAACTCGAAACTAAGTCAGATGAGAGGGTTGAAGAAGGTTTGTTTAACACCTTTAAAGAAAACTTTCCTATTACTGATGCTAGGAATCAGTTTGTTTTAGAATTTATAGACTATTTCGTTGATCCACCAAGGTACTCAATGCACGAGTGTATCCAACGTGGTCTTAGTTTTTCTGTACCTCTTAAAGCAAGATTAAAACTTTACTGTACTGATGCAGAACATGAAGACTTCGAGACAATTGTTCAGGATGTTTTTTTAGGGTCTATTCCTTACATGACTCCAAGTGGTACTTTTATAATCAATGGGGCTGAAAGAGTTGTTGTTTCTCAACTTCATAGATCTCCTGGAGTATTTTTTGGTCAATCATTTCATGCTAATGGAACAAAGCTTTACTCAGCAAGAGTAATTCCTTTTAAGGGCTCATGGATTGAATTTGCTACAGATATAAACAATGTCATGTATGCATATATTGACAGAAAGAAAAAATTGCCGGTTACTACTCTATTTAGAGCAATTGGATATCAAGGTGATAAAGAAATTCTTGAAATTTTTGATTTAGCTGAAGAAATTAAGGTCACAAAAGCTGGACTTAAGAAAGCTCTTAACAGAAAGTTAGCTGCAAGAGTTCTAAGAACATGGCATGAAGACTTTGTTGACGAAGACACTGGTGAGGTTATCTCAATTGAAAGAAATGAAATAATAATAGATAGAGATACAGTTATTGAAAAAGATCATATTGAACAAATTCTTGATGCTGACGTTAAAACAATTTTAATTCACAAAGAAGACGCTCAGAACTCTGACTATGCAATCATATATAATACACTTCAGAAAGATCAGACTAATACTGAAAAAGAGGCTGTAGAATATATCTATAGACAATTAAGAAATGCTGAACCACCAGATGAGGAAACAGCAAGAGGTATTATAGATAAATTATTCTTCTCAGATCAAAGATATAATCTTGGAGAAGTTGGTAGATATAGAATGAATAAAAAGTTAAACCTTGAGGTTGATATGGAGGAAAGGACTTTAACTAGACTTGATATAACTACTATTATTAAATATCTTATTGAATTAATTAATTCAAAAGCGGAGATTGATGATATCGATCACTTATCTAACAGAAGAGTAAGAACTGTGGGTGAACAATTGTCCTCACAATTTGGAGTAGGTCTTGCTAGAATGGCAAGAACTATTAGAGAAAGAATGAACGTTCGTGATAACGAAGTATTTACTCCAATTGATTTGATTAATGCTAAAACCCTTTCATCTGTTATTAATACTTTTTTTGGAACAAATCAGCTATCACAGTTTATGGATCAAACAAATCCATTAGCTGAAATTACTCATAAAAGACGTTTATCAGCTCTAGGACCAGGTGGTTTGTCAAGAGAAAGAGCAGGATTTGAGGTAAGAGATGTTCACTATACACATTACGGAAGACTATGTCCAATTGAAACACCTGAAGGTCCAAATATTGGTCTTATTTCTTCACTTTCTGTATATGCAAGAGTAAATAATCTTGGTTTTATTGAGACACCTTACAGACAAGTTAAAAATGGTAAAATTGATTTAAAAAATATAACATATTTATCTGCAGAGGAAGAAGAAAATAATCTAATTGCTCAGGCAAACATTGATTATGATAGTTCTGGTAAGATTAAAGCTGAAAAAGTAATTGCTAGAGATCAAGCAGATTTCCCTGTGGTTACTCCAGATAATATAAATTATACAGATGTAGCTCCTAATCAAATAGCTTCTATATCTGCTTCTTTGATTCCATTTCTTGAACACGATGATGCTAACCGTGCGTTGATGGGTTCTAATATGATGCGTCAAGCTGTTCCTCTTCTAAAACCAGAATCACCAATAGTTGGTACTGGTTTAGAGAAATCTGTTGCTTCAGATTCTAGAGTCTTAATTAACGCTGAAAGAGATGGAGTAGTTGATTATGTAGATGCAAATAAGATTGTTATAAAATATAAATTATCTAGTGAAGAGAAATTATTAAGCTTTGATGATGATACAAAAGTTTATGATCTTATTAAGTTTCAAAAAACTAATCAGGGGTCATGTATAAACTTAAAACCAATTGTAAACAAAGGAGACCAAGTCTCGAAAGGACAAGTTCTTTGTGAAGGTTATGCAACACAAAAAGGTGAATTAGCACTTGGTAGAAATCTTAAAGTAGCATTTATGCCATGGAAAGGTTACAATTTTGAAGATGCAATAGTTATTTCAGAAAAAGTGGTTAGAGAAGATATATTCACTTCTATTCATATTGATGAGTATTCATTGGATGTGAGAGACACTAAACTTGGAACAGAAGAGCTCACTGATGATATACCAAATGTTAGTGAAGAAGCAACTAGCGAGTTAGATGAAAATGGTATGATTAGAGTAGGTGCTGACGTTACTGCAGGTGATATTCTTATTGGTAAAATAACTCCAAAAGGAGAATCAGACCCAACTCCTGAAGAAAAACTACTTAGAGCAATCTTTGGAGATAAAGCCGGAGATGTTAAAGATGCTTCTTTAAAAGCTCCGCCATCTCTTAATGGAATTGTAATTGATAAAAAACTATTTGTTAGATCTCTTAAAGATAAAAGAAGAAGATCTCAAGATAAAGTTGATCTAGAATTGCTTGAAACTAGATATGAGAAAATTCTTGAAGATCATAGACTAAAGTTAGTTGAAAAGTTATCATCTGTGGTTGTTGGAAAGACTTGTCAAGGAGTTTTTAATGATCTAGGTGATGAAATATTAGTAAAAGGGAAGAAATTTTCAAATAAAATGCTTTCTAATGTTGAAGACTATACTCACCTTACAAAGGGAGTCTGGACAACATCTGATGATTTAAATTCATTAGTTTCGACACTTCTTCACAACTATAGAATTCATGAAAATGATATTCAAGGATCACTCAGAAGGGAAAAATTCACAATAAGTGTTGGTGATGAACTTCCTCCTGGAATAAAAAAACTTGCTAAGGTTTACATTGCAAAGAAAAGAAAACTAAAAGTTGGAGACAAAATGGCTGGTAGACATGGTAACAAAGGAATTGTTGCTAGAATTGTTAGGCAAGAAGATATGCCTTTCTTAGAGGATGGAACTCCAGTTGATATTGTTCTAAATCCTTTAGGTGTTCCTTCTAGGATGAACATTGGTCAGATTTATGAGACTGTTCTTGGCTGGGCAGGTAAACAACTTGGTAGAAAATTCTCTACTCCAATTTTTGATGGAGCAACTTTAGATGAAATAAATGAGCTTACTGATGAGGCAGGTGTTCCAAGATTTGGACACACATACCTTTATGATGGAGGAACAGGAGAAAAATTTGATCAAGCTGCAACAGTTGGTGTAATTTACATGTTAAAACTAGGTCATATGGTTGATGATAAGATGCACTCAAGATCAATTGGACCTTATAGTTTAATAACTCAACAACCACTTGGTGGTAAAGCACAATTTGGTGGACAAAGATTTGGTGAAATGGAAGTTTGGGCTTTAGAAGCTTATGGAGCTTCTAGTGCATTACAAGAAATCTTAACTATTAAATCAGATGACGTAATAGGTAGAGCTAAAGCTTATGAGTCAATTGTAAAAGGTGAAAATCTTCCTGAAGCAGGCCTTCCGGAATCATTCAATGTATTAATGCATGAATTAAAGGGTCTTGGTTTAGACATTCGATTAGAAGAAAAATAAATTACATATAAAAATGGCAAAAAATAACGAATTATTGACGCAAAAGAGGTTTAATACTATTTCAATTGGTCTTTCATCTCCTGAAGTAATACTTGGTAACTCAAGAGGAGAGGTTCTCAAGCCAGAAACTATTAATTATAGAACTCATAAACCTGAAAGGGATGGTCTCTTTTGTGAAAGGATATTTGGACCTGTAAAAGATTATGAATGTGCTTGTGGTAAATACAAGAGAATTAGATATAAGGGTATTGTATGTGATAGATGTGGAGTTGAAGTAACTGAAAAAAAAGTTAGAAGAGATAGAGTAGGTCATATTAATTTGGTCGTCCCTGTTGCTCATATATGGTATTTTAAATCATTGCCAAATAAGATTGGATATCTTCTAGGTTTACCATCTAAAAAGCTTGACATGATAATATATTATGAAAGATATGTTGTTATTCAGCCAGGTGAAGCAAAAAATGCTGAGGGGGAACCTGTTAATAAAATGGACTTTCTTACTGAGGAAGAATATCTTTCAATTATGGAAACACTTCCAGCAGATAATCAATATTTAGATGATTCTGATGAAAGAAAATTTATTGCTAAGATGGGTGCTGAATGTTTGATAGATCTTTTATCTAGAATTGATCTTGAAGAACTTTCTTACGAATTAAGACATAAAGCAAATACTGAAACTTCAAAACAAAGAAAAACAGAGGCTCTTAAAAGACTTCAAGTAGTTGAATCCTTTAAAGAGGGAAATGAGAGAAAAGAAAACCTTCCTGAGTGGATGGTAGTAAAAGTCATTCCTGTTATCCCACCAGAATTAAGACCACTTGTACCATTAGATGGAGGTAGATTTGCAACTTCAGATCTTAATGATTTATATAGAAGGGTAATAATAAGAAACAATAGACTAAAAAGATTAGTTGAAATAAAAGCACCAGAAGTTATTTTGAGAAATGAAAAAAGGATGCTTCAAGAATCTGTTGATTCATTATTTGATAATACAAGAAAATCATCAGCCGTTAAAACAGAATCAAATAGACCTCTAAAATCATTGTCAGATTCTCTTAAGGGAAAGCAAGGACGTTTTAGACAGAATCTTCTTGGGAAAAGAGTAGATTACTCTGCAAGATCTGTCATTGTAGTTGGTCCAGAATTAAAACTATACGAATGTGGACTGCCAAAAGATATGGCAGCTGAGCTATATAAGCCTTTTATTATTAGAAAGCTTATTGAAAGAGGTATTGTGAAAACTGTTAAATCTGCTAAAAAGATTATTGATAGAAGAGAACCTGTTGTATGGGATATTCTAGAAAATGTTTTAAAAGGGCATCCTGTTATGTTAAACAGAGCTCCAACTCTTCACAGACTTGGAATTCAAGCATTTCAGCCAAAACTTATTGAAGGAAAAGCTATTCAGCTTCACCCATTAACTTGTACTGCATTTAATGCTGACTTTGATGGTGACCAAATGGCAGTTCACCTTCCTTTAGGACCAGAGGCTATTCTTGAAGCTCAACTATTAATGTTAGGATCTCATAATATTTTGAATCCTGCAAATGGATCACCGATAACAGTTCCATCTCAAGATATGGTTCTAGGTCTATATTACATGACTAAGTCTAGAAAATCCTCTGAATCTATTAAATTAAAAGGAGAAGGATTAACTTTCTATTCTCCCGAAGAGGTAAATATGGCTTATAATGAGAAGATAGTTGACTTAAATGCCATTATAAAGTGTAGAATTAAAACAACTGAATCAGATGATTCATACGAGATAATTGAAACAACCCCTGGAAGAATCTTTTTTAATGAAGTAGTTCCAGAAAAGGCAGGTTTCTTTAATGAAGTTCTTACTAAAAAGAATTTAAGAGAAATTATTGGGCAAATACTTCACGTAACTAGTGTTCCTGAAACTGCTGAATTCCTTGATGAAATTAAAGATCTTGGTTATTCTTTTGCCTTTAAAGGTGGTCTTTCTTTTAGTTTAGGAGATATAATTATTCCTGAACAAAAGCAACATCTTATTAATGATGCTAACAATCAGGTAGATGGTATTATTGGTAATTACAACATGGGTCTAATAACTAATAATGAAAGATATAATCAGGTAATTGATGTTTGGACTTCTGCAAATGCTACTTTAACTGAGTTAGCAATGAAGCAAATTAGTGAGGATCAGCAAGGTTTTAATTCTGTGTATATGATGCTTGATTCTGGAGCTAGAGGTTCAAAAGAGCAGATTAGACAGTTAACTGGAATGAGAGGTCTAATGGCTAAACCAAAAAAATCAAATGTAGGTGGAGGTGAAATTATTGAAAATCCTATTTTATCAAACTTTAAAGAAGGATTATCAATTTTAGAGTATTTTATTTCAACTCACGGAGCAAGAAAAGGTCTAGCAGATACTGCTCTTAAAACAGCAGATGCTGGATATTTAACAAGAAGACTAGTAGACGTTTCTCAAGATGTAATTGTTAATGAATTTGACTGTGGTACTCTAAGAGGAATTGAAGTTAAACCACTTAAAAAGAATGAAGAAGTTGTAGAAACTCTTGGTGAAAGAATTCTTGGAAGGGTTGCTCTTAATGACATCATTGATCCTTCAACAAATGAAATCCTTATTGAAGGAGGAAAACTTATTGATGAAAACACAACAGCAAAAATTGAAAATACACTTATTGCCTCGGTTGATGTAAGATCTGCTTTAACATGTGAAACAAAAAGAGGAATTTGTGCTAGTTGTTATGGTAGAAATCTTGCCACAGGAAAACCAGTTCAAATTGGTGAAGCTGTAGGTGTAGTAGCCGCTCAATCAATTGGTGAGCCTGGTACTCAGTTGACACTTAGAACATTCCATGTTGGAGGTGTAGCTGGTAACATTTCTGAAGAAAATTCATTAATAAGTAGATTTGATGGTCTAGCAGAAATTGATGATCTTAAGGTTGTTAAAGCAAAAGATAACGAAGGTAAATCTTCAAATATTGTAATTTCAAGAACTTCTGAAATTAAAATTTTAGATTCAAAAACTAAAAATGTTTTAAGCACTAAAAATATTCCTTACGGATCATATTTGAATATCAAGAATGGTCAAAAATTATCTAAAGGTGATGTAATTTGTCAATGGGATCCATTTAATGGTGTAATTGTTTCTGAATTTTCCGGAAAAATTGTTTATGAAAACATTGAAGTTGGTAAGACATTTCAAGTTGAAATAGATGAACAAACTGGATTTAAAGAAAAAGTTATTACTGATTCTAGAGATAAGAAACTTATACCAACACTTCTTATTCAAGATAAAAAAGGTGTTACTTTAAGATCTTATAATTTACCAGTTGGTGCTCATATAATGGTTGATGAAGACGAATCTATAGATAAAGGAAAAATTCTTGTTAAAATCCCTAGAAAGTCAGCTAAATCAGGAGATATTACGGGAGGTTTACCTCGTGTTACAGAATTGTTTGAAGCTAGAAACCCATCAAATCCAGCAGTGGTTTCTGAGATTGATGGAGTTGTATCTTTTGGTAAAATTAAAAGAGGAAATAGAGAAATTATTGTTGAGTCAAAGTTTGGTGACATTAAAAAGTATCTAGTAAAGCTTTCAAATCAAATTCTTGTTCAAGAAAATGATTTTATTAAAGCAGGGATGCCACTTTCTGATGGCTCAATCACTCCTAACGATATTCTAAATATTAAAGGACCTTCTGCTGTTCAACAATATCTTGTTAACGAAGTTCAAGAAGTATATAGACTTCAGGGAGTTAAAATTAATGATAAACACTTCGAAGTTGTAGTTAGACAGATGATGAGAAAGGTTAAAATAATTGATCCAGGAGACACATTATTCCTTGAAGACCAATTAACTTATAAAGATGAATTTATTTCTCAAAATGATAAGTTATACGGTATGAAAGTAATTGAAGATGCTGGTGATAGTGAAAATCTTAAAGTGGGTCAAGTTATATCAGCCAGAAATCTTAGAGATGAAAATTCTATACTTAGAAGAGGAGATCTTAAGCTAGTTGATGCTAGAGATGCAAAATCTGCGACAGCTTCTACCCAGTTACAAGGTATTACTAGAGCATCTCTTCAAACTAAATCATTTATTTCAGCTGCATCTTTCCAAGAAACTACTAAAGTTTTAAATGAAGCTGCAGTAAACGGTAAAAATGATATGCTTGAAGGTCTTAAAGAAAATGTTATTGTAGGTCATAGAATACCAGCTGGTACTGGTATGAGAAAATATGATGAAATAATAGTTGGACCTAAAGATGAGTATAACAGCTTATTAATTAATAAAGAAGAAGAAGAGCTAAATTATTAATTTGACTAAATGTCAAAAGAGAAAGTAATCCTTGTTGATGAAAATGATACTCAAGTTGGTTTAATGCCTAAACTTGAGGCACATCAAAAGGGCCTTTTACATAGAGCCTTTTCTGTTTTTATTTTTAATAGTAACCATCAATTACTACTCCAAAAGAGAGCTGTCTCTAAATATCATTCTGGAGGTCTTTGGACGAATACTTGTTGCAGTCACCCCAGAGAAGGTGAAGAAACAATTAATGCAGCTAATCGAAGATTAATCGAAGAAATGGGTATTAAAACTAATCTTAGAAAGGTTTTTGATTTTATCTATAAAGCGGAACTTGATAATGAACTAACAGAGAATGAATTTGATCATGTTTTTTATGGTCTTTATAATGAAGATCCAATTATAAATACTGAAGAGGCAGATGACTTCAAGTGGATTGATATGGAAACACTAAATAATGATATTACCGAAAATGGTCAAAATTATACAGTTTGGTTTAAAATTGCATTTGATTATTTTTATAAATATTTAAACAATGATAACAATAAGTAGAAAAGCACATTTTAATGCTGCTCATAAGTTATACAGACCTGATTGGACTGATGAAAAGAACAAGGAAATTTTTGGTAAGTGTTCAAATCAAAATTTTCATGGTCATAATTATGAATTAATTGTTAGTCTTACTGGTAAAGTTGATCCCGAAACTGGTTATGTTTACGACATGGGCAAGTTAAAAAATATAATTAAGTCTGAAATTGAAGATTATCTTGACCATAAAAATTTAAATCTTGACATTGAAGAATTCTCTACTTTAAATCCATCAGCTGAAAATATTGCTATTTTAATTTATAATAGACTAATTAAGTATTTTGAGAAAAATTATAAACTTAAAATTACTTTATTTGAAACTCCTAGAAATTTTGTTGAGTACAGCGGTTAATCTATAGTCAGATTATTTAGAACTTCACCATACTTAGAACTTTTAATATTTTCAGGTAAGGTATCATAAAGTTTTTTCAATAAATCTCTATTTGCATCAGGTATTTGACTCACCGCAATATATGGAGAAACCTCATATGACGAGTTTGTTATTGCAAAGTTTAAACTATATAAATATTTTCGTTTAATTAAATTTTCTAATTGACCATTCACTGAGTCAATTCTATTTTGATTATTTTCAATTTGAGCTTTATAGAAAATTTCAAGCAAATCAAGGTTTTGAAGATTATACTTTCTTATAATAGAAAAATATTCAAGTAATAGCTCACTATTTTTTGAACCAGAAATTTCAAAACCAGAGTCAAACGTTAATAATCTAGTATTGATAACTACTTCTCCTTTATTTCCAAAAAAAGTAATTATATCATTTAAAGAATCTCCATCATCTTTGTCTAAGTATAAATAATAGATATCAGGCTCATCAATTTTAGTACTTAACTTAAAATTACTGTCTCCAGATATCTTAATAGAATCTAAAGAAACTATGGTTGAATCTTGTTCTTTTTGAAGGTAAATTGTTCCTTTCCTAAGTCCATCAACATCTCCAGAAACAATCATTTGATTTTTATCTGAGTTACACGAAACAGTAAATAATGTAATAAAAGTAAGAAGCGTTTTTTTCATATTATAAATTTATCCAATAAGTAAATTTAAGATTTATTGATCTATACTGTGGCTCTAATGAGTTTACATTAATATAATTATCATTGTAAACAATATATAAGTCTGAAAGTGGAGCAAATCTCCATTTAAATCTAGAGTTTATTCCAAGATTTTTAGATTGATTAGTATATTGAATATATGTAGCCCATGAAGATTTTTTATTAAAAGTAAATTGAAATTTAGGGCTTATTAACCAAATGTTTCTAGATGGGTATGGGTCAGGTAATTTAATTGAGTCATAATCAAGTTTTAGACTCATATTAAAATATGGTTGAATTCTATATTTAAAACCAGTCTTGAATGAAAGTTTAGTACCATTAAAAAAATCTCCATATGATATTCCGGTAGCAAATTTAAATAGATTTTTATCTGGAGAAGAAAATGCTATTTCATAATCTGTATAAGAATAAAAATTATTTGCAGGAAGAGGTATAGCATCTTCAGTTCTAGTTGGATCAAAATCATAATAAAGATAATCTCTCTTTATATTTTGTTTAATTTCAAATGTACTCTGATTTCTATATTTTATTTCAAAAGAAGAAATATTCCACCTTCCTTCAAATTTTTCAGCTTTATTTGGTCTAAACACATAAGCTGCGTAATGTTGTAGCTCATAATTTAGAATCTTATTATTATTTTTTGGATATATTCTATACTGATAAAATGGAGTAAATTTAACAAAGCCATATCTTCTATAATATCCTAAATCTGATCTAAAATCATCACCAACATATGATCCACCCATACTAACATAGTGTTTACGTGTGTTCTTTGATAATTTTATACCAAAGGATGCATTTTTGTCATTTTTTTCTGGAGTAAAGGATTTATGGAAAAATGTTCTTCCTCTCCATTCCCCATTTTTAGAGGCTAAGTTATATTCTAATCCAAAAACCCTATTATATGTGTTCTGAGAATCAACAAAATCATAACTTTTTGTATTTTCTCTATTTATGAAAAAGAATGAATAATTTGATCTTGCAAAAACCTTATTTCTTAGTGTAAATACTGTACTATTATTTTGAGGAACACCTTTTGATCTGTCTTCTTCTGTTAAAACATTTAGTAAACCTATTCTAAGTTTGTCGTTTACTTTACCACTCAATCTTACACCACTAATTATTCTATTCTCGACAGTGTTTCCTTCAAGGTCTTTAGAGATACCAATTCTTCTTGAAAAGAAAGGTTCTGCATCTCTTTCTTGACCAAAGTCAGTAAATAGATCTGAATTTTGAGTAAAGAATTGTCTTCTTTCTGGAAGTCTCAACTCAAATTGAGTCAAGTTTACTATTTGGTCATCAACTTCTACTTGAGAAAAATCAGGATTTAAAGCAAAGTCTATATTGATAGAATTACCAATTGGAATTTTCATATCAAGGCCATAATCAAAATTATTTATCTTTTTATTTTTGATAAAATCCTTTCCAATTGAACTGTTTATATATGGTATAAATGAAATAGGTTTTTTTGACTCTCCTAAAGGTTTTTCAAAGTTAATTTTACCCATAAAAGCTAGATCTCCAATTCTTTGCTCCTGAGGGGTTTTTGCCCAACTGGAATGTTCTAGTGTCTGAGTATCACTTCTGTAAATGTTAAATCTCCAACTTTTAGCACCATTAATAAAATAAAGTTGATTTAAGGGAATTTTAACTTCAGCTATATAAGAATCATCATATAATTTTGATTCTACCTCCCAAATTGCATCCCATGATGAATTCATTCCTCTACCACCAAATGAATTAACAGACGATAATAGCATATCTCCTTTTAATCCAAGATGATTGGTTTGAAATTTAAAAGCATTCGAAGCATCATTGAAAGTATCAAAAATTAACTGAACATAATCTGCACTTTTAGTTTCAAAATCTCTTTCGAGGTTATAAACAGTAAACTTTTTATCTTTTGTATATGCTTTGACTAAAAAATATATGTTTTCGTTGTCAAATAGAGCCTTAAACTCTGTTTGCTTCACAGCTCTTACAGAATCAGTAGGTCTCCACTGCCAAAAATCAGTTGATGATTCAGCATTATTCCAGGCTGAATCAAAAGGAGATCCATCAATTTCAATTTTTTCTTCTGTATACTTTACCGTTAATTCTTGAGAAAAAATTAAATTAGAGCATACTAGTGCTAACACTAAAATAATAGGTGATTTTATCAAAATATTTTTTCAATTTTAAAAGTAATAAAATTATAAGGATTTATTATATATAATTATATTGGACCTTAATTTTACAAATAAGTTTATGCATTTAATTTTAACACTATTATTATTAAACTTTTACCCTAACCTTGAAAGGGGTTCAACTTGGGGTTCAACTGGTCACAGGGTGATTGCTGAAGTTGCGAATAATTATTTAACGAATAATTCAATTGAGAAGATAAATAAAATTCTTAATGGGGAAACATTAGTTAATGCATCAACTTATGCAGATGATATTAAATCCGATAGTAGATTTGATAGTTTTTATGATTGGCATTTTATAAATATGGAATTGGATGACAACTATGAGGATATTGAGCCATCACAGAAAGGAGATGTCTTTTTTGCTATAAATAAATGTATTGATATTTTAGAGAGTGATTCAGCATCAGATTCTGATAAATCATTTTATCTTAAGTTGCTTGTTCATTTTGTTGGAGATCTTCACCAACCTCTTCATATTGGAAGATATGAAGATAGAGGCGCAAACAGAGTATATGTAAAATGGTTTGGAAGAAATTCAAATCTTCACAGAGTTTGGGACTCTGATATGATAAATGGTTATAACATGAGCTACTCTGAATTAGCGGTCAATCTGCCAAATCCTGATTTTTTAGTATTCACAAAAGAGGCTGAAGATTTTAAAAGAGATGATATACTGGATTGGGTGAACGAAATACATTACTATACAAATCAAATATATTCAGAAGTATCAGTTGATGATAAATTAGGTTACGAATATCAATATAAAAACTTTGGCACCGTAAAAGAGCTATTATTAATAGGAGGTATAAGATTAGCTAAAATCTTAAATTACTTATTTGATTAAATCTATACTCCTATTTATAAACTCTGTAAGTTCTTTACCTGTAAGAACGTTTTGAGAAAGTTTAGCTAAATCTACTGATTGTTTTATAAGGCTGTTTCTCTTTTTTTCTGTTCTGGTTGTTAATATTTTAGAGACTAATTCATGATTTGTATTGACAATCAAAGAATACATTTCTGGCATATTACCCATTCCACCTCCACCTGACTGTTGCATTTCTTTCATTCTTCTCATAAATTCAGGTTGAGCCAACATAAATGGTAATGATTTACTATCTAATGATTCAAGTTGAACTGTATATTTATCATCAGAAACTGCATCCTCAATCATAGGCTTAAGTTTCTCTTTTTCTTCATCAGATAATTTTGATACAACTTGATCATCTTTTTTAATTAGGTTCTCTAAAGTGTCAGAGTCAACTCTTGAAAATTTAACTTTTTCTTTTTTAGATTCAAGTTTTTGAATTAAATGAGGAATTATAGGTGAATCTAATAGGAGTACTTCATATCCTTTCTCTTTTGCAGATTCAATGTAAGTATATTGCTCATCCTTGTTTTGAGCATAGAGAATAATTAAATTTCCTTCTTTATCAGTGTGTATATCCTTAATTTTTTCTTCTAGTTCTTGATAAGTATAATACTTATTATCAACTGAAGGATATAGGTTAAAGGATTCAGCCTTATCATAGAACTTATCTTCGGTTAGCATTCCATATTCAATAACCACTTTTATATCATTCCATTTATTTTCAAGATTTTCTCTTTCGTTTTTAAAAATTGATCCAAGTTTATCAGCTACTTTTCTTGTTATATAGTTAGTGATTTTCTTTACAGATGAATCTGATTGAAGGTAACTTCTGGAAACATTTAGAGGTATATCAGGAGAATCTATAACACCTTTAAGAAGACCCAGGAACTCAGGGACAATTCCTTCAACATTATCAGTAACAAACACTTGATTCTGATATAATTGAATTCTATCTTTTTGTAAGTTAAGATCATTTGATATTTTAGGAAAATAAAGAATACCTGTTAAACTAAATGGATAGTCAACATTAAGGTGAATGTGAAATAGTGGTTCTTCAAATTGGTATGGATAAAGCTCTCTGTAAAACTGTTTATAGTCTTCATCTTTTAAATCTGCTGGTTGTCTTGTCCATGCCGGATTAGGATTGTTTATAATGTTATCTACAGTTATTTTTTCTTCCTTTTCACCTTCTTTTACGTGAACACTTTCTTCCCTTGTACCAAATTTAATTGGATGTGGCATAAACTTGTTATACTTGTTTAAAAGCTCTGTAATTTTATTTTCTTCTAGATAATCCTTAGAGTCTTTAGAAATATGAAGAATAATTTCAGTTCCTCTTTCTTTTTTATCTGCTTTTTTTAAACTGTATTCTGGAGAACCATCACAAATCCAATGAGCAGCAGGTTCATCTTTAAAAGATTTAGTAATTATTTCAACTTTATCAGCAACCATAAATGATGAGTAGAACCCAAGACCAAAATGACCAATAATTCCGGTATCTTTTGAGCTTTCTTTATATTTTTCAAGAAACTCTTCAGCACCAGAAAATGCAACATCATTAATATATTTTTTAACTTCATCTATGGTCATTCCAACTCCATTATCAGTAATGTGAAGAGTTTTCTTTTTCTTGTCAACTTTAATGTCAACCCCTAATTCACCAATTTCCCCTTTAACTTCACCAATACTAGATAAATGTTGAATCTTAGTAAGAGCATCTGTAGCATTTGATATAAGTTCTCTTAAAAATATTTCTTGATCACTGTATAAGAATTTTTTTATAAGTGGAAATATATTTTCAACCGAAACATTAATTTTTCCTTTAGGCATAATTTCTTTTTAATTAATAATAGCAAATAAAATACCAATTAATAAATATGACAAATTGACATTATTTTCTGATCATATATAACCCTATAAAATTTATTAACCCATTAAATGGCAGAAGTTCATATCCTATTTCATAACCCCCAATATAATCTGATGGTAAAGTTCCTATTATAACTACTATAATAATATTAATAACCACAACTAAAAAGACTTTAGAGTCCTTAATTTTATATTTTGTAAAAATTCCAAAAGCAAATAGGCCTAACAATGGGCCATATGTATATTGTGCAACAGTTAAGAGGCTATCTATTACATTTTTATCTTGAATATATCTAAAAATTATCACAACAATTATTAAAGTGATACTCATTAAAACATGAATATTTTTTCTTGTTTTTATTGATTTTGAATTAGTAATATCAATCTTTAGAATATCAACACAAAATGAAGTTGTAAGAGAAGTTAATGCACTGTCCGCGCTACTGTATGCTGCAGCAATTAGACCTAAGATAAAAGTTATTCCTAAAAACTCTCCCAGCCCTGATCTTAAGGCAATCTGAGGAAATAAAAGATCTGTTCGAGGTGTATCATCAACCAAAGGAACAGCTATATTATTTTCACTTGCATATATAAAAAGAAGAGCACCCAACACTATGAAAAGGAATGTAACAATAGTCAGTATAAAACTAAAAACAATCATATTTTTTTTAGCTTCTTGAATATTTTTACATGTTAAGTTTTTTTGCATCATATCCTGATCTAGACCAGTCATACAAATTGTAATAAAAGCACCGCCAATAATTGATTTTAAAAAGTAGCTTCTTTCTGTAATGCTTTCAGTTACAAATATTTTATCAAATTCTTTAAAATCACTTGAAGAAATGAATTCTGAAAATGTCCAGCCTAAATCTTGGTTTATATAATAAATCGATAATATAACAGCTAAAATCATTAATGTAGTTTGAATTGTATCTGTCCAAACTATTGTTTTAATTCCACCTCTTCTTGTATATAGCCAGATTAGTAAAATGGAAATAATAACTGTTATTTCAAATGGAATTCCTAAGTCATCAAAAATAAATTGTTGAAGAACGATAGCTACAAGAAATAATCTAAAGGATGCTCCAAGAATCCTAGAAATTAAAAAAGAGATAGAACCTACATAATGAGAGTTTTTTCCAAATCGTGTAAATAAATATTCATATATGGATGTTAATCCCATTCTGTAGTATAAAGGAAGTAATAAATTGGCAACAATTAGATATCCAATTAAATATCCAATAACTACTTGAAAATATGTAAATTGAGATTCACCAACCCATCCTGGGACTGAAATAAATGTAACTCCTGATAAAGATGCTCCAACCATTCCAAACGCAACAACTGCCCAGTTAGAACTCCTTTTGGCATTAAAAAAAACTTCATTGTTGTCTTCTTTACCTGTCAAATATGATATAGCAGTTAAAACTATAAAATATGAAGCAATAGCAATTAAAATAATTTGTGGAGATAACATTTTTATAAATATACAAAAGAACTTACAACGAATATTCTAAATTTGCATAATGGAATTTCCATCCAAACTTCTTGAAAATTTAGTTTATAATATTTCCCAATTATCAGGGATTGGTAAAAGATCTGCTTTAAGAATTGCACTTGAAATATTAAGAAAACCTAAAGAATTCTCTAGAGATCTATCTGAAAGTATTCTTGACTTTAAAACTCAAATTAAACATTGCGAACAGTGTCATAATATTTCAGATAAAGATATTTGTGACATATGTTCAAATTCATCAAGAGATCAATCTATTGTTTGTGTTGTTGAGGATATAAGAGATGTAATTGCAATTGAAAATACAAATCTTTATAACGGACTTTATCATGTTTTAGGAGGAGTGATCTCTCCAATTGAAGGAATTGGCCCTGAAGATTTAAATGTTATAAGTCTTGAGAAAAAAATTATTGAAAAAAAAGTAGATGAGATAATCTTTGCATTAAGTGCAACAATAGAGGCAGACACAACTAGCTTTTATTTATTTAAAATCTTAAATAAACTTAATGTAAAAGTTTCAGTTTTAGCAAGAGGTATACCTGTTGGTGATCAATTAGAATATACAGATGAAGTTACTTTGGCAAGAAGTATTCAAAATAGACGTCCTTATGAAACTGACCTATCTAATAAGTAATGATTTTAATATTGTAAATTTGCAATTACTGTAAGAATGGGAAAATATCTTTTAAAACTTCCAAAAATGGGAGAAAGCATTGCTGAAGCTACTATAACTAATTGGTTAAAAGAGGTTGGAGATAGTGTAGATATTGATGAATCAATAGTTGAAATTGCCACAGACAAGGTTGATTCTGATGTTCCATCTGAATTTAAAGGTAAGCTAGTCAAAAAAAACTTTGAAGTAAATGATGTTGTCAAAGTAGGTGAAGTTATAGCTGAGATAGAAACATCTTCAGAAGATAATAATGAGATAAAAATAGTTTCTAAAGAAAAGGATAAAGAATTAACCATAGATGATGTTGAGGAAACTATTAAAGACCCAGAAATTGCAAGTATTCCTTCAATTGATTTATTAAAAAATGATGAATTAGATTCAGAAGATAATTTTGAAATTGATAAAAATGATAAATTTTTCTCACCATTAGTTAAAAATATTGCTAAGAAGGAAAATATAAGTAAGGAGGAGCTTAATAAAATTCCTGGTTCAGGAAAGGATGGAAGGGTCACTAAGCAAGATATCTTAAATTATATTGGATCTCAACCTGCTAAATCAGATATTAAACCTATTGTTGAGTCTAAACCTTCTTTGGATGACCAAATAATAGAGCTAGATAGAATGGGTAAGATAATATTTGATCATATGTCAAATAGTAAAAAAATTTCAGCTCATGTTCAATCATTTGTTGAAGTTGACGTAACTAATCTATGGGAATGGAGGGATCGATACAAAAAATCTTTTCAAGACAAAGAGGGTCTTAAACTTACCTTTACACCTCTTTTCATAGATGCAGTTATAAAGTCACTTAAAGATTATCCTATTTTAAATAGCTCAATAATTGATGAAAAGATTGTAATGAAAAGATCAATTAACATTGGAATGGCTACAGCTATTGAAAATGGTAATTTGATAGTACCTGTCATTAAAAATGCAGATCATCTAAATCTAAAAGGACTTACTCTAGCTGTAAATGACTTGTCAAACAGGGCTAGATCAAATTCTTTAAAACCTCATGAAATATCTGATGGAACATATACTGTAACTAATGTTGGAAACTTTGGTTCAATTATGGGTACTCCAATAATTAATCAGCCTCAAGTTGGAATAATTGCTATTGGGGTTATCCGTAAAACACCGTCTGTTATTGAAACTAATAAAGGAGACTTTATAGGTATAAGAAAAAAACTTATTTTATCACACACATATGACCATAGAATCATAAATGGTTCAATAGGAGGAAGCTTTGTTAAAAGAGTTGCTGAATATCTTGAAGAATGGGATATGAATCAAATCATTTAATATGAAAATTAATCTTAAAAGACCTATCTGTTTTTTTGATCTTGAAACTACTGGAGCAAAGGTTGGTAAAGATAGGATTGTTGAAATAGCTATTTTAAGAGTTGATATTGATAAAACAGAGTCTCAAAAAGTTTGGAGAATTAATCCTGAAATGGAAATTTCAACTCAAGCAACTCAAGTTCATGGAATAACAAATGAGATGATTAAAAGTGAACAGAATTTTGCTTATTATTCTGATGAAATTTATCAATTTATTAAAGATTGTGATTTATCAGGGTTTAATGCAATTAAATTTGATATTCCTATTCTTGTTGAAGAATTAATAAGAGCTAATATTCAATTTGATTTTACAGATGTGAGAATGATTGATAGTCAAGTAATATATCATAAAAAAGAACCTAGAAATCTTTCAGCTGCTCTTAGGTACTATTGTGATAAAGATCTTGAAAATGCACATTCTGCTATGGATGACACTATTGCTG
>ERZ651776.1756-NODE-1756-length-25315-cov-5.842024_pt1 | contig 25315 bp, 18 predicted proteins | sample MGYA00514761_ERZ651776 | MGnify/ENA metagenome assembly ERZ651776 | reverse complement strand
GCACGTTCTAGGTTATCAATCACTGGAAGTAGTTCGTTAGCAAACTTTTCTAAAGCAAATTTATGCGCTTTTTCAACATCCTGCGCTGCACGACGACGAATATTTTCAACATCAGCTGCAGCACGAACAACGCCATCTTTGCAAGTGCCCGCAACACACTGCGCGTCTTCTTGCTTGGCGTCGAGTTTGGGGCGCATGCTGACTGGGAGCACCGTGATCGCGCTGCGGTACTCCTTAGCAGCATGCTGGGTCAGCACCCTTTCATCCGGAGACTTGTCAGATTGATGCTGAAACCGAAATTGGCGCACTATTACCGCGTATTGCGAACTGGAGCAGCCTTTGGGCGGTGCATCTTTCAGCCCTTGTTCAAGCGACGGGCGCTCCAGTATGGAAACGGTCAGAGCAGATGAAGACAGGATCGAGTGCCATGTATCCAGATAAGCTTCACCTTGGCTGTGGCCGGCGCGTTATTCCAGGATTCTATCACGTTGATGCGCATGACTATCCCCATGTGGATCGCGTCGCCGATGTCAGCGATCTGAGCTTTGTGCCTGACGGAACCGTCTCGTTGATCTATGCCGCGAGTGTACTGGAGCATTTTGGGCGCCATGACTACATGCGCGTTCTGGCCGAGTGGCACCGCGTGCTCAAACCCGGCGGCGTGTTGCGCTTATCGGTCCCTGATTTCGATGCGGCGGTCGCGGTCTATCTCGACCGGGAGCGGTTCCCTGAGGGTCTGCGACTAATCCATGGAGCGTTGATTGGCGGACAACGCGATGAATGGGATTATCACAAGATGGTCTTCAATAAAGACCTGCTGACAGAGTCTTTGATCCAGACCGGGTTTAGAACCTGCAGGCCGTGGGATTGGAAAGAGACAGAGCACAGCCATGTGGACGACTATTCGCAAGCCTATCATCCCCACATGGACAAGACGAACGGTCTTCTTCAAGCGCTGAACATGGAGGGGGTCAAGTAGCGGCGCGGCCAAATTTCGGGCAAGAGCTGCTCAGCTCACCCGGTCCGTGAAAAGTTGACCGCGGTCAACAAATCTGAATTCGGCATTTGGCCCTTCATTTGAGTTCGTTAATACTTATCCTCGGGAAAATTCTTATCCACATCCTTTTTCGTGCCGCAACGGTCTCTCGAGATGTTTGGGTTATCCCCTCGCGGTTTCCGCCAATCCCCGCCTTTGATACGGTCACTACCCATGATGATCTGGCTGCTGTCATGGATCTGGAAGGTTGGACGAATGACCGTCTTGTTGGGCCTCGAATGTCCCGCCTGCCTCGAACGGAATGGGTTTATGGATCGGGACCGATGCTGGGATGGCTCGTAGATCGCGACATCAATCCCCACATTCCTGTGCTGGACAAACTAGGCCGGACAGACGGCACATGGAGCCGCACTGACTTTGCATGGGACCCCGAGAACAACCAGTATAACCGCGTGCTTGATTTGCGCGACAATGAACCAATCCAACTGGCTTATTGCTGGGCGCATGCGCGGCGCAAGCTTTATGAGCTGACGCACAACAACGTTGCCCCCATCGCCGAAGCGGGCCTCAATAAGATCACAGCCCTCTATCGGATCGAAGCGCAGACACGCGGAAAACCCGCCCAAGAACGCCTGGCTATCCGCAAGCAAAAGTCCGCCCCCAAGATCGCGGCGTTCAAAACCTGGTTGGATCAGGCCCGCACACAAGTGTCCGCCAAAACCCCGACAGGCGAAGCCCTCAAATACATCGCCAAATATTGGGATGGGCCGATCCTGTTCTTGACTGACGGGCGCATTGAAATGGACAGCAACGCCGTCGAGCGCACCATCCGCCCAATAGCTCTACAGCGTAAGAACGCGCTCTTTGCAGGTCACGATGCGGGCGCACAAAACTGGGCGATGCTCGCGTCACTTATCGAAACCTGCAAACTCAATCAGATCGAGCCGTACGGCTACCTGACCGACGTCCTGACAGCTATCGTCAATGGTCATAAACAAAAGGACATTGAACAGCTGCTACCTTGGAACTTCAAAGGCTGAAGCAACGCTTACACCTTTCGTGCGAGTTGGGCCTTTGCACTCAGTTTCGGCATTCTCGATTTCTCCGACTACACGCTACTTTTGCGTTAACTTGGATTTTTTATTTCCTTACCGCCCCGCGGCTACTGTGACGCCCTTTCTTGCTTCTCTTTGAAATATTTGATTGGCCATTCAGTTGGTGTGAAAATCTCATGGAAGTCACTGTCAACATTGCTTGCGATACGTGCGAGCAAACCAATCAAGCGATGCGCATTTTCGCGGGTCTCACGCAATAGGTTACCCTCTACCGCATTTTCATCGCCGCTTCTTTCAACGTATCTACTGTCGATGACGCCCGCATTGTGTTCAAAGACGTGCCTATGCTGCGCGCTGCCTTAACTCGACGCCGCAGACCCCTCTGTGAGTCGTCTGCGAGATTGTTTGACTGACATCTTCGGCCGTAGGTGCACTGGTTGGCAATCTGACCCTAATGAGACGCTTGGCCATCTTCCTGAACGACACTTTGGACATACCCGTCGAGCAGCGCTAATTCCTGTGTGCTTAGAAACTCAGGGCTGTGAAGCGCCACCAAATGTAAGTGATGTCACCAGCCCACTTTTGGTTTGGGTATCAGCGTTGAGGTCGCGATCCAATAGGTTTGGCGCGATATTGAACTTGTGGTGACTAAGCCCCAAGTTCCCTCCAGCGTCGCGCAGAGTCCTTGTGGTCAAACCTTTTGTGTCAGGCTGCCATATTTCCCATCATCTTTCTCTGCGGGTTCTACCCAAAACTGGAAGAATTTTAGGAGCTCAAGTCACCTAAAATGTTGGCGGCGGCTCGGGACCCGATACGGCAAGTGACCACAGGCATTGCTCGCCTGTAAATCAGTGAGTCTGTATCCCAGTTTCGACTAATGCAAATTGAACATAAGTGCCTTAGTTTTACCATAAAAAGATCGATGTGCCGCCGAGGAAAAAACCCATATTATTGTCAGCAAGGATTTTAGGTTTTCCAGTCATGGTTCAGTATCGAATAACTAGAGATGAACAATTCTCAGAAAAAATTATTGACCAGCGACTATTTGGCACAAATTTTGTTACAATCTATGATTATGAGTTCGGCGAAAATCCCCAACTTCTTGATCTTTTGGATGACCTGGGCGCAAGCACATTACGGTACCCAGGGGGAAGTGTTACAGAGTACGACTTTACCGATGCTTCGTTTATTACTGGAGATTGGTCGGCCGACTCACACCTAGACAAAAGAGGCGATCAACAAACGCTACTTCCTCTAGGTGAGTTTTTCGCTTCGGCAGGTGCCGTCGGTGCCGGCGCACAACTGGTCATACCAACACGTATTGCGTTTGAGAAATCTGCAGGCCAAGCAATGGCACAGGGGTATTATGGGGAACGAACAGAAATAGACCCTAGATATTTTGAGTACTTGACCAGATTTATTGATAAATCAATTCTTGAATCTGAAAAGTATGATGTCAAAATTGAACGCCTCGAGATAGGAAATGAATTCTGGGGTAGCGGATTTATGACCGCGACGGAATATGGTTTTATCGCTGCGAAAATCACTACCTTTCTATCCACTAAGTATCCAAGTATTGATATTATAGCCCAAGTTACGGCTGGCGCGAATAGATATAGTCCCTATTTTGAAACTGCGGTTCTGCTTGAGCCAACAGATGATGGGGATTTTATAGTACACCTAGAGTCTGAGTATAAAGCAGAGCCTCCTCAAAACTGGATTAAAAGTACAATGCCCGGCATGGGGTCAGGTGCAAATCAGACAAAGTTAATAGCCGAAGAGTTCTTAAAGCAGGGGGATGTTGCCAATCATCTTGCTGGTATTGTTGATCACGTATATTTTGATGCGGGATTTGATGGAATAGATACACAGCGCAATTTCGCACTAGACTACATTCCAAAAGTTTTTGCGGATGTGGCCGGCCTCGAAGATATCGACTACTATATTACTGAATGGAGTGCGCGTAACCCAAGAGCAGGTGGACGAACATCCAACCTAGGAAATGCCAATGGGCTAGAATACGCCCAAAGCACAGTTGAAGCATTTTTTGAACTGGCATCAAATGGCATTGATGGAGCAAATTTCTGGCCTACTACTTTCGGTACGCCTTCTGTTAAATATAGGACCCTAATTGATACGCAAAATGACAGGCTAACCTTTGGGGGTATAGCATTTCAATGGCTGTCAGAATCGGCGCTTAACACTAAAGCTCTATTTGACTATGAAAGCTTAGATGGTATTTCCATTCACGGGTTCGGAAATGAACATAAGTTGACAATGTTTCTAGCTGAACGCAGCGGCGAAAGCGCCACGGGAATTTCACTAGGTGCGGTAGAGATTGATGTTACTGAGTTTCTGGGTGCAGACCAATACTTTGTCATGACATCAAGTCTCAACAGTCAGGACGGAGTTTCAGATAGTGACTCCTCAACCCCAGAAGTTTCAATGAATCACGGCACGATGATGGATGCAGGGATCCTATCAGTGAGCGTTAAATCATGGGACCTCACCCGAATAGAACTCCAAGCCGTGACAGAGCGTCACGATCAGCTGAGTGGAGGACCAACAAATGATACCATTGCTGGGCGCGGTGGCGACGACTTAATCAAGGGTAATGACGGACACGACTTATTGAAGGGCGAAATGGGTAATGACACCCTGCTTGGTGGTGCGGGTGACGACATCCTGAAGGGGGGCTGGGGTAATGACCTCCTCAACGGCGGGGATGGTGGCGATCGGCTTTATGGCGGTCAAAACAATGACCAGATATTTGGATCCTACGGAGATGATTTCATTTGGGGGAACGAAGGCGATGACTACTTAGAAGGTGGTGAAGGTTCGGACGCAATATATGGCGATGACGGAAACGACACCATCGTTACCGGAAACGGGAATGACTACGCAGTAGGTGGTAACGGCGACGATCTCTTTCTGCTTGAAGAAGTGCAATTAAATTCATCAATTTATACTCTTTGGAATACAGATTATTCTGGAACCTATGGCACCAACGAATGGAAATTTATCCGGAATGCTACTGAGCACGAGTTTGTCATCGAAGGTGGCGATGGCGTTGATACAATTCGGATGGGAGACGAAAGGGATATTTTGTACCTACATGATAGTTATGTCGGATATCATGAAAGCGTTGCGCTTCGACCTGATGTTTCTGGAAGATTGTCAGCCGCACGGTTTTCTGAAGTGGAGTTCATCGAGGGGATGGGGGGCGATGATATTATCCTTCTGGACTCTCCAAACTATTCTTCCAAAAACCCAAATATCATTGTGGATGGTGGCGATGGTGATGATATTATCTGGGGATCTGCTGAAAGTGAAACTTTAATCGGTGGAGCTGGAGATGATGAGATATTTGGTAGGGCAGGTGTAGATGTTTTTGTTGGAGGGTCAGGGTCTGACTCTTTCAAATTTTCAGCAAGCTCTAAATCGGTCACTATTGATGATTTTGATATTCTTGATGGAGACCAAATATTTCTATACGGAAATAGCGACTCTCAATTCTCAATTTCATCAGCCCAGGTGAACGCAAATATATTTTCAATTGATTTGGTAAACTCAAATGATGATGTGGTTGATCGATTAGATATTATTTTTGGAGAAAATACTGAACTTGAAGAACTTTCATCAACTGCACTAACTGAATATGTAAGTACCTTTTAGAGAAACTTATGGTTTTAACCTTATAGTGGAGTGAAATATGAAACTATAATTTTCTAGGTGTGTTTTGGAGCATTTAACCATAAATGATCTTTCTATCTATTTTCTGACAGCAGCAATGTATAAATTTATATATTGGATCTAAGGAGTGGGAATTTGTTACCAGTATTTTTGTTTCTTTTAGGGGGCGCTGCGCTGGCCGGTACTATGCTTGATCTAAATCCAGATGAGGATGAAGATGAAAACTTTGAAGAAGATCAAAATTTGGTACATGATGTGGAAGGCACAACATCAATTTTTACAACCCTCACCGAACAAAATGCAGATCAGGAATTAGACCAAGGTGATGAATATGATGAGAATATGGAAGATGATGAAATATATTCAACTCTTGAGGAGTTTTCCGCCTCGATAGATGAGGATGAGGCAGAGAGTGAAGAATTTGACCTGGAAGATCCGACCCAGCCTGTTCAAACAGATATTCTAGATGATGGGTTCAAACCCAACTTTGGGTTTGTTGTAGACGAACCGCTGGAATATGATGATTCACGCGATGAAGACTTGGAAGGTCATCAAAGTATCACTATGGATTTTGATGAAATCGAGATTATGAGCCTACCGTCCCCAATTGAGGATATACCTGAAAACCTAAATGTGGATGAATTTTCGACGGAGGAAGATGGGTATATAGAATTTAACCTTCCTGAGGGCCTTAACGGCGAAATTTTGGTGAAAGGTGCAAATTATGTCGAGGCTGGAGAATCGGTAGTACAAGAGCATACTGGGTATAATGTATATTTTGTTCCCGAAGGCGAAAGCTTTCCGGAAACATATGAGTGGTCTGAGGATGGCGCGTCTCTTTTCAAGACCTCTGGAGGTCTGAATGATGCTGCTGACTTTGGGGATATAAAATTGCTGGCTCGTATAGATAGCGGCTCTTGGGCATTTGAGTTCACCGATGAGGGCGAATCTATTACAATGTTTGACGATAGACTTTCGGTGCCAAATATTGTGAGTAATAAGCTTGTCAATTTTCAAGAATATACCGTATAAATTACGGACACCTCGAGATTTTTCTAAAAATGAACACCGGGATGATCTGATTGGGATTTGAAGTTCCTTGATTCAGTATTTGGTCAAATCCCTTCACCGATCTCGGGCATGTGGTCAGCGCCACCGAACTGTATCCACCTGGCTTTGTCAGAAATTGTCATTGTGAATACAATGGAGGGGCGTTTTTTATGAATGAGCTAATGGGGTGAACTGCCTTCCACTAAGGTGCTGCTAATAAACTTGGGGCATCAGACTGGGCTTATTGCGTTGATCGCGGCAAATCCAACACAATGTTATATGTGCCAACGCGGGCTGCTATTACCGCTCTGCATGCAGGAAGCTTTGCCGTAAATCCAAAATCCTTGAAGTGCCTTCGTAACGCAATCCAACTACAGCGATCAGACTTGTTATGCTGCAAACTGTTTACCCAAGCTTGATCCCAAGATCTGTAATATTAGTAGTATCTTAGTGGGAAGGCAGCTCGCATCATTAGGTCAAGAGGCTCATTTTGATGAAATCCTTTGTGGGAATACTACTGACATCACGGCATCGTAACTTGCGGTGTTCCGGTCATTAATTTCGTTGAGCGCCTCCATTTTTGCTTGTTCAATGGCCGGCGTCAGTTTGTGGAGCTTATTTGCTATAGAAAAATGATAGAGGTCATCAAGTACTTCGACTATCCACCCGTGGTTAGCTTCCTTCATGTGTACTGTCCCATTTGGATCATAGATTATTTCTTAATGATAAGTACTGATAAAAATTTTAAAAAAAGATAAACTGGTGAAAATTTTCCAAAATTCACGCTTTGCTTGTATAGCTGAACTACTCCGGAAAAATTCGATAAGGTGCGGACCGCCATTGCGCTTTAGGATCTAGACGGCTGCGATACTGCACTAAAATCGCTGTTAGGGATAAGATAGAAGTTTTTTACACTGCCGTGATATTGCTCATAAGTTGTGACGCTACTCCAGCCTGAGGTTGAGTTTTGCCGGGAGATATCCTCTTCTTAAGATTCCATCTCGTCGTAGAGACCGCGGTCGCGCCCGAGATCTTTGCCCTAGGCCTTCGCCTCTTCTTGCCCTTTGAGCCGCGCCACTTCCGTGGCCTTGTCCTGCTGCAGACTGGATGCGCGATGGGTGAACACCTGGCAGCCTGTTTCCTCGAAAGTCATTTTCAGAAATTCTTGCGTTACGGTGATCTTATCGATTTTGTTGGGCAGCACTTCCCGAAAGGCATTGATATATCAGGGTTTATGCCCAGCGCCTTACTGCTGCATTCATAGACAGCCTGATCCCCTCGTGTTCCGCCAGTTCTGCCATTGTTGTGAATTCACCGGACTCAAGCATCCGCTTCCAGTGAATTTCCCGCGCCAGCGCCTTGAGGATTCATTCTTTATGGATAAAAACAAAAAAAGTTTCTGCGTGCGAAGGCCGCCCCGCTTGTAGGGCGGGGATTTGCACCAAGGAGTGGATACTAGACGTCGGCCAAAAGATTGACGGGGGCTCCGTCCGCAATTTCTTTTGCTAGCGCGCGCAGAACGAATTTCTGGATCTTGCCTGTCGAGGTGCGCGGAATATCCATGAAAATGAACTGGCCCGGAACCTTGAAGGGCGCAAGCTGATCACGGCACCACGCTTTAAGCATTTCGCCATCCGCCTGCTGCCCCATAGCAAGCTCGATAAAGGCGCATGGTGTCTCTCCCCATTTCTCATGCGGCATGGCGACCACGGCGGCAACGCTGACAGCCGGGTGCCGGTACAGCGCTTCTTCGACCTCGATGGAGGAAATGTTTTCCCCACCAGAAATAATGATATCCTTGGATCTATCCTTGAGCTGGATGTAGCCATCGGGGTGGATCACCCCCAAGTCGCCGGAGTGGAACCAACCGCCTTCAAAGGTCTCTTGGGTGGATTGTGGATTGCGGAAATATCCCTTCATCACGACGTTGCCACGAAACATGACTTCGCCCATGGTTTTGCCGTCGCGGGGCACCGGAGCCATGGTTTCGGGGTCGAGAACATCTAGTCCTTCCAGCGGCAGATAGCGCACGCCCTGACGGGCCTTGAGGGCCGCTTGTTCCTCTGGCGGCAGGTCAGACCAGCTGTCGTGCCAGTCATTGACCACTGCGGGTCCATAAGTTTCAGTCAGCCCGTAAAGATGCGTAACGTCAAACCCCGCGGTTTTCATATCCGCCAACAGCTTTTCGGGTGGAGGCGCTGCTGCGGTGAAAAATTGCACGGTGCGATCAAGATCACGTTTTAACCCAGCAGGTGCAGAGATCATCAGCGACATCACGATCGGGGCCCCGCACAGGTGGGTGACGCCCTCGTCAGCCAAAGCATTCCAGATCGGTTCCGCCCGCACCTGACGCAGACAAACATGGGTGCCGATAATCGCCGACATCGTCCATGGGAAACACCAGCCGTTGCAGTGAAACATGGGCAGGGTCCAAAGATAGACCGCGTGTTTTTGCATTGAAGACGTCAGCGCATTTCCCTGTGCCAAAAGGTAAGCGCCCCGGTGATGCGACACGACACCCTTGGGGTCGCCGGTCGTGCCAGACGTGTAGTTGATCGAGATTGCATCCCATTCGTCCTCTGGCATCAGCCAAGCGTAATCAGGATCACCGCTAGAGAGGAATGCCTCGTAATCCTGGGCCTTAACGGCTGCTTGGGGGCCGTCGAATTCAGCGTCGTAATATTGGATCAGCACGGGGTTCACGGATGCAATTGCCAGCGCCTCTTGCATCAACGGCATGAACTCAGCGTCCACGATGACGAGTTTCGACACGGCGTGATCCAGCTGAAACGCGATGATCGCGGCATCCAGACGGGTGTTGATCGAATGCAGCACTGCGCCGCACATTGGAACGCCGTAGTGGCATTCCAGCATGGCAGGGGTGTTTGCAAGCAGCGCTGATACCGTATCCCCACGCTCCATACCATTTTGGCTTAGGGCCGAGGCCAGTTGCCGCGAGCGCGCGTAAAATTCAGCATAATTGCGCCGCAGGGCCCCGTGAACAATCGCGATATGATCCGGGAAAACACTTGCCGCGCGTTCCAGAAAGGTCAGTGGCGTGAGGGGCTGATAATTCGCTGGATTGCGGTCCAGATCGGTGTTGTATGGGTTCAGTTTCATGAGGTCAGGCATCCTGCCATAGGGGCGCGCGTTTTTCGATGAAAGCACCAATACCTTCTTCGGCATCATGAGCGAGCATATTTTCGACCATCACGTTTGACGCGTAGTCATAAGCCTGCGCAAGGGGCATTTCATGCTGAGCATAAAATGCGCGTTTGCCCGTCGCCAACGTCATGCTGGACTTGGATGCGATCTTGCGCGCCATTTCCATGGTTGCGCCCTGCACGGCTTCAGCCGGGACAGCCCGGTTAATCAACCCGATTTCGGCCGCGCGGGAAGCGGGTGTCATATCGCCCGTCAGCAGCATTTCCATCGCGTGCTTGTTTCCCACATTGCGCGATAGTGCGACCATCGGGGTCGAGCAGAACAGACCGATATGTACCCCAGGCGTGCTGAATTGGGCCGTATCCGCGGCAATGGCCAAATCGCAACTGGCGACAAGCTGGCAGCCTGCGGCGGTTGCAATGCCGGTAACCTCGGCGATGACCGGTTTCGGGCACGTTACGATTCCTTGCATGACACCTGAACACATCGCCATAACTTTTGCGAAATAGGCCTTGCCGCGATCAGGGCCTGAGCGGCCAGCGGTCATTTCTTTCAGATCATGACCCGCGCAATAGGCCGGCCCGTTTGCAGCCAGAATGATAACCCGGACTGACGGATTTGCCCCGGCTTCAGCAAAGCTGTCAGCCAGCGTTTTCAACATCGCCTCGGACAGCGCATTCCGTCGTCCGGTGTCATTCAACGTCAGACGCAAGATGCCGTCGTCCGTCAGGTCACGCAGAAGAATACTGTCGTTTTGCATGGCTCTCATCCTCGAATAAGCTCTATAGAATATTGATCTCGACGCTATCCGCGAGGGTGTTTGCGATAAAGCAATAGCGGTGCGCCCGATGCTGCATCTGCGCTAACGCGTCGGCGTCAACCGCAAACCCGGTATCAAAGCGCACAACCGGATGCAGATCGATGCGGGTCACTGACATCTGGCCTTTTGCGTTCTTCCCAAGATGCGCTTCGGCATAGTCATGATAGCTTGCGACAGGCCAACCTGCTTTTGCAGACAAGGCCAGAAATGTCATCATGTGGCAACTGGACAAAGCCGAAGCGAGCGCCTGTTCAGGATTGGTGTTCTCTGGCTGGCCGCCCCAATCAGGGGCGGCATCCACTTGGACCTCGTGGCTATTGTTATAGCGCACGGTGTGTTCGGCAGCGTATTTACCTGGCTCGAAAGCAGGCTCTGCGCGCTGCCAATGCAGCTCGATGGCAAGGTCTGACATATTTAGGTCTCTTTTGGTAGGACGCTCAAGCGGCGGCGATCTGCTTTTTGGGATCGTAGAACGGGCGATCAACGACAGTTGCCTGAGAAGGCCCGGACGCAGTCACAACTTCGACAACCGCACCGATATTGGCAAACTCTGCGTCTACCATGGCCAGTGCAATGTTCTGCTCAAGCCGCGGCGAATAGACCGCAGAGGTGACTTTGCCAATCGCCGCGCCATCCTTGTTGATGGTCCAGAATGTGGTGTTCGGCCCTTTCAAGGGGTCGCAATCGATGATCAGACCAATCTGCTTACGGCTCACGCCTTGTTCCTGAATGCGACGCAGCGCGGCCTTGCCGATAAACTCGGCTTCCATGTCGAGGTTCACAAGCCGGTCAAATCCAAGCTCGTAGGGGTTGGTGCTGATGTCGGCATCCGCATGATAAGACAGCATCCCACCCTCGATCCGGCGGATCGAAGACGTGTGGCCGGGTTTCAAACCAAATGGCATACCTGCAGCCATGATCCGTTCCCACAGCGCATCGCCTTGGGTGCCGTCGCGCAGGTAAAGTTCATAGCCCAGTTCGCTGGACCAACCGGTGCGCGACACGATCAGCGGAATGCCATCAAGTTCAACTTCGCGTAGCCAGTAATATTTAAGGTCCATGATGCTGTCGCCAAAGAGCGCCTGCATGATCTCGCCGGATTTGGGCCCCTGCAATTGCAGCGGGGACACGTCAGGCTCACCAATGGTGACATCAAGGCCTGAATGGACGGCCACACCCTGCGCCCACAGCAAAATATCGCTGTCCGCCAGCGAGATCCAGAAGTGGTTTTCCGCCAGACGCAACAGGATCGGGTCATTCAGGATACCGCCAGCTGCATTGGTGATCAGGATGTATTTACACTGCCCGACCGCCATCTTTGACAGATCCCGCGGGGTCAGCATCTGGACGAATTTTGCGGCATCTGGCCCAGTAATTTCCACTTGGCGTTCAACGGCCACGTCACACAGGATCGCGTCATTCACAAGGTTCCAGAAGTTCTGCTCCGGATCACCAAAGTCGCGCGGGATATACATATGATTGTAAACCGAAAATCCCTGTGCGCCCCAACGCACAGTCGCATCAAAATATGGGGACTTGCGGATCTGTGTTCCGAACCCGAAATCGTCTGCTTGCATCATGTCTTCCTCCCTTGTGTGCCTACGGCCCTGATGGCCGAAAGCTTGGTAAATCCAAGGGTGATTTAGCCTGGATTGCAGGCTAGGCGTGGACTAAAAAATCGTAGTTTTCAGTCCGATCAGTCCGATTTGCGGGCCTCAAATGGTCCGTTTGTTCAAAAACCGTCAAATGCCTTACTTCGCGACAAGTTTGGCAAGGTTCGGCTGCGAGGATTTGATCGTGCGAGTCACGATATAGGTCATGTATCTGTCGATCCCCAGTTCGGCGTCCAGCATGGCCTCCATCAGGCCTTGGAAAGACTTCAGGCTGGGGCAGATCGCTTTCAGAACATAGTCCATACCGCCGCCCGTTGCAGTACATTCCGTGATTTCATCGTGTTGCATGACAAACAGCTCGAACCGATCAAAGTTCGACTTGCGGTGACTTGTAAGCGAAATAGTTACGATGACTTGCGAAAAATCAGCAATCTGTTCGATCACGACATCCGCATGATACCCCCGAATGAAACCTGCGGCCTTCAATCTGTCCAATCGGGCCCAACACGGTGTCGCAGAGATATTGGCGATCTCCGCCAGCCTGGTTTTGCTCAGTTGTCCATACTGCTGCACTGCACTGAGGATGCGAATATCCGTCGCATCAAGTCCAAACCGCTTCATCCGTTCGAAACTTTCTTTATAGCCCACCTGAACAGTGGCCACGACCAAGCCACAAAAAGCCTTCTTAACTATTCTTAGTGGGCAACCCCCGTTTCAGTAACCAATGTAGCGACCTTTCCTGCCCCGACCGCGACCAGAAGCAATCCCTTCTGCGATCATCTTGCGTTTTTCGCGTGCAAGCGCGCGGGCTTGTGCACGCGATACATCGGCGAGCGACTTAAGCGCATAATCCGGTCATTGGCGGGTTGCTTTGCGGCGGCCCGCGTTAACGGTGTCAAATTTCTGCAGCCGGGCATCCGTTTTTGCCCTCAAGTAGGGTTTGACGCCTTTTGGCGATCTACAGTCTTGCCGTCCCCCTCGGACAGAATCCTGATGGTGCGTGTCGGAAAGGCAAAATCCAAATCCAGACTGCGTGCGAGATCGACAATGTCACCGATCAAATGGTGTCTGGCCGCGATATAGTCCTCGTAGTCAGCAAGGTTGAAGTACCCCCAGAGCTCTACGTTCAATGCCGACTCGCCAAACGATCGCAGTCCGACATATCCCGTCGTGTCATCCGCAGCGGGCTGCGCCAGATAGACCTCCCGCAGTCGGGTCTTGAACGCGTCAAGACGCCCGCGGGGGGTGTCGTAGTGCAAGCTGATTTCAAGGCGTATCTTACGCTTGCGCCGTTGCCCCCAGTTCACGATCGCCTTGTCGGTTAGCTGGGAATTTGGAATGACCAAAAGAGAATCGTCGAAGGTCCGCATGCGTGTTGACCGAAGGCCCACATTCTCGACCGTAGCCATCTGGCCTTCGGTTTCGATCAGATCGCCGCGATGAAACGGTCGGTCGCTCATCAGGATCGCACCGCCGATCAGGTTGCTGACGGTATCGCGCGCGGCAAAGGCCAAAGCGATGCCGCCGACCCCAAGGCCCGCAATGACGCCCTCGTAGGGGATTCCTGTAATGTCTGCGATGGCGATGATCCCCGCGGCTGCGACTCCGATCTTGAGCACCCCGGTGACCAGCGACACAGCGATTTCATCTACAAATCCGCTTGTGCGTTCGGACCGCCGTTGAAAATACCCTCCGAATAGATCGATAGCGGTATAAAGCAACCAGCCAAGTGCGGTTGCTGCAGTCGCGGCAAGCGCAACGGTCACTGCACCAAGCACTGTTTCAGCCAACCCAGTCCAGGTGAACATCAAAACGGCAAAGCCAGCGCCCACCAAAAGTGCTGTCGGCTTGCCGAGCCGTCGGGCCGCCCCGACGCGCAAGCCGCGTTCAGCCCGGCGCAAGCTTCGGCTTAGAAACAGGGATACGCTCTTTCCGGTCAGCCAGCCAAGGACGACAGCAAATACAGCCGACAGCGGAATGACCAGCCATTGCCAGATTTCCAGAGGACCCGGGCGCGCGAGAAGGGCAGGGAACACTGCGCGAATACGCTCGCGGATTTGGAAGAAGCGCGTGATCGGCTCGGACGCGAAAACCCCGTCAGCGACTGGAAGTTCCTGCATCTCGGCAAAAAGCTGCGGCGCGTTGCGCAGGGTCTCTGCCGTGAACTTCCATTGGGCGGGCTCTCCGTTAGGTCCGGGCACTTGTTCTATGACGACCGAACCCGCTGGATGTCGGTAAAAGACGTAGGGTCCGGGCCGGTTGGGATTATCGGAAATCTCCTGCCACGTCACAAAGCCAGCCCGGTCGATGATCTGTTTGAGGTACTCCGCCAGCAACGGTGCCTCGAAGCTGTAAAGCCTTGGTGGCAAGAACGAAAGATCGAGGGTCGCCAGCGCCCGTTCACGTCCTGCGTTGCGCCAGTTTCGCATACCCTGAAGGAATTCGCGCATCGCACCGCGCGGGCTTTTGGCGGCAGCCTCTTTCAATTGCGACAGCGTGTCATGGCCAAGTGCCGCGACCATGATGTCTAGATCCCGGCGCAGTTCAGCGGCAGCCGGGACCACGACAAACCACGCATCACCGAGTTTCCGGAACCGTATGTTGTATTCAAAATTGCCCGCGGCGGGACCGATGGTAAATTGGGCCGTTTCACCCTCAACAGTACGGGGTATGTCGTAGATGCGGAAGGTTGATAGGTCAAACAAGGTCCACAAAAGGCGCCTGCGGCGGCGCTGATCGCGCTCGTCCGAGGGTTGGCCAGCATAGAGCAACAGCGTTTCAGCTGCGTTGCCCGCCGAAATATCGCCTTTGTAGACGGCAGCGTTTTCCAAGTAGACCAGAGACCGAAAAGCGGCACGCGGGGTATCACGGGTGACGCTAACCAAATTGGCACCGGCTGTTTCGGAAACCTTCTTGCCGTTCCAGTATTCGCCGTCAACGAACCGACCGGTAAAGCTCTGCCCTTCCTCGGACAGGGCGAACAGAATAGGCCCCGAGGTGCCATCTTGAAACCATGACCCACGCAGGACCCGACCGTCAGTGCGCGCCTCTATGCGGCCGTCACCCGGTTCATAGGTCCCCGAAACCGTCCCGCCTTGCTGTTGCAGCAGCATACGCGCTTCGCCGTCGCGCCAATAGGTATCCCAGCGACCAGACCAGTCGCCTGTACCCTGAGCCCACAAATGACTGGAAAAGAACGCGAATAAGAAAGCGCAAAGAACGCCGATACGGACCACGGGTTAATGCCTCCTAAGGATGTCTGGTCACAACGATAAGCAGTTTCTGGAGTATGTCCACTCTTGCACGGCCTGCGGAAACGGTCTTTTCGGTGCAGTCGGTTCGGTTGAATGAACGTGCAAATTGGGGGTGCCGCCAAAGCATTCCGCGTTCCGACGGCTCACAGGCAGGAGTCACTCCTCAACTAAGAGAAACATCCAGTTTTTGAGATCCTCCCAAGGACGTAAGGTTGGATGCCCATTTGCAACGCCACGAAGGGTAGCCCCAACGCCTCTCGGAATAGATGTCGCACTTATCACAGAATGCCGCGTGATGCACTCGGCTAAGCCATTGCGACAGAGCAGACAAACTTCGACATCCACTTAGATTTGGAATGAGGTCTATGCCAGCGTCAATTGGGGTGGCGTGTGCCTGTTTCAGAAATGAGTTGTTTGATGCTCCGCGTGTAAATCTGGGGTGCGGCGCTTTGCGCCTTGTGTCGGTATTGCTATCGAAAATGCTCCGGTATACTGCACACAGCATGAGAATGCCTTTGTCGCCAAATCTGCGCCTGATTGCGGCATGGGTGCTGTTGTTTCCCTTCTTTGGCGTGTCTTTGATCGCCAACGGCATCATGCCAATGAAGGCGTCAAACGGGGCCATCATGCTTGTCATCTGCACAGGCGAGGGCATGGTCGAAATGGCCTTTGACCCCGTCACAATGGCACCTGCCCCTGAAGCCGATGATGGCACGGGCGGGCCCTCAGAAACTTCCTCCTGTGACTGGGCCGCGTCACATCCAGTGTTTGATCTGACCACTGGAACGATGCTTCAATCTAAAGACCTATACCTGAAAACGACCGCGCCCCGCCTCAGCGCAACGGTGTTGCGCGTTGCTGAAGCCACCGGACTACCACCATCGACGGGGCCGCCTGTCACGTTTTGAAAGCCACTAGAACCTAAACTTTCAAAACGGATATAAATATGACCATGACTACCAACGGGGCACATGCCCTGGGGTCCACTGCGCAAAGCGCAGGGGCTTCTAATCTCTATCGCGCAGTTTGGCGTTGGCACTTTTTTGCAGGGCTTTTGATTCTGCCCTTTTTGATCACCCTGTCGATTACTGGCGGAATCTATCTGTTCCGCGAGGAAGTGGACCAATTTATTCATGCCGATTTCATGCAAGTGACACCCTCTGATGAGGAAAGGCTTGCCCCGTCGCGCATCATTGATGCGGCTTTGGCGGCTCAACCGGGCGAAGCGATAAAATACACCGACCCCGCGAACGACGGGCTTTCGACCCAGATCACGGTTCAACCCGAAACCGGTGGGCGCATGGCTGTTTACGTCGACCAATACACTGGTGACGTGCTGGAGGTGAGGCCGGATCGCAGCACCTTTGCCTGGACGGTGCGCTATCTGCATTCCTTCCGTTATTTTGGGTCAACCCCCAGAATGTGGATCGAGATCGTCGGAGGCTGGTCTATCCTTTTGGTCCTCACGGGGATCTATCTGTGGTGGCCAAGGGGACAGAAAGGCGGCGTTGTTTCGGTGCGCAGTACACCCAAGCGCCGCGTTTTCTGGCGTGATGCCCATGCTGTAACCGGCATTTTTGTGGGGGGCTTCATTATCTTCCTTGCGGTGACGGGAATGCCTTGGTCTTCGGTCTGGGGTGCACAGATCAATCAATGGGCGAACGGCAGCAATTTCGGGTATCCGGCTGGCCTTCGCACCAATGTGCCCATGTCGGATGAACATCTTGACCATGTTGCAAAAACCTCATGGTCGCTTGAGCAGGCGCGCATTCCCGAAACGGCCCCGCCAAAAGCAGGGATGAAGACGATTGGACTGGATGAAGCGGTTGCCAGCCTTGACGAAATGGGGCTGCATCGGGGGTATTCCGTTGCATTGCCCAAGGGCGAGACAGGGGTCTATTCCGGCTCGGTCTATCCCGATGATCTGGCCCAGCAGCGCGTGGTTCATCTTGACCAGTATTCAGGCAGCACGCTGATTGATATGAGCTATTCGGATTATGGTCCTCTGGGCCGCTGGCTGGAATTTGGGATCAACACGCATATGGGGCAGACCTTCGGTATATTGAACCAGATCGTCCTTCTGCTCGTGTGTGCAGGTATCGTCTTTCTTGCGGTTTCGGCGGCCGCGATGTGGTGGAAACGCCGCCCCTCGGGAAGCTTGGCGGTGCCACCTTTGCCCTCGGATAGAAAGGCCTTCATAGGGCTTTTCATAATCTTAGGGATCGGGGGGCTGATTTTTCCGCTAACCGGCTTGTCCCTTCTGGTCATGCTGGCATTGGATCTGATCTGGATAAAATTCAATCCAAAAGCGGCCCTATGACGGCATAGACAGGAACGGGCAGCCTCGGGAAAGTTGCCCGTTTTTCCACGCAAAATCCTATTTTGAACGTTCGGTTTGGCAACCTTCGCGAAACTTGAAACTAGCGCAGGTGCAACGAACGGCAGGTTCGAGCCCATCGTCACCGATGCTGCGGATGCACGAAAGTCTGCTACGGTGAAGCGGGCAGAATGAGGAGTGTTATAAAGTCGGTCGATGAGAGCCCGTTCCGACCTATTTCGGTGACAGCCATGTTCCGACGAAAACTTGCCGAAAACCAAACAATGTGGGGAACAACGATACCTCTCATAGGGTTTATCAAAGCTATCATCTCTGAGACAGCTAACTATAAGGAAGAACTGGAATGCCCCTTGTGAGAATCGACATGATCGAAGGACGCTCCGACGAGGAACTTCGGACGCTTCTCGGTACGATCCAGAACTGTGTGGTCGAAGCTTTCGGCGTTCCCGAAACGGACCGCTATCAAATCGTCCATGAGCACAAGCCAGGTCGTATGGTCTTTCTTGATACAGGACTTGGCTTCACACGTAGCGAGCAAAGGATTTCAATCCAGTTTTTTACCAGTCCGCGAACTCACCTTGAAAAGATAAATTTATATAAGCTCCTCTCCGAGGAACTTGAAAAGGAGTGTGGACTCGATCCAAACGATCTTTTGATTTCCGTTTTCACGAACCGGGAAGAAGATTGGAGCTTCGCACACGGCGAAGCGCAATATGTGACTGGCCGGCTTCCGTAAAAACTGCCTTGGTACTCGATGGGTTATGGCCGCGAGTCTATTTATGATGTGGAACCTCGATGCCTGGTGCCGTTTGATAAGAGCGAAGCTGCCATTGCTGCTAGCGCAGCTAATTCACCCCATCCGCTGAGCAGACGTCGGTGCAAAACGCAGCGAAAGTCGGGTTTCCGCCCCTGGTGTCGAGCGGCGCGAACGGCCCAAGGCAGACATTGGAATTATCCGGAAATTGAGTTCGTAATTCCCCTAAACCAGACATTGGTCAATCTTCCGGAATTCTACTCGATTAGCCATCGTGCGCTTGTATTTTTTCCAAAATCAGGTAACTTTTTATGATGGTATTTGAGGGCACGAACCATGAATTTACTGTGCGGAAAAACGAGTGTCCGGGTTTGATGCGCAATCTTCGAATTGACAGTATTGAACAGGCCGAGCGTCTTGTTGAAGAGCTGCATCTCGATGCGGAACGTATGCGCGATTTCGCTGAATCTGGATCGGATTGGTTCTTTGAGTTCGATAGCGAATTGAGGTTCTCGTTCGTCTCAGGCCAGCTAGAACAAGTGATTGGCATAGAACCTAAATATCTACTTGGTAAGACGGTTGGGGATTTTTCCAAACACAATCAGCTTGCATCAGATGCCCATCTTTTTAACGACATTAGGGCCAAAATGATTGCCCGTGAGAACTGGAAGGATCTCACGTTTTCGTTTGTCCGAGATGATGGCAAGCACCTAATACTTAGAACCAGCGGCAAAGCGTTCCATGACAAGAACGGTGACTTTGCAGGCTATCGCGGCATTGGGCGTGACATCACCGAGCAGGTGAGCAAGGAAAGCCGTCTTAAATCACTGGCTCAGATTGTCGAAACTTCGCTTAATGAAATCTATATGTTTGATGCCGACACGCTGAAATTCATTCATGTGAATTATGGCACCCGCAAGAACATGGGTTATTCCGACGCAGAATTTCGCGAACTGACACCCGTCGATATCAAGCCTGACATGACGTTCGACGCGTTCCAAATGATTGTCGAGCCGTTGAGAAACGGGAGTGAGCAACGTCTGATATTCGAAACTGTACACCAACGAAAAGACGGTTCCACCTATCCTGTCGAAGTGCATTTGCAGCTTGTTCAGTCGGGTGCAGGGTCTGCTTTCGTTGCAGTCATCCAAGACATCACAGTGCGTAATAAACAAACCGAAGCGCTGAGGCTGCGCGACCGTGCAATTGCCGAGGTAGAGACCGGCATCCTGATTACCGATGCCGGGCAGGACGACAATCCGATCGTCTATGCCAACAAAGCCATGGAGCGGATGACAGGCTATACAATGCAAGAAATGCTGGGCCAGAATCCGCGTTTTTTGCAGGGTGATGATCGTGTGCAACCGGGCCTTGAGCGTATCCGGTTTGGCATCAATAACGCGGTCCCAGTCCGCGAGACACTGAGTAACTATGGCAAGGACGGTTCACGGTTGACAGTTGAACTCAGTATCTCGCCGGTGCGAGACGAGAAAGGCAAAGTGTCTCACTTTATTGGTGCGCAATCTGATGTGACCGATAAGCTTAATACTGAAGAACGGCTGCGCCAGTCTCAGAAAATGGAGGCCATTGGTCAGCTCACAGGCGGAATTGCACATGATTTCAACAACCTACTGACAGTCGTGTTGGGGAACTGCGAGTTGCTTGTGGATCGCGTTCGAGGGGATGATTTTGCAGGAAACCTTTTAGCCGAAGCAATAGGTGCAACAGAAGCCGGTGCAAGCCTGACCAAACAGCTTTTGTCATTTGCGCGCCAGTCGCCGCTTCAACCAAAGGTAATGAACCTGAACAATCTGGTTGAAGACTTGTCTGACATGTTGATCCGCTCACTTGGGGAAACTGTAGAACTGAGCAAGAAACTGGCGTCTGATTTGGGAAATACGCTTGCAGACCCCAGTCAAATCAAGAGCGCCATGCTTAATCTGGCGATCAATGCCCGAGACGCGATGCCAGAAGGAGGCCGTCTGACCATCGAAACCACAAATATGGTATTCACTGAGGGGGAGGCCTTTCAAAGTTATGGTATCGACCCCGGGCAATACGTGTGCTTGACGGTTTCGGATAATGGTGTGGGTATGCCCGACACCGTAAAATCAAGAGTTATGGAGCCGTTTTTTACGACCAAAGAGCAAGGCAAAGGCACTGGCCTTGGGTTGAGCATGGTTCACGGCTTTGCCAAGCAATCTGGTGGACATCTCGATATTTACAGCGAACTTGGGCATGGCACTTCAGTGAACCTTTATCTGCCTGTCGTAGGCGCAAGCGCAGACGAGGTCGCGATCGCCAATGATAACGGAAACACTAACATTCAAGTCAATCAGACGGTCCTGGTCGTCGAAGATGACGCCCGTGTGCGCAGGACAACTGTCGCCCGATTGGAACAACTCGCCTACCAAGTTGTGCAGGCCGAAAGCGGGCCGCAGGCTTTGGACATTTTGGCCAAAAGGAATGATATCGACGTTGTCTTTACCGATATGATCATGCCTGGCGGTATGACGGGTGCCGAACTCCTTGTTCAAGTTCAAGACCTATACCCGCAAATAATGCAAATAATAACATCGGGATATGCTGAAGACGGCACTATACCCAATGACGGAACACCCTGCCTGCGAAAACCCTATTCCCTGGCCGAAATGTCAAAAGTGTTTCGTCAGCTCTCAGCTTAGATCGCCGGCAAAAGGGTCATCTAACAGAAGGTCGGCGACAGGACGCCAAGTCCGCCATGCGGACCTTGGTGCCGGCTGGCGACTTTCGTCCGAACTGCACTTTGCTCAGACAGCGAATGTGCGGTTCGGGGGGCCTCGAACTCTTGGCACACTGTGCGAATTTACCGGATCAGGTCAGCTCGCGTAAGCGCCGGTGCCGTCGCGTTTGTTTTCGCCTACGCCACGGATGATCTCTCCGATTTGGGCAAGCTGCTCGGAGAGTGGATGTGTGTTGCGCCACACCATACCGATCGTGCGCGTCGGTGCGGGGGCAGGGAACTTGACGATTGATACATCCGTTGAGCGCGCTTCGAGGTTGATCGCGATCTCGGGGATCAGGGTCACGCCCATGCCAGCCCCGACCATTTGTACCAGCGTTGACAGCGAACTGCCTTCCATCAGCTGGCGCGGTTGCGCTTCGGTGATTTTGCACACCGACAAGGCTTGATCGCGAAAGCAATGCCCTTCTTCGAGCAACAGCAAGCGCATGGTGCGCAGATGTTTGGGACTTGGGATCGGCTTTTCCGCATCGGCCATTGGCCGGACCAGCGCGAATTCCTCCTCGAACAGGGCAAATTCCCGCAAATTCGGTTCCGATATCGGCAGGGCAACCACCGCCAGATCAAGGCGGCCTTCCGTTAAATCCTTGATCAGGGCTTTGGTCATGGATTCGCGCACCTCAAGTTCCAGTTGGGGATAGCGCGCGGAAAGGGCCAGCATGATTTCGGGCAGCAGATAGGGGCCGACCGTTGGGATAATGCCAAGCCGCAAACGACCGGCCAATGGCCCCTTCGATGCGCGCACGAGGTCTTCGAGTTCTTCAACGGCGAGCAGGATCTGTCTGCCTTTGGCGATCACGACTTCTCCGATGGCGGTCAGCCTGACTTTTGGGGTGCTGCGTTCGACCAAGGGCGCGCCGAACATTTTCTCCAACTCTTTGACCTGCAAGGAAAGAGCGGGCTGCGAGATTGAAGATGCCTCGGCGGCACGTCCAAAGTGTCGGTGGCGGGCCAATGCATCGAAATAGCGAAGCTGCTTGAGTGTCAGGTTTTTCATAAGCTCAGCTTATCGTATAGGTAAGATTATTCAATTTGATTTCATGCAAGCCGGAGGCCTATAAGAACGCAGAATGCGCTGGTGCGTTGTCATCAGCGTCACGTTCGAACAATTTTTGGAGGATCCCATGGACGGAAACAATGTGAATGCGACGGGCGGATGCCCCGTCATGCACGGTGGCAATACGACTGTGGCGCGGCCTGTGAACGAATGGTGGCCGCGGTCGCTGAACCTTGATATTTTGCACCAGCATGGTGCGCGTACCAATCCAATGGACCCGGATTACAACCACCGTGATGCGGTCAAAGCGTTGGACTTCGAGGCATTGAAGGCTGATGTGCACGCGTTGATGACCGACAGCCAAGACTGGTGGCCAGCCGATTGGGGCCACTATGGTGGCCTGTTCATCCGTCTGGCGTGGCATTCTGCTGGCTCGTACCGTCTGGGCGATGGCCGTGGCGGTGCCGGTGCCGGCAACATCCGCTTTGCGCCACTGAATTCCTGGCCGGACAACGCCAGCCTTGATAAGGCGCGTCGCCTGTTGTGGCCGATCAAGAAGAAATACGGAAACGCCCTGTCCTGGGCCGACCTGATCGTGCTGTCCGGCACAATCGCTTATGATTCGATGGGTTTGGAAACCTTTGGCTTTGGCTTTGGCCGCGAAGACATCTGGGGCCCAGAGACAGACATCAACTGGGGCGATGACAGCGTTTTGATGGCACCAACCGAGGAACGCGTCACCGATGTTGATGATGCCAACAGCATGTACAATCCGCTGGCCGCGTCGCACATGGGGCTGATCTATGTGAACCCGGAAGGCGTGAACGGGACACCTGACCCGATGGAAACGGCTAAATACGTTCGCATGACGTTCTCGCGGATGGCAATGGACGACGAAGAAACCGCAGCGCTGACCGTTGGTGGACACACCGTTGGCAAATGTCACGGTATCGCCGCTGATATCGGTGATGCGCCAGAAGGTGCGTCGGTTGCAGACGCCGGTTTTGGCTGGAGCAATCCGAGCTTCAACGGCAAGGCGAACACGATCCACACATCGGGCCTTGAAGGCGCTTGGACCACAAACCCGACCCAGTGGGATCATAGCTATCTCGAACTGCTGCTCGGACACGAGTGGGCCGTGACGAAATCCCGTGCGGGTGCGTTCCAGTGGGAACCTGTGAACCTACCGGACGAACTGAAAGTCCCAGACGCCAGCGATCCGTCGATCAAGCACAACCCGATCATGACCGACGCCGACATGGCCATGAAGATTGACCCGATCTATCGCGAAATTTGCGAACGCTTCCTCAAAGACCCTGCCTATCTCGCCGAGACTTTCTCGCGGGCGTGGTTCAAGCTGACCCACCGCGACATGGGGCCCAAGGTAAACTACATCGGACCCGATGTGCCTGCCGAGGATCTGATCTGGCAAGACCCGGTGCCTGCCGGCAACACAGATTACGACGTTGCCGCCGTAAAGGCCAAGATCGCCGATAGCGGTCTGTCCGCCGTAGAGATGATCAACACTGCTTGGGACAGCGCGCGGACATTCCGTGGTTCGGATAAACGCGGGGGTGCCAATGGTGCGCGCATCCGTCTGGCACCGCAAAAGGATTGGGAAGGCAACGAACCCGCCCGTCTTGGCAAGGTTCTGGATATCCTGACGCCGATTGCCCAAGAATCCGGTGCATCTCTGGCAGACGTGATCGTTCTGGCTGGTACTGTCGGGCTTGAACAGTCCATCAAGGCCGCCGGTCACGCGATTGAGGTGCCCTTTGCCAAAGGCCGCGGCGACGCGACTGCTGAACAGACCGATGCAGACAGTTTTACCGATCTTGAGCCGTTGGCAGATGGTTTCCGCAACTGGCAGAAAGAGGCCTATGCCGTTCGTCCAGAAGAACTGATGCTGGACCGTGCGCAACAGCTTGGCTTGACTGGGCCTGAAATGGTCGTGCTTGTTGGCGGTATGCGGGTTCTTGGCACCAACCACGGCGGCTCCAAGCACGGCGTGTTCACCGACCGTGAAGGTACGTTGTCCACGGACTTCTTCGTCAACCTGACCGATATGGCCTACAGCTGGCATCCGGTTGAGCAAGACGGTCTGTTTGAGCTTCGTGATCGTAAAACCGGTGCGGTCAAATGGACGGCGACAAGTGCGGATCTCGTATTCGGCTCCAACTCGATCCTGCGCGCCTACGCCGAGGTGTACGCCCAGGACGACAACGCCGAAAAGTTCGTGCGTGACTTCGTTGCTGCCTGGACCAAGGTGATGAACGCCGACCGCTACGATCTGGTCGCGTAATACAATACCCGCCCGGGCAACCAGTTTGCCCGGGCGATACAATCGACTGCACTATATTCTATATTACAAACGCCTTCTTAGATGACGGCCTTTGTACCGGACGGGGCAACCGCTTTGCGGTTCCTGATCCACCTTTTTGCATTTCAACCTCAGCCCTGACACGGATTGCCTTGCGCCTAGCCTTTGCTTTGCGAGTGATGAGTTGTTTGTTCCTGTGTCAGCAGGGGAGGGGAGGGGGAGAAATCCAGTCAGCCCCCGCAATAGAAGGGGCTGGACCTCATCGGGAGCCAGCCACATGCCCGTTTTCTAGCGATTTTTGAAAAAAGCGCAAAAATCTGAAGTTTTTTGAACTAATGGCTTGCAGGTCCCGAATAGTAGATCTATAGAGCCCCTTACCGGAGACGCAGCGATGCGGGTTTGGAGCGCTAGACGGGACGAACGGAGCTGCGAGGTTTTGGAAGTTTACGTAGCGGAGAAATTCTGAGGCATTGAGGC
>ERZ651776.1755-NODE-1755-length-25334-cov-4.703765_pt1 | contig 25334 bp, 27 predicted proteins | sample MGYA00514761_ERZ651776 | MGnify/ENA metagenome assembly ERZ651776 | reverse complement strand
ACCAGATCTATTGCAGATATTTCTGAAATAGGCGGTAACATTTTTGGTCTGGGCAAGAGCTTGACGAAGATTTTATCGATTGGTGTTCCTGTCATTCTCACGATTACGCTCATTCTCATTGTAGTTGTTTTGAGAAACTCAGCTAAAGATGCAGACATCACAGATCTCGCAATGCTCACACCAGCTGGACGTGCTACTAAATTATTGGGCAAATGAACAGACAGCTCATCTATAAAATAAGTGGTGGCGCTGTGGGACTTTTAATTGTAGGAAGCTCATTTCTATCCATACGCCAGCGGAAACGCGATCAAAAAACAAGCAAACTATTGATCCAAATCAAAAAACAACTGGCAACCACTGCAAATAATCTGGACTCAGAAAATGCCTTTGACATTTACTATCTCACAAAGGTTTTACAAAATGTAAATGGCCAAGTGATCGCGATGAGCGAGAGCAGCGCGACCAGCTATGCAAAACAGATTCATAAAGCTTGGGGCGCGTGGTATGAAGGTGGCGATGATGAAGATGCGGTGTATGCGGTTTTCAGAAAACTCAAAGACAAAGTTCAAGTATCTCAAGCGGCTAAAGCCTATCAAAGTACGTATTCAAAGAACTTGATTGATACTATTAAAGACAGGCTTTCAGAAGATGAAATTAAAATCATCCTGAACATCATCGGGCAAATACCCAATTATAGAACAGCATAAAAATTAAAGAATGAAAATTACCAAAACAGGATGGTGGATGATAGGTGGCGCTACAATGGCGGCAGTTACGGTAGGTGTATTTGTTACGCTTTCGCGAAAGCGGAAAAAGGAAAAGCAAACATCGCAACAGACCATCGGAAAAGACATAGGATCTGGAATACAAGTGTCCACAGGCAATCAGGCAACCATTAAGCGAGAGCCTAACTGGAACAAGCCATTTGATATGAATTACCTGATCAACGTACAGCAATGGATCGCGCCACGGAAAATTAAAATTCTGGATGAAAGCACGGCTCAATCTTTTGCCAAAAAGTTAAAAAACGCTAAAGGAACTTTTAATGATGATGAAGCCATTGTAAAAGATATTTTTTCCAAACGATTACGTGATAAAACACAAGTTGCAAGTTTATCACGAGCATATTGGAAGCTATACAAACAAGATTTATGGAAACATCTTTCAAGCTTTCTGAGCGCGTCAGAAATGAAACAATATGTGCATAATCCAGTGCGCCAATTACCTAATTATCAAACTCAATAACTATGAAGAAAATAGCAACCAGAACCAAGAATACATTTTTTGAACAGAATAAAGATCTCATTGTTGTAGGTGGCGTAATTGTTGTCCTAGCTGGCGGCGCGGTCGCATATATGTATTACAAGAAAAAGAAAGAAGCCAAAGAAATTGATCTGGCTCAGAATAAGGACAGCTCGCCGCAAATTATTCCTGTCCATACAACTATTCCAGTGCCTAGTAGCTCTGGGTCATCATCTAGTGGTGCATCAAAGCCACGGATAAAATATGTGAAAACTGGCTATCCTTTAAAGTATAAAACGCGCCATCAAGATGTAAAAATTTTGCAGGCTTATCTGAAGATTTATAAAGAGAACCTTGGAAAGTCCGGAGCAAAGCGTGATGGCGTGGATGGTGTTTTCGGACCGCTCACATTAAAGGCTGCAAAAAAGCGCCTGAGTAAATCTGAATTTTCAGAAAAAGACATTGCAGGAATGCGCAAAGCGCTGAAAATGATGGGCAAATGAAAAAAGAGAATGTCGTAAAAATAGTTTGTATCGCAGGTGGTTTAATAGGCATAGGCATCATCGCACATCAAATAGTTAAAGGTAAACGAGAAGATGCTGAAGAACAGAAGCAAGCCGTCGCCACAGTTTTAGAAACTGAAATTTTAAAACCAAAACCAGCTACACCAAAACCGCAAATGAAAGTGGTTAAAACCAAAAAGCCTGTTCCTGAAGTAAAGCCAAGCGCACCAAAGCCCCAAACAAAACCTAAAAAACCAGTAGCAGATGAGTTCCCTTTGCAACTGGGAAGCAAAGGAAAAAACGTAGAGCGACTGCAAATTTATTTGTTACGCAATTACGGTTGGGCTGGAATCGTAACAGGAATTTATGATGATAAAGTTCAAGAGCGCGTGATGAAATACCTGAAAGTGACATCAGTAAGTGAAGCGCTATTTAATTTCCTAGATATGAATGAATCTATTACTAACCAGCAATCCTAATGGGAAAAAGTATTAAAGATATTGTGTCAAGCCTTGTAGATGATGACGGCATTAAAACCGAAGTCACGCTCACAATGACCAATCAGACGCTGACCAAAGTGATTATCGCATTACTCGCGTCTGGAGCAACCATCGTTTTGGTTGCGCATTTGACCAAGAATATGTTCCCAAATCATCAGTTATCCCTGCTTACCGCAGATATTAAAACCATCAAAGAAACCCTTAAAAAACAATTGAAATGACAGACATCTTAAAACACTTAGTTCACTATTTATCCAGCCTAGATTGGGCGTACATCTTTACGTTTATCATCATCGCTTTTGGCCTTAACCAGAAACCTGTGACCGATTGGCTTGCAGACGTGACTGGTATAAAAATCAAAACACGCTATCGAGTGCTTATCGTAGGATTTATCTATGGCATTATAATCTATTTTATCAGAGATACGATGCTACATAAGGTGGAGATGCTTTTGCAGTCTTTTGTATTTGCACTGGTATTTCATAAGCTCATTTTAGAAAGCGTAATAAACCGACTATTCAAACCTGAAAAGACAGAAAAAGATGAATAAGTGGAAAGTCATTTTTGCCATTTTCTTTTTTATAGTTCTTGTAGTTGTACTTACTCAAGTAATAATCCCAATGGAAGATGGCTATGAACTCAGAACACCAAGCGATTGGAAAGAGAAAAATGGCACTTTACTCAAAAAGAACAAATCTCTAGATCTGGAAATTGCAGATTTAGAGAAGCAGGTAGATAGCTTGACAAATTTACTGAGCAAGAATAAGATTACCATTATCCACCTAAAAACAAGTCTCAATGAAAAGATTACTACTATTGCTGGTTATAGTGATGCAGAACTTTTTCGGTATTTCGCAAGATTTAAAACCGATAGTACAGCATATAAAAACTGAAAAGTATTTCTGTTTTGACCTAACGCAATCGCGCGAGATAGCCGTAAGATTAGAGCGCGTTCAGTTTCAGGATTCTATTATTAGAAAGCTTGACTTTTCAATGAAGCTGAAGGACAGTTTACTGGTCAAAAAAGATTCTGTGCTATCCAGAATGAGATTGCAGAATACTAACCTTATGATGGTTTCAGAAAATGGAAACGAGCAAATCTTATTTCTGGAAAATCAATTAAAATTCAAAAACAAAAAGCTGAAACAAAGCGAGTTCCACAAGATACTTTTGGGTGGTGGACTGCTCATCCTTTCAGGAATATTAATAGCTAATTAATTATGGGATATCAAAGCGATAGTGTTTCAAAAGGAAATGCGACGGTAGAAAATACACAAGTGATTTTAGAAGTACGCCCAGAACATTTAGGACCGAGTTTACTGCACTCGCCTGTACGCAATAGATACTCCGTTATCAATGGCAATCTCGTTGTAGGGAAAGATATACGATTGCGTGCAAAAAGCGTAAAACAGCTTGAGATTGCTGGATGGCAAGTAAGCCTACCAGCGCCACTGGTGGTAGATCAGTCTGATTATTATGGGCTGTGCCAGACGGAAAAAGGAAACACTTTTAACTACGCGATAGATGCAGATGGTAGATTGTTTTTGTACGGAACTTTTGTCGATAGTGAAGATCACGTGGTGCTCAACGTAAACCCTTACCTAGCAAAGCTACCATTACGTTATACAACTTTTAATGGACGCGTTTCTGAGGAAGAAAAGTTTCCAAGAGATGAACCAAAACCAGCAGATGAATTTTAAATGAAATACGCTTTCGCGAAATCGAGCTTGAGAGATTCACGACCATCGGGAGAGCGAAGCGGTAAAGCGTAAAAATCAAACCTATGAATGTTTATGAAATCGTTGCGATTGTTTTAGGCGCCACCGGCTTTTGGAAGTTGGTAGAGATCCTTATGCATTACAATGTGCAGCGCAAACTAAAAAATGCAGAGATACGCCACTTAAATGCACAAGCAAATGATAGTGTAGTTACCAACTGGGTGCAATGGTCTGAAAAGATGGAAAAGCGTATCATCCAACTGGAGAATAAAAATACCACGATGTCTAGAACGATAACTAAACAGCGGGATCGTATTACTGAGCTTGAAAAATATATAGAACAACTGGAGGCTGAAATTCAACTTTACAATAAAAAGAATATGTGATGGGCATAGACAAAGGAAGTAAAACACTCAACTATATTTTTGCTGCGTTTACGGTGTTGAGTGCTATTAAAATAGGTTCGGATTTATACCTGCGCTATAAGGAAAGTCAGCAGAAAAAGAAGCCTTGTAATTGCAAAGACAAAAGCTAATGGCATTTAAGGATAATGGTCATATATTCATAGGCTTAGGCACTATGGCGCTACTTTTGGGTGGCGCTTTTTTGGCTTATAAATTTAGCAAGTCCAGTTCTTCATCTGGAGTGTACCGACGAAAAGGTATTGCTGTAGATCTCTCAGTTTTTGATAGTCCAGATGCACCTGGTTCTGGAAATTGTATGGATAGAAGGTTGATAGCAATGCTGTATAATCTCTCTGTAAAAACTGGTTATCCTATCTTCAATTGGATCAACTCTGGCGCACGCAGTGAAGCTCATAATCGAAAGGTAGGTGGCGTACGCAATTCTTCTCATAAAGTACCTGATTGTAAAGCTGTTGATATCAAGGCTTCTTCAAAATCTGTCCGAAATAATCTCGTAATAGCCGCGCGTGATGTTGGGTTTAAGCGTATAGGAGTTGGGAATACGTTTGTTCATCTGGATGTGGATGAAGGAAAATCGCAATATGTGGCTTGGGGTTATCCTAGTGGGACTGCGGCGGAGGTTAATCCTTTTGTTTAGGATTTTAATTTTACTATTTTTAAGATCTAAAAGAATAGAACTCTATACTATCAAGGAATGCATTTAGATTTTACTGTCCGATTAATATAACGACGTCAGTTTAACTTGAATCACTTGAGTTCAAAAGTTAAACAATAGCACATTTATAATTGGAAGAGATACACAAAAAACCATTTGATTTTATTGAGGAAATTTCAAAAGAGAACAACTACAATCTCTTATACCCAGAGTATGAAGAAGGTCGAGTTATTATAGCGCTTTATGAAAACATTGAAGCAAAAAAATATCCAAACAATCAGTTTTCTGAACAGGAGATCCATCGACTTTTCGCTAAGAATCGCCCACCGTCAGAATTAAATTCTCGATACCCAAGAACCGTCTATAAGGATAAGATACGTAGGTTGCTCAAATTCTTTTTGAAGTACGATGAAGAATCACAGTTATTTTCATTTCAAGAGTACGGACTCAATTTCTGCACTATATCAAAAACCAGCCTCAAAGGTAATTTTGACCCAACTGAAATAGAAGTAATCTGTAGTGATTTAAAGTTGAGCCTTGAGAGTGTTCTGAGCGATGAGATAGAATTACTCAAATGGTTTCGTATAAGTCTCGATGGCCCGAAATATAAGCTGCGCCAGCAGACCGATTTCCTTTTCAGACAAATAGATATCGCCGTAGAGAAAATACGGAAAGATACGCTAGCTCGCGACCAAAATCCACTACAACTTCTTGAGACGGTACGGCAGGATTTAATAGACATTCAAGAAAAAAATAAAAAATTACGTAGAGCTTTTGACGATACCAATCGTATTGAAGCGATTCTTAACAAGATTGATACTGACGATATTACTATTATAAACCACATTGAACTAACCTCAGAGTTTTTTGACAGCATACAAAATCGCTTAAGAAATACAGACCGACGTTTGGACAGGATTAAGCCTAAAATCAATCAGCTGTTCATTAACCTCAATCAGTCAGAATATAATGGTAAGGTCGAACGATTTATTATGCATTTGCTCAATCGTTCCGAAATCATAGTAAGTGGTACAAGAAAGGATATCCAGTTCCCACAAGATCTACAACCGTTTGTATATAAAAATAAAAGCACTAAATATCCATATCTTTTTAGAGATAAGCGACTTTTTCCAACTGCTAAGAAGAAGCGTGAACGTTACCCTGTAAATGAGAGAATACAAGAAAAAAATCGCAAGCATTTACAAGGTAGTATTGAAAAATATAATAAAACCGACCTTTGGGTACAGCAATTAACTACGCAACTCACCAGAGAAAAAATCTTAGATGTATCATTGGCATTCTTTCAAGTTTTAAAAGAAGAAAATGATTTTGAAATTGCTTCAAAAATGGTATATGCAATCGTAGACAAATCTCATTTAGACTCATCGCTCACGGTCGAAGTTGATAGAAATGATATTATCACGGTACCCGAATCAAACAACGCAATATGGAAAACGATAATCAAAACTGTTTAATAAAGTTCGATTTCTTACTTGATAGAAATGCCGAAAGACTTTTTGGGAAGCTCGACTTTAAACTCAAGGACGGTGAGCATATACAGGACTATGGTAATGACTCTAAATATTACAATTATATAGCTAAGTATAAAAGCTCAATAAACCAATACTACATCTCCTTTTTTGGCATACGGCTTAAGGAAGGTGGTGAGAGTACAGAGCGTTACTATTATCTCGACTTTCACTCAGATGATAAACGAAATATTCCAGAACCCAATCGTTATACCGTAAAAAATGAATATATCATTATTGGGCTCATTATGTACAAAATCATATTTTTTGATGGGAACATAGAATTAAATTCCGTAGAAAAACTGAAGAAGATTATTAGAACGGATTACGACCAGTATAAGGAAGGATTGCAACGTGTCATCGTAAAGTCTAACGAATCCGGTAGGCTCAAAGGTGATGACGACTATATTGATAAGACGACGCAAAAAGCATTGGAACAGTTTAATCGACTTAATTGGATTGACCTTGAGGGCGACCTTTTTGAAACGAGAGCATCTTTTCATCGCATTTTGTCCTTATATGGCGATACCATCACAAACATAGATAGCATTATAAAATCGTATCAATGAAAAACTTTCCAAGAATACACAGCTTGGGAACTGTAAATATAATTCATCATCAAGAGTTTTTTTATGAGTTCCATCCCTTCAGAACAGACTTTGTGGGCGAGAGTGGTGTGGGCAAAAGTATTGTTACAGATTTGCTTCAACTCATTATTGTAGGGTCGAGTCTATATGAATCCTCAACGCAGTCTCAAGGTGATAGACCGTTCCAGAAGTTAGTCCTCAATACTGGCACAAGTCCAGACTTTGCCTATGCATTTATAAATGTTGAAATTGAGCGCGATCAGTTTATCGCACTTGGTACTTATATAGAGAAAACAGCGAGACAATCTGAAGCATTTATCATTCAGAAAGGGCTCGACTTTGAAGCAGAAACATTACGTTATCTAGACCAACCCATTACGATTGAGGATTTTGAGGTTAATGGCGACTGGCTACCCATTGTAGATCTTGAAACATATTTTACTGTGAGCAAGAGCATTGGTTTCAAAAAATTTAGACGCTTTACTGAGTATCACTTATTGCTATCGAGAGAAAATCTTATTCCTTTGGACATTACGACTAACAATGAAATGGCAGGATATGCAAAAATTCTTCAGGCATTCTCACGCAAGGGTATCAATGTAAAGAGTTCGATTGAACTTCAGAAATTTTTGTTCGGCACTTTTGAGCAGCAGAAGTATCTCAAACAGTACAATGAGATTGTACAGGATCTTCAGGACAATCAGAACGATTACAAGATTAATCTAACCGAAATTGATAAAATTAATAAGCAAAAAGATGAGCTCAAAAAGCTGTACGAACTGAAGTTACTGAAGGAAGCGTCTGAAAAGAAATATTATAAACGCAAATGGAAATTTCTGTATTACAGAGAAAAGATATTAAAGAAAGAGCTTTTAATAACACTCTCAACGTATCTGACCGCGCGCCAGTCCATAAAAAAACTGAATAGGATTGCTGAGAAGAAGTTGAAGTCTGCCAAGCAGGAAGCTCAAGGTTTAGAGTCATCTATCGCTTTCGCGAAAAGCGCACTAAAACCCTATAGAGCAAAGATTTCAGAAATGAAACTGGTGGACGATTTTTTAGGAAAACACGACACCTTAAAGGCGAAAGATATTTTAGATTATCAAACCGATTTTAAAACAAAAAAGGATTTGATAGAACGCATAGCGCGATTACAAGTAAAGTTCAAAAGCAATAATCTTGAGCAGGAATTTTCTAAACTAGCATTCGATAGTGGTTTGACAGCTGTTATATCCCACATTAACAAGGGTATTGAAACATTGCGTAATAGTCTTGAAGAGATTGAAACATTAAGAAAATTTAATGATTATCAAAACACAAATTCCCTGGCCTACTGGATTGTGCAGAATAACAAGAACCTCTCTTTAGAAGAAGAGAGTATTATTAAGCATTTTCAAGATGTCGGTACCCAAAAGCCAAAAGAGGTTTCTTCTGGTAAACAGTATATACCAAATCCAGAAGAACTACTGCAATCTGCAAAAAATACCGAGGAAGAAGCTACCGCAAATGGTTTCTGGATTAGTCTTAAAGGATTGCGCATATTCATCTCAAACGTTGAGAAGCAGATATTTAAAAATAAAGAACGACAGGGACTTATAAACATTTTTAAAGAAGCAGAAAGAGATGTACTCGCAAGAAAGACAGAAATAAAGCAAAAACTCAAGTTCCAAAATGAACTTCTGAATTTTATAAACGATTTAGATGAGCCTAAGCTATATTTTGAAGCTTGGCAACGCAGAGATGAAATATCTTATGACGCTTCCGATATTGAAGACCCACTTCTTTTGAAATCGGAGGAAGAAGTCAAAAACATAATTGCACTTTACAAGGATAAGGTCGCAATCGAGAAAAAGTTTACCAAGCTGGAAAAAGAGTATGACGTATATACTATAAAACAAGCCCTTCTGGAAGGCTTAGAAAAAGATTTAAAAGGTTACAAGTACATCAAACTGGCTGAACCGTCTGAAGATATAGCCAAGCTATTGACTCAATACAAAATAGATTCTTCATTAGATAAAAAATACGATTTTGAGCCATCCTCATTTTACAAAGAGTTTTCAGATGAGTATCAGAAGAACAAGGATGTATTTGTTAAGGATGAGCAGATAATGAACGTTGTAACTTCAAGAGAGCTTAATGATAAAGAGATTAGCCAATTGAAATTAAAGTTTGATTTCAAAAAGCCCAAGAAACTGGTACCTATAACGCAAGATGATTTAACGGTTTTTGAAGAAGCGCTTGAGCAATCCTGGGAAGATTATAAAATTGAGTTCTCGAGTATTGTTAAGAACGAAATAAAAAATGATGCCGATAAATTCTACGAAAATTATGAGTTCAAGCTATTGGCAAAAACCATTTTACCACGGATTTTTAAAGATATAAGCTTCGAGGACAAAGAAGTAATTGATAAAATCACTCAATATCTCGAAGACATTTTTGACCGTAATGCAGAACTGGATAAAAATAAACTTAGCCGCATAAAGGATTTAATTAGAGACGTACAACGTGCGGTAAAGAGTCAATCTAATACAGCTCGAAGAATCAAAAACATCTTTAATAAAGATGACAAAATAATTACAGGTGGAAATAAAGCAGTTCTAAAGCACGAGCCCAATGAACGCATTAGTATAGATTGGCTAAATGATTATTTGGCAAACTTAGCCAATAGCGAGGTAAGCCTTTTTAACGAAACTGGTGAGTACCCTGCAGATGCAAAACAAAAGAAATATGTGTCCATCGGTGAGAAGATTAAAAGGGCGTACAGCAAGCATAGCAAGCTACCATTAAACGCAGTTGATATTGAAGACCTACTAAATCCGTTTTCATATTACAGTTTGAGTTTTAAAATAGAAACACCCAACAAAGCAGAGATTTCTGGTAGTACTGGGCAAACCTATACCGCAACAGCATTGTTATGTATTGCAAAACTATCTTTAATTCAAGAAGATGCCATCTCAAAACCAGGGCTCAGGTTTATGACCATTGATGAGACAGAAGGCATCGGGTCTAATTTTGATATGTTACGAAAGGTTGCTAAAAAGTTTGACTATCAAATCCTGTCACTTTCCATAGGACTCGTAAAACTAACTGAAGGCAATCAACATATTTTTGAGCTGTTTAAAAATCCTGATTTAGACTTTATCAATCATCATCCAGTAGGAATTTTAAGCAATTAATATGAGGGACGATATAGACTGGCGCGTATTAAAAGGGCTTTATAAGTTATATACGGATAAGAAGACTACTAATAAGCTACTCAACAATGACTTCGTAAAATTCAATTTATTTGAGCGACGTAGAATCATCGGTCATCACAGCACAAATCTCAATATTCTAGAAGCTCGGCCAGGATATGAGACCTTTTTTGAAGAACATTTTTTAGAACAGTATCACTATTATTTAGATTTTTTCAATAATGCTGGGCTAGATAGTTCAGGGTTAAAAAAGTACGATGCCTACGATTTAGAAACACTAATGTTCATATATCAAAATCACAAAGAACTTAAGGGTAAACTTACTACAGTTAGGGTATTCAGCTCTGTAGTATTTAAACAAAAAGATTCGAAATATTTAGAAAACAAAAGTGGTCTCTGTAAAGATGTTCTGAAGCTTTTAGACATTGATAAATTTCCAGATGACTCAAAAGGTAATCAATGGAAGTTTACCCAAGATTGTCAAAATCCTATGGCAATTTTACTTTGTGAAAACATTGATTTTATTAAAGCATATTGGGAATTTACTCAGAATGATATTGAGATTTGGTATGCAGGTGGTAGTAATACTGCTAAGTTGAAACGCGTATCAAAAAGGTATCTAGACTTGCCGCTTTATTACGTTTGTGATTGGGACTATGATGGACTTAAGATTTACGAGAGAATTGTAGGTATATTCAAAGAAAAGAACAAGGAAATAATCTTAATTACCCCAGTAAACCCAATCCTTAAACCCATTAATTCTGGTCATCATAAAAGTAAATGGAAAGAAGGAGACTTTTCAAATTTAAATGTAGCTCTTTATACTATTTCTCAACGACAGATTATTAACAAACTGATAGCTAGAAATGTCTGGATTGAGGAGCAAACAATAAACCCACTGGAAGTAATGCTAAATTCTTTGATAACTTAGAAGTTAGTTTTGATCAGGTCATAGATACATCATAGATGACATTAAAGTAGTTCAAGGAAAGCAATCAACCTTCTTTAATGTAATACAAAACGCACCTGCGGAAAACCTTCAGTGAGTTTTTGGCCAGTACTTATAAAAACCATTATGGGCCAGATATAACAAAAAGAGGATTGCGTAATGAACCATTGAGAGTAATAATTAATTCATACAACTCTATTAGAGAATATGATAAAACAAGTCTCATTTTAGAGAAAGCGATGGACACATTTGATGATATGCTTAGCAATGAGAACTATCGCGATTCATCTGCTCTTCAAATTCTTAAAGATGTTGATTCGTATTAGTAGATGATAGAAACCATTCTGTTTTTACTAAAAGTAATTGAATGTTAACCTTTTACGGTTACTTTCCAATTAGATAAATTATTCTACATCCTAATAACAATTCGTTAAAAGACATCTATATGTTAAAAAAATAATTATTTTTGTACTAAATGAAACAACTCATTCACAAATCAATGGCAATCTTTATGGCTTGCGTGGTGCTCGTTACCACGATGTCATTTACAGTGGATATGCATTATTGTGGAGATACTTTAGTTGATTTCTCTTTTATCCAGTCTGCAAAAACTTGTGGGATGGAAAAAGCGCAACCCGTTAAAAGTTGTGAGAATCCTAAAATGACTTCAACATCCTGTTGTTCTGACGAGCAAATAATCAAAGAAGGCAAGGACGACCTCAAAATATCTTTTGATACACTTTCATTCGAGCAGCAAACATTCATCGCTGCTTTTACCTATTCTTATATAAACCTTTTTGAAGGAACCGAATCTAAAGAAGTTCCTTTTGAAGATTACCCGCGACCCTTTGTCAAACGGGATGTGCAGGTGCTGCACCAGACTTTCTTAATTTGATTTGTTAGATTTTTAGAATGAAGCCCAACAGCTATGCTGTCGTGGGCTAAAACTCGTGTTTGCCATTTTTTGCAACACGCAATTCCAAAACTCTAATAATCAAATGCTATGCTGAATAAGAGCATTAAATTTCTCATAGAAAATAAACTTGTTGCCGTTCTACTACTCGCCCTATTTGTGGGTTGGGGCGTGGTCAATGCGCCTTTTAATTGGGAAACTGGCTTTTTGCCAACAGACCCAGTTGCCGTGGATGCCATACCTGATATTGGCGAAAACCAGCAGATTGTTTTTACCAAGTGGCAAGGGCGTTCGCCACAAGATATTGAAGACCAAATCACATATCCGCTTACCACTTCCCTTCTCGGTATTCCGGGCGTGAAAACCATTCGTAGTTCTTCTATGTTTGGATTTTCCAGCATCTACATCATCTTTGAAGAAGACATTGAGTTCTATTGGTCACGCAGTCGCATACTGGAAAAACTGAACTCACTTCCTGCAAACCTTTTGCCCGATGGTGTCAACCCATCATTAGGTCCAGATGCCACAGGTTTGGGACAGATATTTTGGTACACGCTGGAAGGTCGAGATAAAGACGGAAACGTAACTGGTGGTTGGGATTTACAGGAATTGCGTAGCATTCAGGATTACTATGTAAAGTACGGATTATCGTCTGCGAGTGGCGTTTCTGAGGTAGCATCCATAGGTGGCTATGTTCAGGAATATCAAGTCGATATTGACCCAGAAAAAATGCGCCAGTACAATGTAAGTATGGGCGATGTGGTCAAAGCCGTAAAGCAAAGCAATCAAGATATAGGCGCACAAACGCTCGAAATCAATCAAGTCGAATATCTCGTGCGCGGATTAGGTTACGTAAAGTCTATCGCAGACATTGAAAGTGCGGTTGTGGATTCTGAAAATTTCACTTCCATCCGCATCAAAGATGTGGCGAACGTTCATTTAGGGCCAGCGACAAGACGTGGTATTCTCGATAAGGAAGGTGCCGAAGTCGTAGGTGGCGTCGTAGTCGCCCGATATGGTGCAAATCCGTTGGAAGTTATTAATAATGTCAAGGCTCAAATCGCCGAAATTAGCTCTGGACTTCCTACAAAAACCTTGGCAGATGGTCGCACTTCACAAGTAACCATTGTTCCATTTTACGACCGTACAGAACTTATAGAAGAAACGCTGGACACGCTCAACGAAGCACTCACGCTGGAAATTCTCATAACCATTCTTGTCATTATCATTATGGTGTTCAACCTGCGTGCATCGATCCTAATTTCAGGATTATTGCCCGTAGCCGTTTTGATGGTTTTTATCACGATGAAGCTCTTTAATGTAGATGCAAACATCGTCGCCTTGTCAGGTATCGCAATTGCCATCGGTACAATGGTGGACGTGGGCGTGATACTTGCCGAAAATATGATTCGGCATTTGGAAGATGAAAAGTTACGCCTTAATGAAAACGGTAAGGAATACAGCACAAACGAAATTATCTACAACGCAACTGCCGAAGTTTCTGGTGCTATCCTAACCGCAGTTTTAACAACAATAATCAGTTTCCTGCCCGTATTTACGATGATTGGTGCCGAAGGAAAACTGTTCCGCCCGCTTGCCTTTACTAAAACAATGGCACTCACGGCATCCCTCATCATTGCGCTGTTTATTATTCCACCCATCGCGGCATTCTTATTTCGCAAAACGAGTGTACGGGAACGCACCCAATATGCCATCAACGGCACACTTGTTTTATTGGGGATTCTCGCCATCGTTTACGGCTTTTGGTTAGGACTAATTCTTATCGCCTTTGCCATCACATCATTTTTAAAGGTGCGTGGTACGCTTTCGCGAAAGCGTAAAAACCTAATCGACATTATCATTTCATCGGTTGCCATCGTATTATTGCTCGCGACCTACTGGCGACCGTTGGGCTTTGACCGAGGCATCGTGATGAACCTGATATTTGTTTCTATTATCTGTTTTGGACTGCTCGGTGTATTCTCAATTTTCAGGATATACTACGAGCGTATTTTGCGATGGGCACTTCAAAACCGATATCTATTCTTAATCTTTCCGGCTACGGTGCTCACGCTCGGTATTCTCATAATGCGAAATACGGGCAAAGAGTTTATGCCAGCGCTCAATGAAGGCTCGTTCCTGCTGATGCCTACATCCTTGCCACACGCAGGTGTTGAAGAAAACAAGCGTGTACTACAACAGCTCGATATGGCCGTGGCAAGTATTCCTGAAATTGAAACCGTGGTGGGGAAAGCTGGAAGGACAGAAAGCGCTCTTGACCCAGCACCACTCTCGATGTACGAAAACGTCATTCAGTATAAACCGGAATATATGCGAAATAGCTCTGGCAAGCGACAACGCTATAAGGTCAATGACGATGGATTGTTTGTACTGAAGAACAATAAATTCATCATCAACACAAATAATGAGATAGATGAAGATGTGAACTATGAAAAAGATTCGCTCAAGACTACTGCCACACGCAATGATTTGATTGAAGATGAAGATGGCGAATACTACCGAAACTGGCGACCAGAAATCAGCAGTCCAGATGATATTTGGAACGAGATTGTACGAGTTACGAAGTTGCCTGGCGTGACATCTGCACCTAAGTTGCAACCCATCGAAACCCGATTGGTAATGCTACAAACGGGAATGCGAGCACCAATGGGCATCAAGGTAAAAGGTCCCGATTTAAAGTCCATTGAAAACTTTGGACTACAACTGGAAGACATCCTAAAACAAGCCGAAGGTGTTAAAGAACAAGCCGTGTTTGCAGACCGAATCGTGGGCAAACCATACTTGCTCATCGATATTAAGCGAGACCAATTGGCACGTTACGGAATATCCATAATGGATGTGCAGGAAATTCTTCAAGTGGCTGTGGGTGGTATGCCACTCACACAAACTGTTGAAGGTCGTGAGCGTTATGCCGTTCGGGTTCGTTATCCACGAGAGTTACGGGCAAATCCGGACGACCTTAAAAATATCTACGTTCCCGTAGAAAAAGGCAGTCCTGTACCGCTGGGCGAACTGGTAGAGATACGATACGAACAAGGTCCACAAGTCATTAAGAGTGAAGATACTTTTCTAATTGGCTATGTGCTGTTTGATAAACTCGATGGCTTTGCAGAAGTAGATGTGGTAGAAAATGCCCAAGCCTTAATCCAAGATAATATAGACAACGGTACGTTGGTCGTACCCCAAGGTGTTAGCTATCGCTTTACGGGAACTTATGAAAATCAGTTGCGAGCAGAAAAAACTTTATCGGTTGTCGTACCACTTTGTTTGCTCGTTATTTTCTTGATTTTGTATTTCCAGTTTAGGTCGGTTTCTACATCGCTTATGGTGTTTACAGCAATCGCCGTAGCCTTTGCAGGTGGTTTCATAATGATTTGGTTGTATGGGCAAGATTGGTTTTTCAACTTCAGCTTTTTTGGCGAGAACCTAAGGGACTTGTTCAATATGAAGACCATTAATTTAAGTGTGGCCGTTTGGGTAGGATTTATTGCCCTTTTCGGTATCGCAACTGATGATGGTGTGGTAATGGCCACCTATTTAGACCAATCCTTCAAAAGCAATGACCCAGATTCTCAAAGAGGTATAAGGCTCGCCACTTTGGAAGCGGCTGGAAAACGCATCCGTCCGTGTTTGATGACAACCGTAACCACAGTTTTGGCACTACTACCAGTACTCACATCCACAGGAAAGGGAAGCGATATAATGATACCGATGGCGATTCCCATTTTTGGCGGAATGATAATCGATGTTACGTCCTATTTCCTACTGCCAGTCTTATACAGCTGGAAAAAGGAATACCAACTTAAAAAAGCAAACAGATGAAGAAATTAAAATATATACTGGTGTTTTTGCTTGTTTCCGCTTTCGCGAAAGCGCAACAATTACAATCCTACATTCAGGAAGCCGAAGCCAACAATCCAGAAATTCAAGCCTTTGAATTGCGCTACAACATCGCCGAAGAAAAGGTAAACGAAGCCAACTGGATTCCAAATACCGAAGTAAGTGCCGGCTATTTTGTGAGCGAGCCTGAAACCAGAGTTGGTGCACAGCGTGCACGAATAGGTCTCAAGCAAATGTTGCCGTGGTTCGGCACTATCACGGCTCGTGAAAATTATGCAACCGCAATGGCAGATGCCGAATATGTAGACATCACGATAGCAAAGCGCAAACTGGCACTTTCGGTCGCACAATCATATTATCGTTTGTATTCCATACGTGCCAAGCAAGCCGTACTAGAAGAAAACATACAACTACTGGAAACCTATGAGCGACTTGCACTCACATCTGTAGAAGTAGGCAAAGCGAGTGCCGTAGATGTATTGCGACTTCAGATACGGCAGAATGAGCTACAGCAACAAAAAGAAGTGCTGGAAGAAGAATTTACAGCAGAACAAACGGCTTTCAACAATTTGCTCAACCGCGAATCAATGATGACTGTTGACGTAGTTCCAGAAATGGAAATTCCGCAGGAAGATCCATTTTATGACAATGAAGCGCTGGCACTAAATCCTGAACTGCTCAAATACGACAAGCTCTATGAATCTGTGGCACAATCTGAACTGCTTAACCAGCGTGAGAGCTTGCCTATGATTGGTTTTGGTGTGGACTACTTGCCCGTAACCGAACGTAGCGATGTCAACTTTAGCGACAACGGTAAAGATGTTTTGATGCCTATGGTATCGGTTTCCATCCCCATTTTCAACAACCGTTACAAGTCCATTTCAAAACAAAATGAACTGCGACAACAAGAAATAGAAACTCAACGGGAACAGCGATTAAATGTATTGGAATCTGCTTTCGCGAAAGCGCAATCACAACGCAACCAAGCTCGCATAGCATACAACACACAAGCCCGTAACCTAAAACAAGCCCAAGATGCCGAAGAAATTCTGGTCAAAAATTATGAGACAGGCACCATCGACTTTAATGATGTGCTGGACATTCAGGAATTGCAATTAAAATTTCAAATGAATCAAATCGAGTCGATAAAAGGGTACTATATGCAATCGGCTATTATTAACTATTTAATCAACTAATTATGGTCAAAGATTTTTACATAAAAAATATGGTTTGTGATAGATGTATCAAGGTCTTAAAGGATGGACTGGATAATCAAAATATCGAACTTTTACAAATCGAATTGGGCCGTATGCGACTCGATATCGAGAGCGACGATGAAATCGAAAAATTAAAAAAACTGCTTGAGAGTAATGGTTTTTCCATTATTGGCAGTACCGAAGAAAAACTCACAGAGCAAGTCAAGGTAGAACTGATAAAAGCATTGCAAGAATTGCCTTTAGAACTCAATGAGAAATTATCCGTGTATTTGGCAGATGCATTGGGCCAAGAATACTCAAAAATCAGTAAGGTCTTTTCATTTACCGAAGGAATTACCATTGAAAAGTATTTCATCAAATTGAAAATTGAAAAGGTTAAAGAATTAATTCAAGGCAAGGAACTCAATTTTACTGAAATGGGACAACTTCTGGGTTACAGCCATATCAATCATTTGAGCGGTCAGTTTAAAAATCAGACGGGAATGAGCCTGACGGCTTATAAATCCCAACAGAAAAATTTTAGGAATTCCTTGGACAAAATTATGTAGATAACAACCATAATTATGACACAAGCTGTTGATTTACAGTGGTAATTTTATCAAAATAAAATTAAATACTATGAAATATAAAATCACATTACTTCTAACGATGCTCATCGCTTTTGGTGCAAAAGCTCAATTGGTAGCGAACGAGACTGAAGAAAATGTTGACAACTGGCCAGAACGTGTTTATGACCTAACCATAGATTATAAAACCGTAAACTTTACGGGCAAGGATGTAAAGGCAATGACGATAAACGGTGGCATACCTGGACCCAATCTTGAGTTCAATGAAGGCGAGTTTGCCATTATAAATGTGACCAATAATATGGATGTGGAAACATCTGTCCATTGGCACGGTTTAATTCTACCAAATTTTTATGATGGTGTTCCATACCTAACGACGCCACCTATTAATCCCGGCGAAACCCAACAGTACAAATTTGCATTAAAACAATCTGGAACGTATTGGTATCACTCGCATACTGGTCTGCAAGAGCAACGTGGTGTATATGGTTCCATCCAAATCAACCCAAAAGAAACTGATTTAGAATATGATAAAGATTTAGTGTTTGTACTATCAGATTGGATAGATGAAAGTCCTAAGTCCCAACTTAAAAATCTAAAACGTGGTAACGAATGGTACTTGATTAAAAAAGGACAGGTTCAAAGTCTTGATAAATTAATTGCACAAGGTGCGGTAGGTGCCAAGTTAAAAATGGCTTGGCAGCGTATGCCGGATATGGCAATTTCGGATAATTATTTTGACAAGTTTTTTATCAATGGTAGTGCTTCACAGGATTACCCAGATTTTCAGCCTGGCGAACGTGTGAGACTTCGATTTGTAAACGCAGCCGCAGCGTCATATTTCTGGCTCACATTTAGTGGCGAAGATCCGATGCTCGTATCTGCCGACGGTCTGGATGTTGTTCCCGTACCGCATAACAAAACCTTGATAGGTGTTGCCGAAACCTACGATTTTATAGTGACGATTCCAGAAAATGGAAAACTGCAAGTGCGCGCTACCGCACAGGATGGTTCTGGCGAAGCTTCGGCATTTATAGGTACTGGAAATGTATTGGAAGCACCTGTAGTTCCAGAGCCCAATCTTATCAAAAATATGAAGCAAATGATGTCTATGGGAATGAAAATGGGCGCACCTGCCTCAAAATTCAACCCATCAAAAAACGATTCCATTCAAGTAATGGAAAAGTATAAGATGGAAATGGGCGGTATGCAAATGGATGGTATGTCTATGAAAGATGAAAAGATGGAAATGAACGGAATGGCGATGGATTCTACCAAAATGGCTCACACTAAAATGGATATGAAGGACGATAAAATGAAGATGTCCAAGACCGAAATGAAGATGAAGAAAGGTAAAGCAAATATGGAAATGAATGGCGATATGGAAATGGACGGAATGAAGATGGGCTATATGGTACCAAAGGATAAAGTAGTAGGCGATAATATGAAAACGGGCGGTAATCCCGAGTTCAATTACAACTATTTACGGTCGCCTGAAAAGACCGTATTTGAAAACGATAAGCCTGTAAAGGAAATGCTATTCAATCTTACTGGAAATATGAACCGTTATGTCTGGTCTATCAATGGTGTTCCACTTTCAGAAACCGATAAAATTAAAATCAAACAAGGCGAAGTCGTGCGTGTTACGCTCAATAATCTCACGATGATGCACCACCCAATGCACTTACACGGTCACTTCTTTAGAGTATTAAATGAGAACGGCGAGTATTCGCCACTAAAACATACAGTAAACGTGGCGCCAATGCAGAAAGTTGTATTTGAGTTTGCTGCTGACGAAACCGGTGATTGGTTTTTCCATTGTCACATCCTTTATCATATGATGAGCGGTATGGCAAGGGTTTTTAGTTATGATACACCTCGTGACCAGCGTCTAAAAGATTATCCACTTACCAACCTTACCAATGAAGCAGACCACATATTTACTTGGGGCGAAATCACGGCTGCGAGTCATATGACCGAGCTATACGCTACCGCAACAAACATTAGAAATCAATTTGCCTTTAGGGGCGAATATGGCTGGAACAAAAATCTTGAAGCAGAGTTCACATATGAGCGCTATCTCAATGATTACTTCCGTGTATTTGGTGGTGTAAACGTAGAGAATGAAGGCGAAGACAGCCTTGAAGAAATAAACACGACCGCCATTGCTGGTGTCCGTTGGTTAATGCCATTGCTCATTAATTCAGATTTCAGAATAGATAGCAAACTGCGACCACAGGTAAGTTTCAGTACTGGTTTTATGATTTTCCCACGATTGGGGATTTATGGCGAGTATGAATACCAGATGGATTTTGGCTGGGACGGCAAGTTGCCCGAAGGTCAGGACTTTGAAGAAGAAACCACGTGGCAAGTTGGACTGGAATATGTGCTAAGTAGAAACTTCTCATTAATGGGAAGTTATGACAACCGCTTTGGGCCTGGTGGCGGACTGTCATTAAGATTTTAAAAATTAAAACTGAATATTAATAAAAACTATAAACTATGAAAAATTCAAAATTGATTGAAGCTTTAAACAACTGTATCACACATTGCAATTACTGCTCAGATGCTTGTCTAAATGAAGACAACATCAAGATGATGGTTGACTGCATTCGCACGGATAGAGCCTGTGCCGAAGTATGTAGCACGACGGTAAAATTGCTGGCTATGGATTCCGCTTTCGCGAAAGCGATGGTAGAAAAATGCCACGAGATATGTAAGCAATGTGCCGATGAATGTGGCAAACACGACCACCAGCATTGTAAAGATTGTGCAGAAGCCTGTAAAAAATGTGCTGATGCGTGTGAAGCCTATTTGGCATAATCAAAACAACAGATTCCCATTTTTAACGAAATGGGAATCTATTATTCTAAAAAATAACCCTAAAAACCAAAATATATGAAAACAGTAACAAGAACGATAGGAACAATGGCACTTGCTGCCACAATGGTACTAACGGTTTCCTGCAAAGATGGAAACAAGAACGAACCGGCTGCACCTATGAGTAACGAGATGCACCAAGAGTCTATGGATGACAAAGACGATATGGCGATGAGTGACAACCAAGATGCAAAAGCAGAAGTAATCCTAAATGACTATTTCAACTTAAAAGATGCGCTTGTAGGCGATGATAATGACAAGGCGAAAGAATTGGGAAATACATTGGCTCAATCTCTTAAATCTTTTGATGCCTCAAACTATTCTGATAATGAAAAATCAGAATTAAATGACATTATCGAAGATGCCACAGAACACGCAGAGCATATTTCAGAAAGTGATATTATGCACCAGCGTGAGCATTTTAAGATATTAAGTAAGGATGTGACGGATATGGTTGCCATCACAGGTACAAAGGCAAAACTATACGAGCAATTTTGCCCTATGTATGATGGTGGAACTGCGTGGTTGAGCAAAGAAGAAAATGTTTTGAACCCTTACTACGGAAGCCAAATGTTGAGATGCGGAAAGGTTCAACGAGAAATCAATTAATTGAGAATCCTAAAAATCATAGCGTGGATTGCCCTTGTGGCATTGGTAGTGATTCAGTTCTTTCCAGTAACCCTGAACGAGAGCGATACCATACCACAAAGTGATTTTATGATAGTAAATCAAGTACCTGCGACGATTAAAAATCGGTTGCAGGTTTCCTGCTATGATTGCCATAGCAACAATACAGATTATCCGTTGTACAGCAAGATACAGCCTGCCGCTTGGTATCTGGAAGACCACATAAAGGAAGGAAGGGATGAACTAAACTTTAATGAATGGGACACCTATTCCAGTCGTAGGAAGAACAGCAAGCTGCGTTCCATTATAAAGCAGATAGAAAGTAGCGAAATGCCTCTGGACAGTTACACACTCATCCACGGTGGTGCACGATTAGATAGTACCGCTGTAAAAGAAATTATAGGCTATATGGAAAGCCTACAAAAAAATTAAGTCCTGATACGGGAAAGTGATTTTTCATTGATGGTTGGTTGGTTAGTTAGAACCTTTCTCGTATTAGGCACAAATAAAGTAGTCAGAATAATGCAAGTAAAACAAATAGACTCATTTTACAAACAGCTTTTTCGCAAGGCTGGACTTACAATAGCCATAGTTCTGGTTCTTGCATTTATAAGTATAGGTCTTATTTCGAACATTCAATATACTTGGAATATATGGATTGTCTTTATACTAACAGTTGTCAAAACATTTTTTATTGTCCATCTTTCGTTCAGTCAACTTGTAAAAATTATTGGTCAAAGTCATTTGCTTAGTCACATACTCGTCCTATTTACATTATTAATAGGTTTAATCATCTTTTCTTTTGCAAGTGACTTCGCAACATTACATCTCATTGATAGTGATAATTTTACGAACAGTAACGACATTAACAGCTCAATATGGGTCGTATTTTTTGACTATTTCTATCTAAGTACCATAACATTTTCATCTGTGGGTTATGGTGATATAGTTCCAGTTTCGATAGCAGCTAAAGCGATAGTAATTTTAGAAGTGGCGTTGCGATTTTTTGTGCTTGTCTTCGGAATTGCAAACATTAATCAGATTAAAATTAATAAGCAAAATGAATAAATTTTTAAATCGAGTTAAATGAGATTCAATTTACTATTAATCCTTATCAGTATAAGCGTAATAAGCTGTCGTACTAAAAGTGAAAAACCAGATGTAAAATTCTCAGGGGCATTGCATACAATGATGTCTGGGGATATAAGAGCAACTGCGTCCTTGGATTCACTTTCAAAAAAACAGCACTTATATGCATTGGGTGCACTTGAAAATTTGAAAGGCGAAATCCAGATTTTTGATGGCAAAGCACTTAACTCAAAAGTGGCTTCTGAAGAACTTATACTTGATTCTAAGTTCGATAAAAAAGCTGTATTAATTGTTTATGCTGAAATAGGCGATTGGACAAGCGTGGACATTCCTAATGGCATAGATTCTTCGGCTAAATTGGAAAAATTTATTGAAGAACAAGCGATTAATAATAGTATTGACACAGAAAAACCTTTACCGTTTTTAATTGAAGGAAAGGCTCAATCATTAAGCTGGCACGTCATCAATTGGAAGGATGGCGATACAATTCATACCCACAAAAAGCATCAAGAATCTGGTATGAACGGTATTTTGGCAAATGAGAAAGTTGAAATAATTGGTTTCTTTTCTAAATCGCACAAAGCTGTATTTACACATCATTCAACGTTTTTGCATATGCATTTCAAAACTAAAAATGAAGGATTAGCCGGACACGTAGACGAATTAAAAATAGGAAGTAATATGATATTAAAATTACCCAAACAGTAAAGTATGAATCAAATTATTATAGGCATCGTTTCAGCTACCCTAATTATAGGTGTTTTGGAAATATTCAAATTTCAGAAGCTCTATAGTGGTGCCCTTATTCTAACTGCCATCGCATTTATTTATGTGGGCTTTGCAGGTGCTAACTACGAGGCTTTGGTCGTAGAAAGCATTCAGGCTATTGCCGTTTTACTTATTTCATATTATGCAATCACAAAAAGACCATTACTCATTGTTTGGGGTTTAATGTTTCACGCAATTTGGGATTCAGCACATCTGCTCATAGATTTTCAAATAGAATTACCACCACATTATGAGCTTATTTGTATAGTGGTGGATATTATTCTCGCAGTTTATTTCTACATAAAATTAAAAAAATGAAACATACATATCACATACAGGGAATGACGTGTAACGGTTGCCGTAAGCACGTAGAGCAAACGCTTTCAAAAGTCGAAGGTGTAACCAATGCGGTTGTCAATCTCGAAAAGGCCCAGGCGACCATAGAAATGGAATCCCATATTTCTATCGATAAATTTCAACAAGCGCTGAAAGCTGATGGTGGACGGTATAGCATCCATAAAAATGGGGAACATCATCACATCAACGATAAGAAGAAAGTTGAGAAACCCAAAGGAAAAGGTACAGGAACATTCTATTGCCCGATGCATTGTGAAGGCGACAAGACTTACGATAAGCCTGGCGATTGTCCTGTTTGCGGAATGGATTTGGTTGAAGAAGTTAATCTTTCTGCAACCACATCAGAACAATGGACGTGTCCTATGCACCCAGAAGTCATAAAAGTCGAGTCTGGTAGTTGCCCTATATGTGGTATGGATTTAGTACCGATGGAACCTGATTTGTCCGCAGAGGAAAAGAGCTATAAAAAACTACTGAAGAAATTTTGGATTGCTGTAGCCTTTACATTGCCCATTTTTATAATTGCAATGAGCGAGATGATTCCTAACAATCCTTTGTACGATGTTTTAGAGTTGAAATACTGGAACTGGATTCAGTTTGCACTTTCCATTCCTGTGGTTTTCTATGCCACTTGGATGTTCTTTGAACGTGCCTATCGCAGTATGATAACGTGGAACCTTAATATGTTTACGCTCATCGGCATTGGTGCAGGTGTAGCTTGGCTTTTTAGTGTATTCGGGATGCTCGTTCCCGACTTTTTTCCTGACCAATTTAAGACCGAAGCGGGAACGGTTCACGTTTATTTTGAAGCGGCAACAGTCATTCTAACTTTGGTACTACTTGGTCAAATGCTTGAAGCTCGTGCGCATAGTAAGACTAATTCAGCGGTCAAGGAACTCTTAAAATTAGCACCTAATAAGGCTGTAAAGGTCGTAAATGGTGAAGAGCAGGAAGTAGCCATCGATAAAATTGAATTAAATGATATTCTGCGTGTGAAGCCGGGCGATAAGATTCCTGTGGATGGTGTAATTACTGAAGGCGAAACTTCCATCGACGAATCGATGATTACGGGCGAACCTATTCCCGTAAACAAATCAATAGATGATAAAGTAAGTAGCGGAACAATCAATGGTAACCAATCCTTTTTGATGAAGGCTGAAAAGGTAGGCTCTGATACGCTTCTTTCACAAATTATACAGATGGTCAATGACGCCAGTCGTAGCCGTGCGCCAATTCAGAAATTAGCAGATACCGTTTCGGGATATTTCGTGCCTGTCGTCGTTATAATCGCTGCCGCAACATTCGGTGTTTGGGCAATTTGGGGGCCAGAACCAGCCTATGTTTATGCCTTGGTCAATGCAATCGCCGTATTGATTATCGCCTGTCCGTGTGCTTTAGGACTTGCTACACCAATGTCAGTAATGGTGGGTGTCGGCAAAGGCGCACAAAATGGGGTGCTCATCAAAAATGCCGAAGCACTCGAAAAAATGGACAAGGTTGATACCTTAATCGTGGATAAAACTGGAACTATTACCGAAGGAAAACCTACAGTTGAAAAAGTGGGTTCTTTTGATGAAAGCTTTCGCGAAAGCGAAGTGCTACAATACATTGTATCCCTTAATAGCCAAAGTGAACATCCTTTGGCGGAAGCAACGGTAAAATATGGAAAAGAACAAAGCGCAGAATTTTTAAAAGCTGATAGTTTTAGTGCGGTTACTGGAAAAGGTGTTGAAGGGAAAGTGAACGGAAAAGAA
>ERZ651776.1754-NODE-1754-length-25336-cov-4.976840_pt1 | contig 25336 bp, 11 predicted proteins | sample MGYA00514761_ERZ651776 | MGnify/ENA metagenome assembly ERZ651776 | reverse complement strand
GGCCCCACCACAAAATCACCCCTGGGGTGAATTTTTAAGATGGGGGGGGGGGGATTCTTGTTCCAATATTCATCATCTTTGGCAAATTCACACCAGAGCTTGCTATACCCCTCTCAAACATCACAATTTTTGGTGGCGCTATAGGGAATTTTTACTTCAATCGAAGAAAGTCGCACCCTTTATGTGTCGGAAGGCCAGTTATCGACTACAACCTCATGAGTGTGTTCCAGCCGATGATAATCATTGGAGCAATTGTTGGCACTTATATTAACAAAGTTTCCCCTAGCTTGGTTACTAGCGTGCTGCTCGTATTTCTGCTTGTCTACACGACGTATAAGACTGTAGGGAAGGGTTTGAAGCAGTACAAGTTGGAGAATAAGGGAGAAATATTGAATCCCCCCGCTCAGTCGCCAACCCTCAATTTGGAGATGATCACACCAGGTGGTGACAAGGATTCGACTTCGATGGAGTCATCGGTGCCAGTTGTTCGTCGATATCTAACGATGGAAGATTTCAATAACAATCATCCGCATAGCGAGATGGACGAGAGCAACAGAACCATTCAAAAGATTCTGGCAAGAGAGTATGATTTCTTCCCAAAAGTAATCCTTGGCAAAATATCGGTAATGTTCTCACTTGTTTTGGTGGTAACGCTTTTACGGAAGTTAGCGATGGAATGTGGAACGAAAATTTGGTGGTTTATTGGATTTTTGAACCTCCCGATTTGCTTGTTAACAGCCCTCTCGTCTAGGAAGGATTTGCTTCGGGACTATCTCGACAAAAAAGAAGTCAAATACACTTATCTGCAAGGGGACATCGCATGGGACGAAAATACTACCGCAAAATACCCTTCGATTGCTATTCTGAGTGGTCTTTGTGCCGGGATGTTCGGTATCGGGGGCGGGATTATAAATGGACCCCTGATGCTAGCTTTAAATTGCTTACCGGAAGTTGCGAGCGGAACAGCTGCGACAATGATCCTGTTCACTAGCTCTACGGCGACTATCAGCTTCGTTGCATTTGATATGTTAAAGGTTGATTACGCCATCCTTCTTTTTATTTTGGGCTTAGTCTGCACTATTTTCGGCCAGGTGGTTCTGAACAGGATTATCTCGAAAAGCGGCCGGCGAAGTTTGATTGCGCTCTCGATGGGAACAATAACTGGAGCAAGTGCGGTCCTTATGTCGATCCAATCTGTAGGGTCGCTTCTTAACGGGGATGGCTTAAAAAGTAGTGGAATATGCGATAGTGATATCCATCATGGATTACATGATGGCGGGTGAATGTGAATGTTTTTGCAGAAAAGCGACCTGTTCTCTATTCTTTATTCGGTGTTGAGGCTTAACGTTAACTCTCTCTCTCTCTATCTATCTATAACATCTATCTATACCCTGGCATTTATTCTGCATCGCACAGGTAAAATCCGTCGTCGTAGCTGCAATCAGAATTGTTGTGGCCCTCATACGCGAACAGAGCCAGAGAGATGAAGGTGCCAACGCAAGTGTTGACCAAGCTCGAGTCTGCTTTTACGCCCGCAATCGCTGTCGGGTCCTTCTCTTCCTCTTCGAATTGTATCAAATCGTCAGAAACTTGCAAAAACTCCCGAGCCTCATCGAGTCTTTCTTTGTACGAACTCTTTGATTTCTTCGTCGCCCCATCGTCAATACCATCACTTTTGAGCGAAATGATCTCTCTTGAGATAAGCAGCAACTCTTTCTTGATCAAAAGGCGGTCGTCAGACACTTTATCTTGTAATGCGGTGGCCTCTTTTAAACTCTTCATAAAGGCAACACCTACGCTCACAGAAACCAAGACCATCTGAACCAGCCCACAGCCAAAGTGCGGCGTTCGCCCCCAATACTGAATGTTTACGTATACCAAATAAGCTGTCACCACGGCGAGATAGTAACTGATAAAGAGCTACATTGAGCGAGCGTGAATAGCGAGAGAGAGAGAGAGAGAGAGAGAGATTTACGCATGAAAACGGTGAGTAGCGATTTTTAAAATGTGGAAAAGTCAAAACTGCAGGGCTTCCTCGCTTTTGATTGCTCACCTGGCAACGTTCATAATAGTTTGCTCCGTAGATTCGAAGAGAACTCCGCAAGAGCATCCAGCTGTACGCATTGTTGGCGTCCCGGATATCGAAGAAAACCTTACCAAAATTGCTGAAATCGCTGCGCTTCAAGCAATCAGACTTTATGATGACGTCCCCAGCACTTTCTCTTCCATTGTTGCTGAAGAAATCTTCCACTGCTACGCCCCCGCTGCTAATTAAGTCAGATAGTAAGCAGGCCGCTTTCCGCCTTCGTTTGAAGTCGTGCTCACTGCAGACTACGAATGCTAATGTGTTGAATCCGAAGATTATATTTGTTGCAAAAAATACTAGAACCACAAAGTTTGTCTCGAAATTTCCTTCACCCCAGGGATTTGCTGTTGTCCACCGTAAAAGATTCGGGGAGAGAGCGCATAAGAAGACCCAACACCAGCGACTTTTAGAGGTGTTTCCAAGCGGCTCGCCGAAGCATTTATAAACGATCCTACCCATTAAGTGTTTCGCAGAAATAATCTTCTGGCTCGTTCCACAAGGCGAAACCATCGTAAAAGTTGCCTTTGACAAATTGACGCTCGCCGCATCGCAAGCAGTTTCCAGGCATTCTTCCAGTAATTCGCTCGATCTAGGGTTACCGCACCAACCAGCGAGAAGCATTTTCTTCGCTGCCTTAACGTCATCCCACCCGTTTGGTGAGAGCAATGCCTGGAGTTCTTCTTTGGAGAAATAGGCATATTTCGTGGATATCACGGCGCTTCTTAATGCAATCGTTACCATGAATACTACAAATTCAGCTAAGTCAATGCCATTTTTGCGCATTTTCTCGCTTTCTGTGAAAAATTTGTAAGCTGCAATCCACTGGCAAGTGTCCAACACCCAGAGGATTAACATGAGTGAAAGTGGGATCGCTTTAGAATCACCGCGGGGAAAGAGGTAGCGGTGGCGAATCACGTTGAGACCTTTTTTATACCCGTACCAAAAAATCGCAAAGAGAGGGCTCATTGTGTATTCAGGAAGGATTTCCAAGATGAAGCTGATCAAGAAATAAATCGGAGAGAAAAAACATTGCACCGGTTTAGAGCACTCGGCGAGTTTTTTGTCTTTTTTCGACGCGGCCAATGCGTTGGCGAAGATTACGCTCTTTGCAGCAATGCTTGCTCGAGTGTGAGACAAGCTTGTAGAAGGTGAGTTACCACTGTCAACCAGTTCAATATCCTCTAAAGAGGTTCTCTGGTTATTTAACGGACTACTTCTCATCTGATCACCTGATTAGTTTCTGTCTGGGTTAGTAATAATAATAATAGGGCTATTTTTGTTTTTTCTGGGTTGTTTTGCACGTGTTTTGGAAGGAGCAGATTTCATAAGCTACCTTCATCTTCTGATCACCCCCCCCAGTAAATGTCCCAAGATGCCGAATCAAGTCAATCAACAACCCCAAGCACCTTCTTCTTTTCGGTCAAATTTGATTTCTGGTGTTTTTCTTTCACTAACATCAATCCCTCAGATCTGTACTTATTCTCACCTACTGGGGGTAACTCCTCTACATGCCCTTCTAACCTCAGGGCCTCCGCTAATTGCGTTTTCTCTGGTGACAACGAATGCAAATTTAATGATCGGCGTCACCGCTGTCACTGCTGTATTGACCAAGAACAATCTTGAGTACTCCTTCAATAATTTTTCTCAGGACACTTATGTTAGCCATGTAGGCTGCTTCAGCTTTCTAACCGGTGTCACGTCCATAGTTCTTGCACTAATGCAGTTCTCATCTCTTGCCCATAGAGTCCCCGCCAGTGTTAAAGCCGGCTTCAAGTGGGGCTGCAGCATGAGCATTTTTGCAAGTGGCTTCAGAGACTGCGTAAACTATAACAAGTCGACGATCGAAAACTCTCAAAAAATTGTTGCGAACTCAATTGGAACGAAGTTTGTTATGCCTATTTTCAGTTCCATCAGAAGATTTAACAGTGATTACATCTTCAAAGGGAAGATGAAGATGAGCGGGAGCGCCGCAATAGAAAAACTGGCCCTAACCCTCACCAACACTGACTACTATGACTTCGAGCCGCTCTTCGTCTTCTTCATCTCAATCTACATCTGCAAAAAAGGGAGAAAGTTCCTCCCGAAACGATCCCCCAAAGGGCTTGAGGTGATTCTTTCGACAGCTCTGGGAACGCTTTTTAGCTTCGTAAGTGGCTATGCCTCCCGTGGTGGTGCAATCGTGGGAAAACAAGATATAAACACAGACTCAATCCTTCCTGACATTAGCTTCCACAATCCTCTGGCAACATTCACCTCCCCCTCTTTTCTCTCTAACTTTGAGTCTTCGCTCCTTCACTGCATCTATTCAGCGACAGTGTTCTCTGCTGTCAACTTTTTAAGCATTGTCGCGATCAATTCGCACCTTGAATCAATTCCAGAACTCGGATTTAAGTGGAAAAATCCTCGTAGGGACTTGCTTGCCCAGGGAGTCGGATGTATAGCTAGTGGGATTATTGGTGGGGGACCCATCGGGGGGAGCCTCTCTCGGTCTCTTGTTTCCCTGATTCTTGGTGCCACCAGTTTTGTCTCGACGATCACGACTGGGACGATCTTATTCCTCCTCGTTAATTTCGTGGGAGGGCTGCTTACATTCACGCCGATTGTCACGCTAGCAGCCATGGTTGTCGCGGCAGTAGGCCCCGAGGTGCTCTTGCCTAAATCGATCTTTGATCTCAAATTTACCCGGGAAAAGGTTACAGCTTGGGCCACTGGAATCTCGACAATGCTTTATAATCCAGTTTATGGCTTTTCGATTGGTATTATGGTCGCAGTAGCGACTGAATTAGTCGCTACAATTCTCTTGAAAAGCGGAAAGAAGAAGAAGATTTCCTAATAAAAGAAAACTTGGAGCTTTTGTTGCCCCCTTCAAAATCTTTTAGTACCCTTTATCCTTTATTGTGTATTTTTTTTGAGGTGAATCTGCACTCAATACTGTGATAATTTTTTACGCCTTTTTGAGTGCTCCCCCAGTACTGATCGCTTGGAGCTGCTGCAAGCCAGGTAACAGTGCCCCAAGGCCCACGTTATCATTAGGGTTGATAAAGTTCGTCAACTCTACGTTTCTGAGAGGCAGCTTCTGGAAGATCTCTTTGGTGCTGTCAATGGCATATTTCTGCAAATTAACCTCGCTCATAGCTCCCTCAACTTCCATCCTTGACCTCAGCAATTCGAGCGTGTGCTCGTTTTGCTGCTTTTCAATCAGTTGCTTTTGGTCGGCTATCTGTTTGGCTGATTCATGCTCAGCTTCCAACTCCATCCTGCTGATTTTCTTGTCTCGGTCAATCTTCTTAACCCTTAATTCAGCTTGCTTTTCGTAAATCTTTGCTTCATCAGCCTGCGATTGTAGTCTCGTCTGCGACTCGAACAAAATCTTCTGGGCATCAGTCTTGCTCTTCTTCTCTGCAATCTTCAAATCAGTATCCAGTTTTTCCTCGGATATTTGTTGGCGAGTCTCCAGCCTGCGTTTCTCGGCGGCGAGGTGCTGACACTCTCTGAATTGAACCTGGAGGTCTTCGAAGAGCTGCCTACTGCAGATATTCACAGTCTTGATTTCGACGGTCTCGCACCAGACACCCCATCCGCTGCAGGCCTCCATGATCCCCTTCTTTATCTGATTTCTAATGAGGCTTCTGTTCGTCATCACTTCGTTTATGCTAGAGTTAGCAATCACATGGCGAACAGACGCCTCCGCAACAAGCTTTATGTTCGCATTGGCTTTATCACTATCAGTGCCAACGTATTTGTAATATTTGAAGGGTCCGTCCCCCTCTCGGTGCACACTCCAGACTGCAAAGCCGCTGATCTCGATTCCTTGCATCTCCTTTGTGACTTGCTGTGCCTCGAAATGGATTGTTTCCAATTGACTTGGGAATTTTGTAACTGTTTCAGTTAAGGGATTCGTCCAAGCTCGAAGTCCGATCCCTGCCTTGACCATTTCACCGTTACGAATTACTATCATCCATTCATTTGGCTTAGCAGTTTTCAACATTGCAAGACTGGAACAAGACTGGGAAAAACATAAAAGAATGAGTTTCAAGAGTATTTTTATTTCGCAGCGGCCTAAAAGATATTAGGGGGTACACTCACGTGAGAATTAATATAAATTTATTGATATTGTTTGACGTCTTTTTCTTTTTTAGGTGTTATTTTTTCGCGTTTTCAGCTTTGAAAAGCCGCCCACGCCCACCCCCCACAACTAAATAAAACTTAATTTGTGACCGAGTCGCCAGAAAATTATGACACACCTCCGTGTCAGTCTATCTCGGTGACTACCTTTCGCCACTTTAAATCCTTCTTTTCCCTTTAATTTCCCCGACACAACTCCCTCCCCCTTAACTATCCTGACAGTCTACACGGTGACAACCTCTCATCACTTTGGATCTTTCCTCTCCTTTTCTTCTCTGTGGCGCAGCTCCTTTCTCCCTCAACTACCTTAACTAAAATGGAGGGCAACAGCGACATGCTGAAGCTACTGTCCAAGATTCCCCGCCCCGCAGCACCAGCAGCTGCTGTCAAGTCACTGGGCACTGCAAACGAAAAGTCATCGCTACTAGAAAACTTAGACATTGTCTTTTCTCTGCACGCGCAATGGTCGGTAGCGTCAGTCAGGAAGGTTATGGATAGGTACAAAGTGATAGGGAACACAGACAACACGGCGCAGAATTTTAGCCTCACTTTTGGCCGCTTCTGCGACGTGTTTTCAGTCCCTGTCTACGATGACCACATTTCGTCTCTTGTCTCCAAGCCTGAGTACGCAGCTCTCCTGGGCACGCAAGCTATTGAGGCCATTGAGGAGCACCTAAAGACATCCAACCCGAATGAAATAGCCAAGCGTAGGAAGACCTTTGTGAACGCATGTAGGCCTAGCATGAGTCAACATGCGGCAAATCGCAACCAGGAACGTAGAGATTCTGCCCATTCGCCGATAAAAGAAGTCAGCAAAAACTATTCAGACAGACCACCACCACCCACTCCGCCCTCCCCTACCGGATCTACTGCAACAAAAACTTCAAAAAAATCATATGTCTCCGTCTCCACTTACAGTCACTACAGTGCCTATGAAAACATGCCAAAACTCGACGATAGGCAGCTCCGCCAAGAGAAATCGTACATATCCAAGATCACCCAAGCTGCGAAGTTCTTTGCAATGTTTGCAAAGAGGGCTTCGATTGGCGGTCAACTGGGGCTAGGTCTTCCCCCGATGCGGCGGATCGACATGTTCGAGGTATTTGCACTCCTAGCAACTCTTTGTCGAGGAACGATTCAGGAAAAATCTTCCCTCCTTTTTGACGTCTTTGATGTGGACAGAACCCACGATCTCTCAGAAGATGAGCTAGCACTGCTAATCTTATCTGTGAATAGTGGTCTTTCCAAGCTCCGTCTTGTCGATAAGGCGAGCGAGGATGAGGTGGATTACTCCGTGACTCGCGCCTTCACAGATGCCAAGGGGAGAACTCGCCACCACTTTTCCCCAGATGATTTTCTCTATTGGATTCGGACTAACCAGACACCCCTAGCCGCACTTGACACCCTCTCACTCTTGGCGCGCCTAAAGCGCATCATAAACTCCATTCAATCCCGGGCACAACATCTCACCTCGCTGATTAAGTTCAATAGTGCCAGCGACAAGGTCATCAATCGGCTTCGAAGTACGCAACTCCGATGCGACAGAATTTTTGTCACCTTGCAGCCCATCGCTGGGAAAGTCACGTCTAAGACAGCCTCCGTTTTGTTAGAGGTTAGTGAGACGGTGACCTCTATGCTTGTGGTGCAGCAGTCTGGTCTCCCGAAGAACAAAGCAACCGTCTACAGGAAGAAGTGTCTCCTCCTTGCCAATGTTCCCATGCTTATCAAAACCCCCGGAGTCCTCCGTCCAAATACGCTCTATAAATTCACCTTTACCGGGTTCGGCAGCAAATCGCAGAAAGATCCTGCTGTTCTCATCAAAACCCCGCTTTCGCGTGCATCCAAAAAGAATGCTTCCCCCGACACTCCACAAAACGACTCTCATACAGTAACAATTGTCTGCAACTCTACATCGTTGCACTCCAACTACCGTTCGACCCCCGAAAATAACATGTATAATTGGATGAGTGGCAGTAACCTCGTCATTCGCTTAGACAAGCATGTAGTCAACGAACCTGAAGTCCTTCTTGATATATTACGCCAACTTGAGGACGAACTTATCAACGAGAATGACGACTCAGATGACGAGGACATTGAGGAGGGTTTGCTGCCAGCATTGGACATCAAGATTGGATCTCAGATTCGTGCCATTTACCGAAGGACCCTGAACCACAACTTCAACTATACGTCGTGTAAATCTGCACCTACTCTCCACTTTGGGACTCCAGACATATGGATGGGACTAAATGAAGAAGATGTACGTATCGCTTATCCAAACGCATGCGCCTTTGTGAAGGGAATATTAGAAGTAACCCGGCGGGAGTATGTGGAGTCGCTGTGGTCCGACGACCATATTCTCCGGGCGCTCGGGATGGGCGCAGAAAATTCTTCTGACGCCCTAATTAATGGCGACAATGATTTTTCTTCGGATGACGAAGAGGAGGACTTTGGCGATGATAATTCCTCCGTCGATAGTCACAGCCAGCTCTCGACATCATCTCACAACAGTCAATCATTGGCCTCTCGTTCTTCAATCTCTCGACCTTACGTCCGATCGCCTCCCCGGTCTCGCCAGGCCAACACCTACCGGTCCCACACACGTCAAAAATCGGCCGCTACAGCAACATCATTATTCACGCACAATTTTGAAGAAAACCCGCTACCCTCTGGGAACATAAAGTACGGTAACGCAACTTTTCTCTGTCTTGACTCTCCAACCCTCGAATCTATCGTAGATAACCCAGATAACGACGAGATATCTCCCGAAGAGCTCTCCAAGATAAAACTCTCCGATGCCCAGTGGAATCAGATTAAGAGTTCCTTTATTGACAAAATGTCTTGCCAGGATCTCTTTATTGTGTCCACTTTCCCATTTGTCTACGAGGGCCAACCGTCAGCTATCTCGGATAGTGACATTGACTCACAAGTAACGGAGAAGCTCTCTACGATTCAGTCCGTCGGGGAGTTTTCATCTAACGACTTCGAATCTTCGATGGCTTCTCAGGCTGGCATGAGCAATTTTGACTCAATCCTTACTCCCAACAACCCTCAGAACGCTGACGATGATAGCATCGTGACTACATCCACGGCTGCTGCCAACCGTAATTATTCCAACGAATTTGTCATCCCCATCAAGGTCCCTCAGGGGTTTGTTTTGAACGCCTTCAAAACGGATGCTGACGGTCTACCTGTCGGCAGTAGGTTCGGAGATGGTGATGGCGATGGCGATGGCGATGGCGATGTTCAAGGCGATGAATTTGGCTGGGGTAGGGATGATTGCGATGACGTTGGTGTAACTGTCGATGCGGAAGAGAAAAAAGATGCACCGCGATCATCGCCTCCGTCTCCATTTCCATCACCACCATTGTCACCGACAGAAACGACTACAATCATGGCAAACGGAAAAGAAGTCGGGGAGGTTCGAAAATCAGTTGTGTCATCTTCGACTTTACAATCGCTCCTTCAAGATAGCGCTGACGAAATACCGCAGAGGTCGTCCACTTCACATTCCCTCCATGAAGCCAACGCTGACGAAAAACCGCCGACTCCTGAAATTGCAACTGCATTCTCATTATCAAATCTACTTGCCACGGCCGCCGATAAGCCATCTCCTCGGTCGAAGATTTTAAAAATCTGGCCTGATGTCCGCTCGAGACTCTTCTTTCAACTAGCTAAGGCTCAGTTACAATGCGGCGAGCAGCCGAACTCGATCAAAAGTATCAATAGTGGGTTTGAGTACAGTGACAAGACGAGCCCGCCTCCGCCGCAGATTATCTCTCTCCTTTCGAACTGCAACGACTCCCTGGATCATGGATCCGCCAACCTCACCTTCGAGCTCAATGCACCCCCAGAGGAGCTTGCGGATATCTACTTTCCTGACTTTGACCCATCTGATTTCCCCTCTCACGTCAAAATAAAATCCAAATGGAGCCGGCTGAAGATCGGTGTCATCACTCACGCGTTTTCGAGAACCCTGGAGACTCTTCAAGATGATCCCGACGATGCAGACACCCAGGCTACTTTGGCGTCTCTCTCTCTATCTCTAGCCAAGCGTTATGGATACAATTCCTACAAGTTCGCTCGATTTTCAGCTTTGCTTTCTCAGATTGCCAAAAACGAGGGAATCTTGGAGAGCGAAGAGTATTCCGTGGCGAATATAAGCCGGCGTGAGCATTTCCTGTTGGTACTCGGATCCTCGCACCTGCTCACCTATGAGCTGCAGCACTGCAAAGCCGAGTTATCGCACCTTGACCTCGCTTGTGAGGCATTTGACACGCTCTTTACACTCCCCAGGCCCAGGCCTAACACTTATTTGCTGTACTGTCACGCCCTTACAAAGCTTAATAAAAAGTCGCAGGCCGTTCAAGTCCTCCTCCAGATGATTGACTTCTACGCTGACGACCAATTGAGAATCCGAGCTGAGGTGGAGCTTGCAATCCTCCTTCACCGACTATTTCAGTTCTCTGAGGCAGATAAACACTTTACCCTAGCGGTTAAGTTGGCTAGCACCACCAGATCCAAGGAGAAAGTGCCCTTCTTATCAGTCGCGACCATTAAATTTTTGGAGGGCGTGAACTTGCGGAGTTGGGGGAAGTCTACATCTGACCCTGACGAATCCAAAGATCTACTAGAAAGGTCCCACGGCTGTTTTCTATACATGTTCAGCCGTATAAGGGATGAGTGCGCTCTTGGTAAAGGTCGTTGCGACGTCCATAATATCAAAGCACACCTCGATGGGCCCCTTGAGGGAGCCCTAGACGGCTACCTCTCGGACCCCTCTACCTTCATATCTATCGCTCAGCTGTTGACTATAAAAAAACTCCATGTTATGTCTTCCCACCTTCTCGAGTATACGTCAATGGAGCTATCACTGGCAAAATTTTCGGGAGTCTCTCTCTCTGAATTGTCTCTAGAGTTGTTGTTGAAGGAGTTAGGCCAGGAGATGACAGGACGGGTAGAGGAGAGTGTTGAGGCGGAAATGAGGGAGAAGGCGGAACGACGCGATAGAAGGCTCAGAGAATTGAGAAGAGAAACTTTTCAACTCTGCAAAGACGATCTGGCCATTTTTTTGAATCTTAGCGCGAGGGCTCAGGATGAGGGTAGGAGGGTCACTGTAATTTGCAAGTGCGACCATTCAGATGTTGGGATGGAGAGTCGGGTGGAGAGATTGGTAAATGGTGGAGGTGACAACTGCATACTGAAGCAGTACATGGTAGGACGCTGCGGTGATATCGACTCCCCCTCAATTGTACCAAAACCCGGTTTGGGACTCACAGGAAACTGTGGAGTTGACTCCATGTTCAAATTTACACACGAGCCAAAGGTCAACTGTCAGAGTTTCTGTGAGGTAAAAATTGGTGGGAATTCCGCAGGAGAGGATGACGGTGGTTGCTATCTTGGTCCGGATGGTAATCTATTATCTGACAATGCTGTGGTCAAAAACGATGCTGACTCCAAACCTGCAATTAGGCTCATCACATCAGAGGTGTTCAATTCTTCTCCCGCTCTGGCTTTGGGTCCAATTGTCGGCAAGGTGACTCACAAGTCAGCTGTGATAATGGTTGAGGTGGATTCCCCTGGTTGTGTAGTATCAGTTGTTCTCTCGTCTGTTCTGTCGAACCAAAGGGTCCAGAGTGCTAGCAGGTTCCTGACGCCTAAGTCGCCCCATGTCTTCCTCTTCGATGACCTGCTTAGCGAAACAACGTACGATATTGTGGTAGTAGGACCTTCTGGCTCCCCAGGAGGCCGATTTAAGACCCTGTCAGAAAATCCCTGCAGCATTCGCCTTGCTGTTGTCGCAGGTGACAAAGCAATCGCCGTCGTTAAGGATGACAAGGCAAATAGCGTTGCTTCTTCCGTGAAAGGTCCTGCAGCTGCAGGGGAAGTCTCTTCTGGGAGTGACTCGTCGAAAGTTGAGGCGGGTTCAGAGTTGGTATTGTGGGACTGGTTGGAGCGTGATTTACGTCGTCCCCTTTCATCTTCCGCACCTGAAGTCCTTCTTCATCTCGGCGGGCAGGTCGACGTCCGCTCTGCATACGACAACGGAAGGCTAATCGTCGATAGGTACAGGATGAGTCACCCGACGAACGATGGTCTGCTTCCGATGGAGATACGGGAGCAAGTCAAGGATTTATTCCGACAGGCATATCGAAACGCGTGGGGGAAGGTACCAAACGTCAAAAAAGTTCTTGGGAACGTGAGTAACATCATGGTTTGCGATGTTTCAGATGTGGTCGGTACTCTTGTCAGGCATAGTCAGCTAGAATTTGACCCTACAATAGCGGCTCTTGGATTGCAGATTGCGAGGGAGTACCAGCAGAAGCTGTGCGACGTGGACTGCTTGATGAGGTCGGACGACGAGTTCGGGGACTTGGATGACCTGACAGATCAGGGGAGAGATTATTTCGTCGAGCCACTAGGAAATTTTCACCGGATGGGCAAAGTCGGGATTCTTTCAATCGATGGATTGAGCAGCAATTTATTTGCCACTGCGAGGAACACCGCAAGGCCGCTTATCACGGAAGGACAGTTCGCTTGGCTGAGTAAGCTCTTGGGGGAAGCAGAGGCTGAGGAAGAAGCAGAGAGGAAAAACGAGTTTGAGACTTTGAACGAGGGGGGTCCAAAGAATGAAAAAGAGCGGTTGGAGTCCCTCTACAATACGACGGACTCCACTGATGCCGACAATACGACGGACTCGAGCTCAAGTCGCAAAATGAAGATGCATAGTCTCGTAGTTTGCAGCACATTGCCTGTGGTTTGGCACAGTCCCTTAGACGCCCAAAAGTTTATTAGCGACCCGCGACGAGTTGCCAACGGCACGGCGACTCTCATTAAGAACTCCTTCAGCTTTCATGCGGAGTCATGTGGGAGGCTGCTGTCACTGCTATTCGCTTGGAAGCAGAGGCACGTGGGGAGGGATGTTCTGGTGTTGACGGGGGGAGGGACGATGGGACCGGCAAGCACAGTCATTACAGACGTGACCACGGGGCTCAAGATTAGGCAGTGGAGTGTGAGCGGGATCACTGAGAAGCCAGACTTTCCGTTCGAAGCAGCCATGAGAGGAAAGATCGGTAATAGATTTAAATATGTGCATGAGCCAATGATGGCAAGCGAGATGGGGAGAAAGCCTGGAGCCTTTGAGAGCATGAAAAAGCATAGAGAAGAGTTTCACAAAAGGAAGGTGAGCAATGAGGTGGCACACCTCAAGGTGATGACAGACCTGGAAGAGAGGAGGAGGAGGAGGGAGAGAGGTGACATAGATGAGAACAGCATGGAGAGTGGTGATGGTGATGGTGATGGTGATGGTGATGGTGATGGTGATGGTGATGGTGATGGTGGAGAAAAAACGAGCGGAGGATTTGGTGACAGTGATGATGACGCCAATGAGATTCAGCGTCCTCGCACTCCCCAAGAGGAGGGCAAAGTCCGCCGGGATGAGGAGATTGCTCGACAAAAAATGCAGTCAGAGTTTGAGCTCCAACTGGCCGCTGCTACCCTAACAGGGGGGGGGGACATTTACGCCGCCATGGAGGCCATTGGAAATAGCCGTCCCAACACAGCGGACGGACGACCTAAAACCCCGCAGGAGAAGAAGAATGAAATGGAGGCCATTAAGAGAGGAGAGGTGACGGAAAGACAAGTGCATGAAAAGATGTCCAAGATAAGGGAGTACAAGGCGACTCGTTTGCGGAGCTTTTTAATGGTTGATGTGATCCCCGATGAGGATCAACCTTCCTTCAATCGTCTTTTCGTGAACCCCTTAGAGCACAACGTAGAAGTCACGGTTGGTCCCATAATTGGCTCTGTAGGACCTACTTTCTGCAAGATTCTCTTGGAGTGCAACTGCCTCGTGAAGATCCGCTGCATCCTGCAGAAAGCCCATGTGCGCTCGCACTTTTCTGGAGAAGAGATGCTGGAGTTGGCAACGATGCAACAAAGGCGGGAAGAGCTGCGCTTGTCGATAAAGTACGAAAAGGACAAGGAAGAAGACAGCGACCCCGTAATAATTGCCGATGGAGAAGACGAGATCGAGAAACTTGGGGGGAAAATCAAGATTTTGTCGGCCAAGCTGCTGACTGCTCCAAAGATCGTCAGGACCGTCTTGGCGCAAGCAAATCAACCCGTAGTCTTCGACTTTGAGCTTGACAGCCTCGAGGCAGATACTAGGTACAACGTCACCTTCGAGCCATGGTTCTCAAATTTGAAACCCTGCTCTTTCCGGACACAAAAAATCCGCCACGATCACCTCTCACTGAGCTGTGTTTCTGGCTTGGGCAGACTCCACGGATTGCTTCCTGGGAGTACACCTGGCGGTCGGTCGACATTTCGGTCAATTCTTTCTTCTGCTTCCTCGCCCTCTGCCTTTGGGGCAGCCGCCGAGGCTGCCTTTAGCTACTACAAATTCGGAGAGAGTGTAAATCCAAGTTTAGATGACGAATCGTCGGGAGTTCTTCCTATATTTAGTGACACTACGGCCCTGCAATACGACATTCCTTCATATGTCCCGAGTCCTCGTATGACGAGGGGGTATTACGGGGGTGCTAGCGGTGTGGGCCAGGGCGGAGAGAGGGGTCTTGGAGTGGGTGGTAACGTCATGTTTCTGTTAGATAAGGACTGTAGCCTGCCTCGAAAAAGTCCGGACGTTGTCCTGGAATTGGGGGGGTGCGGTGCCATGGAGATGTTTGCTGACTCGTTCGCCAAGGTCTTTCGGAATGTTGTTCGAGTCTACGAGAGGGGTGAAGTCATGGTGAAGAGGCCTAGGACGACCAAAGAGAGGAAAACACTTGTGGCAAAGATGAAAGAGAGGGAGAGGAAGAAAGAAGAGAAGCGCGAATTGGAAGAAAAGAAGAAGGCGAAGGAATCGGCTGCCAAGACTACTGAAGGAGAAAAAAATACTGGTGAAGGAACAAGAGAGGGAGAGGAGGAGGAGGAGGAGGATGGTGAGGGGTTGGGTTTTGGGGATCGCGAGAAGACTCTTGCCGACGACGCTTATCTAGAGGTCAGTGACGATGAAGAGATTCTTATTGATGAATCGCGGGAACCCGTGCCCCGAGGAGGATACCACAAGGAGAACACAGGAGGCACGCTGGGAAACGAAAAAGAAAGGGACGACGCTTGTCTTATCACACCGACGAGTGACCCCGCTGTATGGCCGCCTGAGGTCGGTGCTTCTAGTAGTAGTCACGAAGATACTACACACGGTAGAAATGTCGGAGACGATGATGGCGACCTCGATAAGGAAGCCCTTGTGGAATCTTCCTACGCTGATTCCCTCCGTAAGATGGAGAGCGAGTGCGTGGAGATGCTAAAGAATTGCTACCGAAGTTTCTACTCGCTTCCCCTCGAGGGCTCAGTACGCCGCTCCACTTTGCGGATTGGTCTCTTTACGCCAGATGACGTCCACAAAGGGTTGGAGTTGGCAAGGGAACTCGCTGGGTTTGGGGACATAAATCCTAAAATTGCTGATAACACAGGTGGTAACTATGTTGAGGAGGTGCTGGAAGATGAGCACCCTCTCAGCGAGAAGAAATTGCGCGAAATGTCAGAATCTGTTTGGGAAGGTTACAGCGGCTGTCTTCGAGAGTCTGGCCTGCGCACGCGATCGGTAGGTGATCCGTTGGACAGCTCTCTGTCTTTTCGAGAGCAGATGAAGAGAAAAAAACAGCTTTCGGCGGTCAAGGCCAATCCTACCCACCAAGCGCAAATGTCTTTGTTTGGCAGCTGCGGGATATTGACATTGGATGTGCGAAGCAGGCGGTGCGTAGGAGAGCATGGGAGGCCCGTGGAGGGAGAACCGGAACTTCCCTTGCTCAGCGAGGAGCAGTGGAAATACGTGAGGAGGGAGATGACTAGGGAGAATGCAAGAAAATGCAGCGCCATGCTTGTCTGTAGCGAGACGTGTGTTGTTGGAGAAGATATCTTCAGAGGAAGAGGGATGGACGGGAAGGGAGTTGAGTTCCAGGATGATACGTTTAATGAAAAGTTGAAAAACATGAGTATGAAGGCGCAAGAGGAAGAGAGGAAGAAGATCCTTCGAAAGAGAAGAGTGGAAAACGAGATTAGCGGGTGGTACACGTCAAGAGACGCAGCAATTCAGTGGTCATTTCACACAGAGGAGCAGTGCGACTTGCTAGATATATTGTTCGGGTGGGTGAGAGGAAAACAAGGCAGGGAATTGATAATTGTCTGCGGAGGGGGGAGAACTGGTGTAGAAACAATCATCACCGATCGCAGCACGGGAATGAAGATTAAACAATTGTGTGTAGGCGTCGTTGGTGATTATTGTCGTCCATTTGATCTTCCCCTGAGCGGCACAGTCGCCGGTAGCAACGGTAAATACGCATACACTCACCTTGTCAACAGCAAACGCGTGACTGATGATGGCCAAAATGGCCGTCACTCGGCTGTTGGCGACAAGAGATTGCTAGTTAGAGGCTGGTCCTATGGTAAGATCGATGTTTACAGTGAGCCCAACGCAGGGAGAATCCAGCAGAAACTTGTCTGTAGACATGGAGGGAGGGGTGACAGTCAGAGGGACAGTTTTGACAGGGAAATGAAAAGACACCCTGTTCACAATAAAGTCACTCTCCACGATGAGGATGGTGAGGATGATTACGTTCCTAGGAAATTGGTGGGGCCGATTTTGGGACTTGTTGAAGTGTCGTTTGATAAGACAGTAAAGGGTGCGGGCCTGCGAGCACCCAACTCAGACGGAGCAAAAACTTACGGAGTTGAAGGTGGGACTGTTAGTGCTCGTGTTATGCTTGAATTAGATGCTCCCGCCTCTGTCACACTCGTCGCTACAAATGTATTGACAGGAGAGCGGCATGTGACTAGCAAAAGAGTTGTTGGGAGGTTGCCCTGTGTTCTGACGCTTGAGAAACTGCAGCAAGGCCGTAGGTACCTTTGTGAATGGTATGGCTTTGCACGGGATGATTGTGAAGAGTCAAAGTTTGTCATCACTACTCCTCTGGATGATAATCCCGATTTTGTGTGTTTACTTGTTTCTGGGGACAAACCTCAGTGCTTGGAGAAAGGTGAGGAATCTCTCTGGGGGGTGATTGCAGATAGGGTTGAAGATTCTTGGGACGGAACAGATGTGGTACTCCATTGTGGGGGAGGTACCGGTGGCGGTAAGACGGGGGCTTTCTTTGAGTGCCTTGAGTTCTTGGAGAGAGTAGAGAACAAGAAAGAAGAGGCGGCACTGAAGTTTGAGGCTGAAAGAAGGATCCGCAACGGTGGCTACAAACGGAGAAAATTAGAAGACGCCGCAGAGGAAAGGCTAGCGGTGGCGAGGGAGAAGGAAGAGCTGTTGGCTGCTGTGAGGCAGACAGTCAGTGTGGAGGATGATGCGGCGGCGGACGCGGAGGTCAGAGAGAGGTTCAGGAGCGAACTAAGGGCTGATTGGAGCTCTCCAAGCAAAGCGAGGGCACTAAAGTCGGTAAGCAACATTATGTTGAGAAGTGGTGAGGATATAGCAAGCGGGTACACGAGAAAGGAGGGGGGGGTGCTATCTACAGTTGCGGGGAGACGGACGGCCAAACTTGCTCAGGAGGTTTGCAGAGAGTATATGAAGCAGCTTTGGTGCGTAGAAGACAATTGGTTTGAGGGGACTCATCACGAAGGCTTCTTTGTTAGTTGGAGGGGGGGTATGATTGGTGCACTTTTCTTGGATCTCAGAGAAGAACTCGACGAGAATGAAGAGGTTGGGATGTTGGGAGAGATGGAAAACGTATTAAAAGACGTCGATCATCCGCTAATTTCTGACAGGCAATGGAAGTTTGTGAGAGAAGTCCTGGCGAGAGAAGAAGTGATGACGCTGATTGTTGTGGGAGAAGTTCCCTTCGTTTGGGAGTCTAGGGAGGGGAGTAAGGCAAAGACCAAGGATAGTGGAGCGAAAGTCGGTGGAGGGGGCAATTACATTCAAGATCATTGGTGCCATAGGCCTCGGCAACTAGTGCACATTCTTGGGGCGTTGTACGAGTGGAGGGCGAAGAAGAAAGGAAGGAGTCTGCAGCTGGTAGGAGGGAGCGGTAGCGGGTGTGACTGTGGATTTAAAACAAGGATCGTGGATAAAGGGAAGAGAAAGCCAGTCGCTCCCGCGGGGGACAAAGAAGGAGAAAAGGACGCAGAGAATCAAGAGGATAAGCAAGAGGAGACGGAGGAGGAGCTCGAGAAAGATTTCCTGCAAATAGCGTTACCGCCTATAACGAACGATGCTAGCCAATTTGTTGTCGCCAGAACTGGTACCTACGGAAATTTTGGGTACACTCACAGTCCACTTCCGAAAAACACAAGAGGTTATGGTTTGATTGAGATCACGCTCGAGACAGGCGACACGGGTGATCCGGCAGATATTATCGGTACATGTGATGCTCGCTTTGTTTCCTTGAGCAACTGCAATGTCAATTTTTTGACAAAGGAGGAGCAAGAATACGATAAACGGAGCTTAGAAGATGTCGACGGGACGCTCGTGGAGGGAGGGGCGCTATATAAAATCGGCGAGCTCCCCGGTCACGTGCTGGGAATGTACAGCAATTTCCCCAAATGGTGGACCAAATGGAGTGTGGGGTTGCCCCACGCGCACTTCGAGGATGAGGTATACTTTCGTTCGAGGGAAAGCGCGGAACACAAAGAGAGTAGGTGGTTTGTGGAGAACGACGATGTTTTTAGGGTTTCCTGCGAGAGAGCTTTTGCCGAATTCCACATTGACGATTTGCAGAGGCCAGAGAATTTGAGGACGATGGATGTGACAGATGTAGAAATGCTTATGAAACAGCTTTTTGCGGCTGTGAGGAGTGTCTGGGATGTAGCATACGAAGACAGCGCCCATAAGCACCATATTAGCTATTTGAAGGACGAGTTCGTGTTCCACTACACTATGAGGAAGTGTGCCAGCACCCACGGAGATAAAATGGGCACTTTTGATGGATTTGTGGATTTCGTGAGAACTTGCTTTGTTGAGGCAGGGGTCATGAGGATGGCAGTTTTATGCCAGCACCACCAGGAATGGCTCGACAAGACAAGGGACGATCGAATGAACGCGAGCAAGGAGGCCGAGCTCAAAAAAATGAAGGATGATAAGGAAGCCTTTGAAAGGTGGCTTGCGGCTGAGGAGGCGGCCTTGCTGAAGCTGAAACTGGACAATAAATTGGACGAGTACCAGTTGAGAACGGTTGAAAAGAGGGCAAAAGAGAAGGAGTGGCAAAAGAAGGAAGAGATGTATGAAGAACGACGCGCCGAATTGAAAGGAGACGATATGGAAACCATAGCTAGGGAGAAAGAGAGGGTGGAGCTTGAACAGAGGGAAAAGTTGGAGCGAGAAGAAGAAGAACGGAAGCAGGAGCAAGACGAGATGAATAGACTTGCTGAGGAGGACGTCGAGGAATATAATAGAAGATTGGAAGCCATCAGCCAGAAGCACGCTTTGCAGCTTGAGGCCGAGAAGGAGGGGGTCATGGCAAAAAGGAGGCGGCTTGCAGCGGAGAGAAAGGTAGTGAGGCGAGAAGCTAGAATTGTCATGGAGCTCCCGACAAGAAAACCAACGAGAGATATGGACCACGTTGTCGGTGTCATGTGATAATATGTGGATAATTGGTATGAGATTTATTAGCGCAAAATAGTCAGTCATACTTGTCAACAAAATTTACAGTAGCAAGGGTTAGACGACGAACTCCATACTACTATGAGCTCCCGAACTCACTCGTCCACTTCGTGTACTTCTCGTGCAGCTTTTCTCCTCCCGATTTGTTCGTGCAAGCTAAACTATCGTCGAGGTCATTCTGCGTGACGGGATTACCATCCATGAGCTTTTTTACCTCCTCCTCATGAACAACTCCGTCTTCTGTCGTGACTTCCAACTCCTCCAGCTTCTTCAAAAGGCGCCGAACAGGACGCATTGCGCACTCTTTGCATAGAAGTTTTATATCCGCCCCGCTGTAGCCTTGAGTTTGCTTCGCACACTCGTCGAGATTCAGTGATGAGGTTTCACCAAGATGAGAAGAGAGCATCTTCTTCCTCGCAATTTCGTCAGGGAGAGGAACCAGAACTCGCTTTTCTAATCGGCGAAGGAGAGCAGGATCGAGATCCCAAGGAAGGTTAGAGGCGGCCAATACAAATACATGCTCGTTTCCTTTCGATAGCCCATCCATCTGAATCAACAGCTCTGTCTTCATTCGTCTGCTCCCCTCATGCTCGCCTCCTCCATCTCCATTTCCGCCTCTACTGCTCATAATGCTGTCGATCTCGTCAAGGAATATCGTGCTTGGCGCATGATAACGGGCAAGTTCGAACAAGACCCGGATCAATTTCTCGCTGTCTCCTCTGTACTTGCTCACGATGCTGCTTGCGCTTATATTAAAGAATGTGGTATTGCACTCACTGGCGACAGCCTTTGCGAGCATTGTTTTTCCAGTTCCCGGAGGGCCGTAAAGAAGGATCCCGCACCATGGTGAGAGAAGACCGGTGAATAACTGAGGGTATTTGAGAGGCATCACCACGGCCTCTTTCAAAAGCTTTTTGGCGTTGTTGAGCTGGACGACATCATCCCACGTGACGTCTGGGGATGTTTGAAGAATGTCGCGAGTGATTGTCTCACCAAGTGCGCGGAGGTCGGCGTCACCCCCGAATGATGGGAGAGGCTTCAATAGGCGCTGGTTCATGTACGGGACTTCGTCATGATCGACTGGATGAGAGGGCTGCTGAGATTTGCTCTGGAGTGTAATGTTGGTCCCACTCAGGCCATTTATTCCCACCTCTACATTCTCCTTGTTTGATCCAACCACAGGGCTACTTGCCGAACGGCTCATAAACGTCGCATTTTCGTTGTTGCTGGTAGAAGTGTTGACATCCAGCTTCTTTTCCATTGTGACCAATACTCCCGATGTCAAGTTGCCATTCTTCTTCATTCGCTGCTCTTTCCTTTTCTCGGCCTCTAACATGCTCTTGCGGCGGCGAGCTTCCGCCCCTTTGCCTAGACTGCTTCTTGCATATTTAGCGTCGTCGTCCTCATCATTATCGGCATTTCGGCGCGTAAAACGGGGTCGTTTTCCAAACTTCATCTCATAATACTCCTCAAAGTCAGCCATTATGAGAGGGAGGTCTATATTATCTGCTGATTCAAAGCGACTCAATGTCGTGCCTCCCTCCGATTTTAGCGTAGAAGCGGTCGTAGAGTAGCCCTGGGAAGTCAGATAATGCATCACCAAGACAAGGCAATCTCTTGAACGGTCTTCAATCCGTTTTGTGATTGCTGAGGTGGATTCTTGGCTTTTCTTCAACGACATCAATGTACTGGCATGAGCCATTCTGTGTGTTGTATTATGGCTCCAAGGGTGTGAGATTTACAGGCAATAGAGGTCTCAATCACAAAGTTCAAAAAAAAACTAACTTCTCTTTCTTGGAACTTGAAATCGCCGAAGTATGCTTTTAGTACATTCTGCCATTGTTGGTATAGTTGCCCTCTTTGCAGGCGTGATTATATTCGGAAATCAGCAGGTGTTCAAACCCCGTAAGACACTACAAACACCGAAAGACCTCTCCTCCAAGCATGGCGGTGCCTACCACCAGGTGGATGAGAACAACAGACTGGAATATTTCAACTTATTTACACAGCAAAAGAATGCGAATCGTCCCAAGACGGCGATCGTGGTCTTCAATGGAAGGGGGACGGGCTTGGGGGTTTGCAGGAGGGAGATGGAGAGCATTCAGAGTGTTTTCATGGGACATCCGATCGAAGATGTCCAGCTAGTTTGCGTCAGCTTGCCTGGAACTGGCGGGAGTGATCCTCTGGGAGCAGGAGAGATCCCAACGGAGAGGTTGATCGGAAGGATGACTGTGGAGGTATCCAAGCTAATTCAGGAGAAGGGAATTTTGCGCGTCTATGCCCTTGGGATTGGTTATGGAGCGGAGTTTGCCGCCAACTTCGCCCAACGGGTGCTCAAGGCAGAGACTGACCTTGGTGGAACGATTAAGATGAAGGGAATGGTTTTAACGTCCCCGCAGCCTTTTCCATCCGAGAGTTATGACATCTTTGGGAATGGACACAACCAGAACGGATTGATGAAGATCATGGTTAAGGTGTTCAATACTCTCAACAAAAGCGTGATCTATTATCGTGGGCACTATATGGGTGAGGGAACAAATGAAGACTTGGATTTTTTCGAAAACAACCAGTTGAAATATGTGAAGAAAACCGTAGAGGAAAAGGACATAGAGATTGTTCGGGAGGACCTCACAAGAATCAACGAGGTGAGTTGCTTGGTTAGTTGTGTTTGTGGTTTGTGCTGTGTTGTGTTGGTTCGTTAGTTCGTCGTCGAGAGACAATAATTGAGTTTGTAACACGACAACCATGAGCGCATCGGAAGTGCCTATTGTATCTAACCCTAAATCTCTGTCTCTGCCTTTCCTTTCCGATAAGTTTTATCATCACTCAGCTGTGGTGTACTCGCCCAAAGTGAAAGGATTTCATACGTTTGAGGAGAAAGTAGAAGACTTCACCGAGTACGCTTATTTCAATAGGCGAAAGGACGTGCCCGTACACGTTTACGTCGGTAAGTTTGATGAGAGGACCGGAAGGAGGGGCATCGCTTTCTTGATGAATACGATTAAACACGCCAAGCTGTATGAATTTAAGGGGGGCTACTTCGAACAACCGCTAGCGGAGAGCATCCAATCTATCTTGGCTGATGTTTTTAAGCTCGACAACGAAGACTTCAATACGAGGTATGTTGAAGAGCATGCTGCCAGGTAAAACGTATAAATGTTAGCTACTCTTTAGGAGAGAACTCATTGTGTATTCTAAAGCGCTCCAGAACATTCCGCGCATAATATTCGTTATGTGATCCATCCTTATTCCGGACAGTTATTGTTTTGGGTATGGGTGCAGGGGGGCCGTTCTCTCTCTCCTTCTTCCTTTTCTTCTTCTCCAGAACAAAAACACCAAACAAAGTTGGTTTGGTCTCGCCTCCCTTGAATTCGTAAATTTCAGTAACCCTCATCCCCGCAGCATCAGCGCCAGGCTGTACTCTGCTCTCATTCCCCCAATTTAGACAGACAACGAACCGGCCCTCGTCGGATATAACGGATGAAGCAGCGGCAATGTATGCTTCGATCCCACCACGGAATTCGCACCGAGCAGGCGCTGAAGATAAGTGAGAGGGCATTCCGCCTTGGACAATTGTAGCGCAGGTGCTAGGTTGATCCGTCCGAGAGTCCGAGTCAGCGGAGGAATGTGTGGAATTATTCCTCGAAGAATCCGCGAGGGAATTTGTGGAAAATTCGACCTCGAAATAGGGTGGAGTGCCGGTGATCAAATGAAACTTTTTTCCACCATCAAAAGCAGCATTCACCACGGACCGAAAATCCCCTCTGACGATGTTGACACGGCATTCGTCGGGATTCGTGTTGAAGTTCTTCGTAATATTCGCATTCCGGACCCCTTCTTGTCGCGCCTCGACACCAGTGTGCGTCCACTTTGCATCCTCGTTGAAAAACCAGCGCAGCATAAACAGAACAGACCCATTCCCGCAACCGAGGTCTAGGTGCCGAAATTGGTGCCCAGTGTGGTGCTGTAATTGGTCGTCGTCAGCGTCAGCGGGGGGAAAAGAGGAAGGAGACCGAAGAGATGCAACAGATTGAAGTGATGCGACATACGCAGTGGCGAGATCGTCTGTAGTCCACCTGTGACCACCCTTGGTGCTCTGGCAAATACGCCACCCGCCCACAAAATTGCTCATTTCAGTCGTACCGTCGGGGGCAGGCGAGAGAGCGCCGTGGTTTTCGTAAGAGGGGGGACCCAACGAATAGAACGACGGTGCGGAGCGCTTTACCGTGATGGGAATCGACGTGGGCCTTGAGGTCGAAACAGCAGAACCTCCGCTTGGCTTGAGCTTCTTCCGGGGCATTGTACCCCTCCCCGAGCACACCCCGCATGAATCGATAGTGGAAGACGAGGAGGCGGAAGATCGGGTGGCTTTCACTCTCGTCTTTCGCTGGCCGTTGCCCTTGCATTTCCAGCATATAGGGTCGCCACCATGCCCCGGAGCATCAGAGGACAGACTCGATGAGAGGGGGAGATACTGCGATGTGGACTTTTTAGATTTTGGGAACTCAAAGGAGGCCGGTGGTTTCATTTCCTTGTCATCAGAGGACATTTTTTTCGGATTTTTAATGAGGTTCGGAAAGTTTGAAAGAAAAGAAGTTTCGCGGGCATAAATTTTTTTAATTCGTTTACTTTAATAAGTTTTCGTAATACAATTTTTTTTCATAATATTTTTATAATATACATTATAATTATTTGAAATCTATAAATTTCAAATGATTTCAATAAATATTATTATTATTTTATATATTTATAAATTTTATATTTTATTATCTAAATAATTATCTTATTAATTTATTATTTAAAATTATTTCATTCATAAATTTTGTACATATATATAAATTGTATAATTTAAAAGTAAATTGTATATCAAAAATGTATTTAAGTAAACTAAATTTCAATTTTTTAAGCTTGTCAAAAAAACGGTTACGCTGGGGGTAGCGTGGGTCGATAATTATTATCTAACAGGGGCGTGGGTCGATAATATTATCTAACAGGGGGGTGGGTCGATAACCTTGTGGATTTCGTTGTGAATGTGTCCGTTTTTCCTAAAAAACCTTCTACAACTTTACTGTTTCCTACATTATTTATTCCCCGTGGATGTTTTGGTGTGTGACCGCAATTATTGGAGCTGCGGGGTTCCTGATATTTAGTTTAGTTGTCTGGGTCAGAACATTGTTATTGTTAAGGCTGACAAAATTATCTCTTGGTTCAAAGCCTCTGCCATACTTTTTGATGACTGTTGCATTGAAGTCCCTCGCAATAGCATGCGAAAGGTTTTTCTCTCCGCTGGGCTTGGCCCAGAAAATACACTTTGGGTTGTCATTTGTGTGTGTGGTGAAGCTGTGATGAAGATGGGATGATTGGCTGTGTGAGTAATGGGCGGACTGAAGCTAAAGAGAAAAGGCAAGACAAGCCAAGATACGTTCTTGGTGAAATATCAGTGTGATCTGGTGCCCGCTTATCGTATCGTGTCTTGTCATGTCATGTCGTTGCCCCGTCTCCTCCCATCCCCCCCCCCCCCC
>ERZ651776.1753-NODE-1753-length-25338-cov-4.831202_pt1 | contig 25338 bp, 25 predicted proteins | sample MGYA00514761_ERZ651776 | MGnify/ENA metagenome assembly ERZ651776 | reverse complement strand
ATTTCTGTAGACATCTAAAACAGCATTCGAAATATGTCCTGATCTACAACTATCTAACAAATGATTTTCGTCAACATGCTCACCTCTGCCAGCATTAATAAAACACGATCCTTTTTTCATGTTTATAAATATATTTTTATTAAAAATATTTTCTGTTGACGGCGTAAGTGGGAGGAGACAAACGTGAATATCACTATTTGTGATTAATTCGTTAAAACCCTCATTTCCGGAGAAACATGTAATTGTCTTAATTTTTTTTTTCGTTCTACTCCAACCTTGTACATTAAAACCCATATAGCTAAGATCTTTAGCTACCACACTACCAATAGCTCCAATACCATAAATTCCAATTTTTAATGATAAAAAGTTCTTTTCATCTCTTGGTTTATATATTTTTGTATTTTCTTGACTAAAATATCCATAAGTTTCTCTTATAATATTTAATATGGATAACAAAACCCAATGACTCATTGATTTAGCCATATAAGGGTCAACTATCCTAACTACAGGAATATTTTCAGGAATTAAGTTTTCATTTAATATGTGATCAACACCTTGACCTAAGGATATTAACCCTTTAATTCTAGTCATTTTATTTAAATAATTCAGAGGTGCTTTCCATAATAAAGCAACAGTTGCAAACTTTGCTTCTTCTGACAAAAGAGGTACCAACTTTAACGATGGATAATAAAAATTTAACCTTTTACTCCAAATGTTTTGAACTTCTATAGAAGTTCCTTTACTATAAAAAGCTACTATAGTCATTTTTCAAAATTCCAGTTTTAAAATAATTGGTGGAGCTAAGCGGGTTCGAACCGCTGACCTCTACACTGCCAGTGTAGCGCTCTCCCAGCTGAGCTATAGCCCCCATTTATTATTTAATCTTTTTCATCTTCTATTATTTCTACCCCAGTCTCGTCATCTTCATTTATATCAGTTTCTTCAATATAATGGACATCGTCGGAAATATTATCGTTCTCGTCACTATCATTATTTTTATCATCTTTATTTATTTCCAATATCGGATCATCATCATTCACTACTTCTTCGTCATTCTCAACCTCTATTTCATCTAAGTTGTTTATATCATCATTGTTTTCAATAGCTACTTTAGGTGAAAAATTTTTGCCTTTTCTACTTTTTAAATATGCATCGGGGTCAAATTCTACCTTACATGAAGGACAGGTAATAGGAGATTTATTAAAATCATAATATTTAAATCCACAAGCTGGACATATTCTTTTTACACCCCATTCAGGCTTGGCCATTAATCTTCTCCTCTATAATAAAAATATACAGATCGATTAGACTAAAAAAAGTAACTCTGTCAAAATATTTTTAATAATTATGTTAACTTTTACAGATTTAGTTATATATTGTTGATATTTTTTAAAAAGGTTAAATCAGATTGAATTCTATAATATCACATAAAAGCTCAAATTTATCAGGTGAAATGATAGTCCCTGGAGATAAATCTATATCACATAGATCTTTAATAATTGGTTCTGCCGTGACTGGCAAAATAATTGTTAATAATCTCTTAGAAAGTGAAGATGTCCTAGCAACAGCTAATGCACTAAGAAAAATGGGAGTATCTATAAACAAATTATCTAATAATAAATGGGAGATTTTTGGAAGTGGGATAGGGTCTTTATCAGGCACCAATAATATTTTAGATATGGGAAATTCTGGAACAGGTGCAAGATTATTAATGGGCCTAGTTGCAGGTTCAGACGTTGAAGCAACCTTCATAGGTGATCAATCTCTTTCAAAAAGACCCATGAAAAGAATTATATCACCCTTGATTGAAACAGGCGCCACTATAGAAAATTTTAACAATGATACCCTTCCCATTAAGATAAAAGGAAGTAAAATTACATTACCTATAGAATATGAAAGTACAGTAGCATCTGCCCAAGTTAAATCTAGCATCCTACTTGCTGGCTTATCATCCATAGGAACAACATCTATTATAGAACCTTCACTATCAAGAGATCATACTGAAAGAATGTTGAAATATTTTGGCGCTAAAATTGAAACAATTAAATTAAAAAATTCAAAGTGGAAAATCACACTTGACGGAATTCCTACACTTAAACCATTAGACATTAATGTTCCTTCAGACCCCTCTAGTGCTTCATTCCCAATTGTTTCAGCATTAATAACTCCAAACAGCAAAGTTAAAGTTATGAATGTGTGTGTTAATGATTTGAGAACAGGTTTATTTAAGACACTTATAGAAATGGGAGCAAACATTAAATTCACCAATTCTAGAGAAATAAATGGTGAATTAATTGCTGATATTTCGGCTGAGACAAGTAAGTTGAATGGCATAACAGTCCCTAAATTAAGGGCCGCTTCTATGATTGATGAGTATCCTATACTGGCAATCGCTGCAGTTAAAGCTGAAGGAGATACTATCATGGAAGGTATTGAAGAGCTTAGATATAAGGAAACTGATCGAATCAAAGCAGTTTGCGAAGGACTACAAAAGGTGGGAGTTAAAACAATTGAAACACATAATAGTATGGTAGTTAAAGGGCTAGGTTCTCAGGCTCAAATAAATCAAAACATTGAAATAAACTCTAATTTGGACCATAGAATTGCAATGAGTTTTTTATGCCTAGGTCTAGTAAGCGAAAAGCCAATTAAAGTAAATGATACTGATACTATAAAATCATCATTTCCTTTTTTCTTAGATAAAATGAAAAAAATTGGCGCTAAGTTTGAACAATTATAAATTTAACAAATATTAAGTTATTAATAATATGATTGAAATAGCAATTGATGGCACAGCAGCATCAGGAAAAGGCACTCTAGCAAGAAGATTGTCTGTTAAATATGATTTCCCTCATTTAGACACAGGTTCTATGTACAGGATGGTAGCTCTAGAATTGATTAATGATAAAAAAAACGATTATACAAATTTAGAGATTGAATGTTGTAAAATTGCTAAGAAATTAAGTTTTAAGCAATTAGAAAATAATAAATTAAGATCTGAAGAAGTAGCAGCTCTAGCTTCAAAGATTGCACCTTTTCCAAGCCTTAGAAACACACTTAATTTAAAACAGATAGAATTTGCTAATGTTAATAAAGAAAAATATGGTGGTTGTATATTAGATGGACGAGATATAGGAACTAAAATCTTACCTAATGCAAATTTTAAATTTTTTATTAATGCTTCAGTTGAAATTAGAGCAAAAAGAAGACTTTTAGAAAAAAACATATCTTTCTTGCATGGGAATGATGAAGAGTGTATGTTGCAGTCTTTAATAATTGATATAACAAAGAGAGATTTATCTGATAGTAGAAGAAAGACATCACCTTTAGTACCAGCTGAAGATGCATTTATTATAGATACAAGTGCAATTAATGCTGATGAGGTAATGTCAATTGCTACTAAAATTATTGAAGGAAGTAATAAAATAGTAGGTTGAAAAATGGAAATTTCAATCAATAAATTTAACATTTAACAAGCTGACATAAATCTTTATAATTTAAGAGTTAATTCTTTAGTTTCCATAATTATAACCTCAGCACAATGCTTTTAAGCACATAATTAATAGGAGAATATATTGTCCCAAGCTGATATAACAGCCAACTCTACTGGTGAAAATTTTGCAGAATTACTAGATCAAAGCTTTCAAGAAATGGCAAGTATTGAAGGTTCAGTAGTATCTGGAACAGTTTTATCAATAGAAAAAGATATGATTTTAATAGACGTAGGACTTAAATCTGAAGGAAGAGTTTCTTTAAGAGAGTTTGGAAATAGTGAAGATGACATTCAAATTAAGCCAGGTGATACAGTTGAAGTCTATATTGAAAGATTAGAAGATATAAATGGGCATGCTGTTTTAAGTCGTGAGAAAGCAAAAAGAGAAGAATCATGGATTAACTTAGAAAAGGCTCTTGAAGAACAAAAGAGGGTTAACGGGGTTATATTTGGTAAAGTAAAAGGCGGTTTTACAGTTGACCTTGAAGGTGCAACTGCTTTCTTACCAGGAAGTCAAGTTGACATTAGACCTATAAAAGACTTGGGGGCTTTAATGGGCACTCCTCAACCATTTCAAATTTTAAAGATGGATAGAAGAAGAGGAAATATTGTAGTTTCTCGAAGAGCTGTACTTGAAGATAGTAGAGCTGAAGCTAAATCTGAATTAGTTGCTAATTTACAAGAAGGTCAAGTATTACAAGGTATTGTTAAAAATATAACCGATTATGGGGCATTCGTTGACTTAGGTGGTGTTGATGGTTTATTGCATGTAACTGATATTTCTTGGAAAAGAATTAATCACCCTTCAGAAGCTTTGCAAATGGGAGAATCAGTCCAAGTTAAGGTTATTAAGTTTAATGACGAAACTCAAAGAATTTCTTTAGGGATAAAACAATTAACAGAAGATCCTTGGTTAAAAGTTATTGACAGATTTCCAGTGGGCTCAAAAATGACTGGTGTAGTTACTAACATAACAGATTATGGTTCCTTCGTGGAATTAGAGGACGGTATTGAGGGTTTAGTTCATGTTTCTGAGATGAGTTGGACTAAAAAAAATGTTCACCCAGGTAAAATTGTCTCAACTTCAGAAAAAGTTGAAGTAATTGTTCTTGAAATTGACGTATCAAAAAGAAGAATTTCACTTGGTATAAAACAATGCATAGAAAATCCATGGAAATCCTATAAAGATAATAATAAGACTGGAAGTACAATTGAAGGTGAGATAAGAAATATTACAGAATTTGGTCTTTTTATAGGACTCTCTGACGATATTGATGGTTTAGTTCACTTGTCTGACCTTAGTTGGGACGGTAATGGAGACGAATTGATTAAAGGTTTTACTAAAGGAGACTCTATAAAAGCTAAAATATTAGATATTGATGTTGATAAAGAAAGAATATCTCTTGGTATAAAACAATTGACTGAAGACCTGGCGTCAGCAGAGATCGATAATATAAGAAAAGGCTCTACTGTTACATGTACAATAGCAGTTATCTCAGACTCTGGCTTGGATGTCACTGTTGGCGATAATATTAAAGGCTTCATAAAGAAAAGTGACTTAGCTAGAGAAAGAAATGATCAAAGAACAGATAGATATGGAGTTGGCGATAAAGTTGATGCTACTGTTACAAATATTGATAAAAAACAAAGAAAAATCAACCTTTCTATCAAAGCTAGAGAAATAGAAGAAGAAAAGAAAGCTATGGCCGAATTTGGATCATCAGACAGTGGCGCAAGTTTAGGAGATATTTTAGGTGCTGCCTTGGCTAAAAAAGATAAAATTTCTAAAGAATAATAAATGAGGTTTTAAATTGAATAAATCAGATCTAATAAAAAAAATTGTTAACTTAAATTCAGGAGTTTATAAAAAAGATGCTTCAAAAATTGTAAACATCTTTTTTAATACAATCAGTAATGCTATTCTAAAAAACGATAGAGTAGAGTTAAGAGGTTTTGGAGTTTTTGGTTCAAAAGAAAGAGATGCTCGTATTGCAAGAAATCCAAAAAATGGATCAGTTGTAGCCGTTCCTGCAAAAAAGATCCCATATTTTAGAATGGGAAAAAATATGAAAGATCGTTTAAACAAATGATTCTTACCACATTTGTATTTTAAAAGATGAGTAATAATTTTGAAATAAAAATATGTGGTATAAACGATAAATTGTGTATGGATGCTGCCATAGAAAGCAAAGCCGATTATATAGGTTTAGTTTTTTATGATAAATCTCCACGAAACCTATCTCTGGGTGATGCAAAAGAGTTATTAAAAAATCGTAACCAACATTCAAAAATAGTTGCCTTAACAGTTAATTCTGATGATGATTTTATTAGGGATATTGAACAAAACATTAAACCTGACTATTTCCAACTTCATGGAAATGAAACTCCTTTAAGGTGTAAAGAAATAAAAGTAAAATTCGAAATCCCTATAATAAAAGGTATAGGAATTAAAAATAAATTGGATTTAACAAAAGCAAATCAAGATTATGAAAATTTATGTGATATTCTCCTTTTAGACTCACCCTCATCTATTTTACCAGGAGGTAATGGTGAAATGTTTAACTGGAATATTATAAAAAACTGTGAGCCATCAAAAAAATGGATGCTTGCAGGTGGCCTTAATATAAATAATATAGAAAAAGCAGTTAAAATTAGTAATCCACCTGCAATAGATATTTCTTCTGGAGTTGAAATAAGTAAAGGGATAAAAGATCCAGAAATGATTAAAAATTTTATAACAAAATGTAGAAATATTTAATGGATGAAATATGACAAATATTAATTTAAATAGTTTGAGAACAGGCCCTGATTCTAATGGAAGATTTGGTATCCACGGTGGTAGGTTTGTAGCTGAAACACTCATGCCACTGGTATTAAACGTTGAAAAATCATACGAAGAAGCTCTTAAAGATCAGTTATTTTTAGATGAATTGGATATGTATAGAAGAGATTATATTGGTAGACCGAGTCCTCTATATTTTGCGGAAAGACTAACAGAATTTTTTGGTGGTGCTAAAATTTATTTAAAAAGAGATGAACTAAACCATACCGGAGCGCATAAAATAAACAATGTCATTGGACAAATTTTATTGGCTAAAAGAATGGGTAAAAACAAAATAATTGCAGAAACTGGAGCCGGCCAACATGGAGTAGCAACTGCCACTGCTTGTGCCTTATTTGGTTTTGAATGTGAAGTTTTTATGGGAGCAATGGATATAGAAAGGCAAAAACCTAACGTACAAAGAATGCAACTTTTAGGTGCAAAGATTAACCCTGTTACTTCTGGAACTGGTACTTTAAAAGATGCTATGAACGATGCCCTTAGGTTTTGGGTATCAAACGCAAATACTCATTTCTATATTATAGGAACTGCTGCTGGCCCACATCCTTACCCTAAAATGGTTCGAGATTTTCAATCTATAATTGGAGAAGAAGCAAAAAAACAAATTTTAGAAAAAGAGAACTGTTTGCCCAATGCTCTCGTAGCATGTATTGGTGGAGGATCTAATGCTCTGGGATTGTTCCATCCTTTCCTTGATGACAAAGAGGTTGAAATTTTTGGAATTGAAGCTGCTGGAAAAGGATTAAAAACAAACAAACATGCAGCATCTCTTTCTGCAGGAACTCCCGGAATACTCCATGGTAATAGAACATATTTATTACAGGATAACGATGGACAAATTAATGATGCACATTCAATATCTGCTGGATTAGATTATCCAGGCATAGGACCTGAACATTCTTGGTTACATGACATTGGTAGGATCAAGTATTTATCTACAACTGATGAAGAAAGCCTAGCGGCTTTTAAACTATGTAGCAGATTAGAAGGAATAATTCCTGCACTTGAACCTGCACATGCTCTTCATATTACTGGAAAATTAGCTGCAAAAAGAAAAGGTGAAATAATAATAATGAATATGTGCGGAAGAGGCGATAAAGATTTATCCTCTGTTTTACCTTTGATTATGGAACCTTAAGGGTGAAATCGACAAATGAGTAGAATTCAAAATACATTTAAAAATTTAAAACAAAACAATCAAAAAGCCCTAGGTATTTTCTTGACAGCCGGAGATCCTGATTTTGAAACGTCAATAAATATAATTGAACAATTACCAAATAATGGAGTAGATTTTATTGAGATAGGTATGCCTTTCTCGGATCCTATGGCGGATGGCCCCGCTATTCAGCTATCGAGCCAAAGAGCTCTTAAATCTGGAATGAACATTGAAAAATGTTTAAATCTTGTAAAAAGATTTAGAGAAAAAAATAATCATACTCCGATTATATTAATGGGTTATTACAACCCTATATATAAATATGGCAAAGAGAATTTTGTAACTAAATCTATTGATTATGGTGTAGATGGTATAATAATTGTAGATTTACCTCCTGAGGAAGATGATGAATTATATAATTATTCAGAAAAACAAGGTCTAAGTTTTATTAGATTGATTACACCTACTACTACAAAAGACAGACTAGTTCAAATTTTAAAAAAGGCTACAGGTTTCGTATATTATGTTTCAATCACTGGAATCACTGGTACTCAGGCTCCAAATGTTAACGATGTATCCATGAACTTAAAAAAAATAAAATCTATTACGGATCTTCCTACTGTCATAGGCTTTGGAATTCGTTCACCAGAACAAGCCTATTCAATGGCATCAATTTCCGACGGGATAGTTGTTGGTTCAGCAGTAGTGGATTTAATCAAATCATCATCTGAGAAAGGTAAAAATAAAGAGGTCACTATTAAGTCTTGTATCGAATTTGTATCTAAAATATCAAATAGAATTAAACATAATTAAACCTTAATTTTTAAATACATAGTTAAAGAAAGAAAGGTAGAATATTGAATTGGATTAAAGAAACAGTATTACCTAGATTTAAGGCCTTTGTTAAAAGAGACGAGCCTGAAGAAATTTTATGGGTAAAATGTAAATCATGTTTACAAATGATCTTTCATAAAGAATTTCATGAAAGTAACAATGTCTGTAAAGCGTGCGGATACCACGATCACCTTTCAGCTAAGAAGAGAATAGAATTCATATTTGATAAAGATAGTATTGAAAACATATCCATACCAAAACTAAATACAGACCCTTTGAAATTTAAAGATAAAAAAAAGTATAGTGACAGATTACAAGAAACTCAAAATAAAACAAAACTAGATGATGCATTATTAGTGAGCTTTGGTTCTATCCATAATATTCCTTTAGTTATAGCCTGCTTTGATTTTTCATTTATGGCTGGTTCTATGGGAAGACAAGTAGGTAATGGATTAATTTTAGCAGCCGAAGAAGCCATAAAAAGAAAATGTTCCCTAATGGTTGTGCCATCTTCAGGTGGAGCACGTATGCAAGAAGGTATTTTTTCACTTATGCAGATGCCAAGAACTACAATTGCTATCAATAGACTTAAGAAAGCTAAATTACCGTACATTGTTTTACTTGCTAATCCAACGACTGGTGGGGTCACAGCTAGCTTTGCAATGTTAGGTGATATACATATAGCTGAACCTGGAGCGATTATTGGTTTTGCTGGCAGAAGAGTAATTGAAGAAACTGTCAAAGAAAAACTACCAGAGAATTTTCAAACTGCGGAATACTTAAAATCACATGGCATGGTTGATTTAGTTATTCCTAGATCTGAACAAAAACAAACAATATCAAATTTATTAAAAACATTAACTTTTTATAAAAAATAAATCATTTATTTTTAAATATATTAAACCATATGGTTCATGAAACAAAATTAACAAACACTCTTAATAGAATGTTCTCACTTCACCCTAAACTAATAGATTTTGATCTTACTAGATTAAATTTATTAATGAAGAAATTTGGGAACCCTCATAATCAATTAAGCAATGTCATCCATATTGCCGGAACAAATGGTAAAGGCTCAACTGCATCTTTTCTTAAAGAAATATTCGAAGCTCACAGCTATTCTGTTAATATCTATACTTCACCACATTTAATTAACTTTAATGAACGTATTCGTATAAAGAAAAAAAAAATTTCTGAAGAAATGTTAATTGATATTTTAGAAGAAATTGAATCTAACAATAAAAATAAGCCAATTACTTTTTTTGAAATTACTACTGCTGCAGCTTTTATTGCATTTCAGAGAAACCCTAGTGATATTAACATAATAGAGACTGGATTAGGTGGGAGATTGGATGCCACTAACATAATTGATAAAAAGAAACTTTGTATAATAACTAAAATAGGATTCGATCATACTGAATATCTTGGTAAAACAATAGAAAATATAGCCAAAGAAAAAGCAGGAATACTTAGAGAAAGTCTTCCCGTTATTATTGCTAAACAAAATAACCAAAAGGCTTATAAAACACTTTTAGCACGTGTTCAAAAAATGAAAGCAAACTTAATAGAATTAAAAAACATACCTTCATCAACTCCACTTGGTTTAAGAGGGAAACATCAATATGAAAATGCTTCTACAGCGTACACAGCAGCAAAAACAATAATACCCAATATATCTAAGTTAAATGTTATTAAAGGGTTAAAAAGAACGCAATGGCATGGAAGAATTGAATATATAGAAAAGGGACAAATTACTAAATTTAGAAATAATATTACTATTTTGGACGGCTCTCATAATGAAGATGGAGCCGTTGTTTTAGAAAATTTCCTAAACAACAATTCAATCAATAACTGTGATTTAATTATTGGAATGTTAAATAATAGAAATCCTATTGAATTTGTAAATACTTTTAAAGAACATATAAATAAGGTATTCGTTATCTCAATTCCTGGAGTTGAATCAGCCTATAGTTCAGAAGAATTAACTCAAAAATTAAAAAACATTCAACTAAGCATTTTTGGATGTGAAAGCTTAGAAAATGCACTACAAAGAGCTGATAAAAATTTACCATTACTCATAACTGGTTCTTTGTATCTAACAGGACATGTATTAAAGTATAATGAAACAGTCATTAACTGATGTATTGCTATTTAAATAGTTTCATTAACCCATGATTGAAGCGCTGACTTAGGAAGAGCTCCCATTTTTTCTGAAATTTTTTCACCATCTTTGAATATCATTAAAGCCGGAATGCTTCTAATACTATAAGTTTGAGAAATTGAAGGGTTTTCATCAACATTAATTTTAACAATTTTAAGCTTACTAGCCATTTCCTCAGATAACTCTTCAAGAGAAGGGGCAATTGCCTTACATGGACCACACCATTCTGCCCAGAAATCAACTAAAACAGGCTGCTTTGCATCTAAAACATCTGTTTTAAAATTTTGATCATTTGTCTTGTTAGTCGCCATTTATAAGTCTCCTAATTTAATAATTATTGTGTTTTTTGATATTTATTTTCAAGATTTTGAAGAAAATTATCTAATTCTCCTAAAAATTCAATTTTTTCGTCATCCTTCTCATTTTCATATTGGTCTCTTAGAGTGTCTAGTTGATGGTATGATTTTGGAACTGTATTCCATCTTTCATTATCTGTACTTAATATTTGTTTTGCAATAATTTTATGAATTTTTTCGTAATCAAGTTGAGGAAGCATTTGTGGGGCTTCTTCATAAATTAATCTATGAGCAAAATATTGGTATCGTGGATCTTTAAATTGGTTTGAAATAAAAAACTTTTCTTCCCAATCTGCTTTATGAAACTGTAACATTTTAGATTTATCACTATTATCAGGGAAGCCTCCAATATATAAGCTATCCTCAGGGTCAATATCTACTTGTGATTTAAATATCTGTTTTTCTTCATTTTCTTCAAACAGTATCGTTTGAATTTTATTTTTAAAATCAATATTGTTTTTTATTAATTCAGCTCGTTCTTTAAGAACATTTAGGCCTAATGACTTATAGGAAGGTATTTTTTCAATATAACTTTCATCCATTAATAATGGATTCTTATTATTTTTGATTTCTTTGATTAATTTCGGTTTAAGCTTCATGTTAGTTTTTAAATCCTTAATTGACATTTCAAAATAGTCAATTGGATCATGAATTAAATCAAAACATTGTGGATAATTAAATTTATTTTTGCATACATATGTCACAGCATAAGAATTGAATTTACCAAAAAAATATTCGTCCATACAAATTACATCATTTTTGAGAAGAAAATTATCTACCTCAATTTTATTACTATTACTTAACCCTGATTGCCAAACATTTTGGGCTTTATTTTTAAGAATTTGTGCAATTTCAATAGTAGCCTCGACATCACCCATTGCATCATGAGCATTATGTTTGATATCGTTTAACTGAGTTAACACATCTAATTTAAACACTTGGTTTCCTTTCTCATTCAAACCAACGTTTATACATTCAGGATAGTAATATTTAGATGTTCTGGTCATTCCTAAAACATCAGCCCTCCTATTACCATTAAATTGCGTTGTATAAGGCTCTAGTAATAGTTTAAAAAAAGTTTTTCTTAAAAACTCTTCATCAAAACTAATAGTATTGTAACCAATAAATATAGCTGGCGACCATTTATTAAAAATATCATAAACTTTTTTTATTAACTGATAATGGGATAAATTAACATTATTTAACATTTCTACAGAAGTTTTATTAACAATCAAAGCTCCTGGTTCTGGTATTAAACCTTGCCTTAAGCGACACCTTTCTTCAAATCTATCGATTTCTTGGAAATTACTATCAACTAAAATGGCTCCAATTTGAAGTATCTGGTCCCAGGTAGCATTCCTACCTGTCGTTTCCAGATCGTAAAAAACAAAATTCATGGGACTTGTTGCTCACTTAATTAATGTCATAATCTATTAAAACGAGAATACCATTTTTGAGAGCCATGCAAAGAAATTTTTCTAAACTTAGATAATTTTTTATCTTCGCTATTAACCATATCGATAGAAATATTTAACGGGTCAAATTGTGAAATTTCTTTTGTAAATTTTGGCCATTCTAGAAAAATAATTTTTTTTTTAGATCTTCAAAAACACCAATTTCTTCAACTTCGTTAAAACTGTCAATTCTATAAAAATCGCAGTGCCATATCTCTATCTCATTTTTGAAATAATAAGTGTTCACAATATTAAAAGTTGGACTTGGTATTTCTTTAAATCTGGTAAGTTTATTAATAATAGACTTACAAAGAAAAGTTTTTCCTACACCTAAGTCACCAGTAAAAGTAATTAAGTCCTGAGATTGAAATAAATTTGTTAATAAATAACCTAATTTTCTCATTTCAATTTCAGATTTAACAACAAACTCTGATATTGATCTCATAATTTAATATCTATAATTATCAGATTTGAATGGACCTTTTACTGGAACACCAATATAATCTGCTTGTTCTTTTGATAACTTAGATAACGTTGCACCTACTTTATCTAGATGAAGTTTAGCTACTTTTTCATCTAAATGTCTTGGTAAAGTATAGACTTTATTATCATATTCATTGAATTTTTCCCAAATTTCAATCTGAGCAAGAACTTGATTTGTAAAAGAAGCACTCATAACAAAACTAGGATGACCTGTAGCACAACCTAAATTAACTAGCCTGCCTTTAGCTAAAACAATTAACCTTTTTCCATCTTGGAATTCAACTTCATCAACTTGTGGCTTGACTTCAGACCATTTCATGTTTTGTAAAGACTCAACTTGAATTTCTGAGTCAAAGTGTCCGATGTTACACACTATTGCTCTATCTTTCATATCCCTCATGTGATCAACTGTTATCACATCTTTATTACCTGTTGCAGTAACGAATATATCACCCCTAGGACAGGCTTCTTCCATGGAACAAACTTCGTATCCTTCCATTGCAGCTTGTAATGCACATATAGGATCGACCTCAGTTACTATAACTCTTGCGCCGCCTTGTCGAAGTGAAGCAGCTGATCCCTTACCAACATCACCAAAACCGGCGACAACGGCTACCTTACCCGACAACATTACGTCAGTAGCTCTTCGGATACCGTCAACCAAAGATTCTCTGCAGCCATACAGATTATCAAATTTAGATTTTGTAACTGAATCATTTACGTTGATGGCGGGAAATGGGAGGTCACCTTTTTCTGCCATCTGGTACAATCTTAGAACACCAGTAGTAGTTTCTTCCGTTACGCCTTTTATGCTATCCCTTACCTTTGTAAACCAACCAGGTGAACTATCCAATCTAGAGAGAATTTGAGCCTTTAAAGCCTCTTCCTCCTCATTTGCTGGAGAAGCAAGAATTTTCTCTCCATTCTCAGCTTTTGCTCCTAAAATAATATAAAGAGTAGCATCTCCACCATCGTCAAGGATCATGTTAGCCACTGATCCATCAGACCAAGTGAAAATTTGATCAACATATTGCCAATATTCTTTTAGTGTTTCACCTTTTTTAGCAAAAACTGGAATATTTTGTTTAGCTATCGCAGCTGCAGCATGATCTTGTGTTGAAAAAATATTGCAACTAGCCCATCTGACACTAGCTCCAAGAGCAATCAAAGTTTCAATTAAAACTGCTGTTTGGATTGTCATGTGTAAGCAACCTGCAATCCTAGTTCCTTTTAATGGTTGATCTTTTCCGAATAGTTCCCTGCAGGCAGTAAGTCCAGGCATTTCTGTTTCAGCTATTGAAATTTCTTTACTTCCCCATTCTGCGAGACTTATATCTGTGATTGAGTAATCTGTCATGTTTATCCTTTAAAATTAATGTGGTTATATAACATTTAATTTTTTTTACTGCAAACTATGAAATGATAGTTTTAAATATTTATTTTAATGCATTAAATACAGTCCTTACAGTAGCTCCAATACATTTTTGATTTTTGTCTAATCTGTTGAACACTTTTATAGTAGCGCCATGAGCTTCTATAATTTGCTTTGAAATTGACAAGCCTAATCCAGAGTGATTACCAAACTTCTCAGCTTTAGGTCTTTCAGTATAAAATCTATCAAATATTTTATTAATACCAATCTCAGAAAAACCTGGGCCATTATCCTCTACTACAATAATTATTTTATCTAATTTTTTCTCTAACCTAATATCTATGGTACAGTTTTTTGTTGAGAAAGAGGCAGCATTTTGAATTAAATTATCAAAAACTTGTGCAACTCTATTTTCATTTCCCCAAATATAACATTTATCAACTTCTTTAAAAAAATTAATATTACAATTTATTGTTGAAGATCTTATATCAATCAAAGTGCTTAACAAATCCGTAATATCAATTTTAGTCATTTCAATTCTAGATAGCTCAGCATCAAGTCTAGAAGCTGCAGATATATCATTTATTAATCTATCAACCCTTGCTACATCATTTTGTATAACTTTTATAAGCTGTGTTTGTTCTTTAATGTTTTTTATCTTACCAATGGTTTCTGACGCAGATCTTATAGATGAAATAGGGTTTTTTAATTCATGAGCAACATCAGCTGCAAATTCTGCAATATGATCTATCCGACTTTGTAGCTCTCTTGTCATTTGGTAGAAAGATTTTGCTAAATTCCCTATCTCATCTTTTCTAGATTTTAGTTCCGTTAAATTTACAGTTTTCTGCATTTTATCTTCAGAGATTTTGTCTGCTTCTTTTGCTAATTTAATTATTGGATTAGTAATAGATCTCCCAAAATAAAAAGCTAAGCTGAACGTGGCTAGTAAAATTAATCCAAATGCTTTAAAAAGTTCTGTCTCTAAATCAATTAATTCTTGTTCAATTTTCTCACCTGACACTGAAAGAAGTACAGCACCCCTTACCATGCGGATATTTTTAATCGGCAGTGCAACAGATAGAAAAAGTTTACCATTAGCATCTTGTCTTGACACTTTAGTAATATTACCCTTTAGTGCGATTATTATTTCTGGATAATTATCAAGCGTAAATCTTATATTATCTTTATATAAAGGCAGATTTAATGGTTTTGAAATTAAATTTGAAAATAAAGAAACAAAACTTGTTAAATATGTTTCGAGCGGCGAATTATTTTTGACTGAAGGCAACGGACTTACTTTAACAAAAGGACTATATTTCATACTAGCCTTTGTATCTGCAATTAGGTTTCCATACATATCAAAAAGCCTAGCCCTTATATTTGAACCATACTTAACCTTAGGAATTAAACTTTGTAATGCAGGACTAGAAACTTGATTTCGTTGAATTAAGCCATATTGATTTTCTGCTAAAGCAAGAGCTTTAGTTAAGGTTAAACCTTGTCGTTCAATAGCTGCAAATTCAGATCTAATTAAAATATCCTGATATTTATTGAAATAAATAATAATTATTGGATACAATAAGACTGGTAATAAAATTATTACTAAAATTCTGGTCTTTAAGGGCAAATATATCTTTTTTAAAATTTTTATAATTTTAGCCAATTCTATTCATCTTTATATCTATACCCAACTCCATATAAGGTTTCAATATGGTCAAAAGTTTTATCAAAAAATCTAAATTTCCTTCTCATTCTCTTTATATGGCTATCAATAGTCCTATCATCTACATATATAGTTTCTCCATAAGCAGTATCTATAAGTTGATCTCTACTTTTAACTAGTCCTGGCCTGAAAGCTAATGAATTTAATATTAAAAATTCCGTAACCGTAAGCTTAACCTCTAGATCCTTCCATTTACAAAGATGCCTATCTGGATCAAGATATAGATTATTTCTTTGTATAACTTTATCAGATACGTCTGAGTTTTTTAAAGAACTTCTTCTCAAAACTGCTCTAATTCTTTCAATAAGTAATTTTTGAGAAAATGGTTTTGTAATATAATCATCAGCACCCATCCTAAGCCCTAAAGCCTCGTCTATTTCGTCATCTTTACTAGTTAAAAAAATTACAGGTATATTGCTAGAAATTCTAAGTTTTTTTAAAACTTCCATCCCGTCTAATTTAGGCATTTTAATGTCTAGAATCGCGATATCAGGATTATTTCTTTGAAGTGCAATAAGTCCCTGCTCTCCATCATTATATGTTTCTACTGACCACCCTTCGGATTTTAACGCCAGAGAAACAGAAGTTAAGATATTACTATCATCGTCTACGAGAATAATTTTTTCACTCATTAATCACCTATTAATTTGAACGTATTCTTAAATAGTATGATATGAGTGTAAAATTAAGGTTTATTCAAGGTTAAATTTTGTTAATTTATGATAAAACTAAAATCAATGTGCTTCTGCCCAATTATTCCCGTATCCAGTATCAACTTTTAATTTCACATTCAAAGGCACCATTGGTAAATTTGCATTTTCCATAATTGGCACAATAATATTTTCAATATTATGAATTTTTTCATTTTTAATTTCAAACACTAACTCGTCATGAACTTGCATAAGCATAGAGACATCTTCGTTATAATTTAGTAAATTTTTATCAATTTGTATCATTGCATTCTTTATTATATCTGCTGCTGTTCCTTGAATAGGTGCATTAATTGCTTGTCTCTCTGCAAAACCTCTTATATTTTGGTTTTTTGAGTCTCCACCATTGATATAAATTCGTCTGCTAAACAAAGTTTCAACATAACCATCATTATAAAGGCTATTTTTAGTTTCTTCCATGTAATCTTTTATTTTAGGAAACCTATTAAAGTAAGAATTTATAAAAGACTTAGCTTCACTTGGTGAACATTTTAACTGCTTTGCTAATCCATATGATGAGATACCATATATTATCCCAAAGTTAATTGCTTTAGCTTTTCTTCTTATATCTGTTGTCATATTAGCAATTGGAATTCCAAAAACTTTTGAAGCAGTATCTGCATGAATATCTAATTCATTATTAAAAGCTTCTATCATTTTATTTTCATCTGCTATGTGTGCTATCAATCTTAATTCTATTTGTGAATAGTCCATAGAAACTAATTTGAAACCTTCTTTTGCTTCAAAAGCAGTTCTAATTAATCTTCCTTCTTTTGTTCTAATTGGAATATTTTGTAGATTAGGATTTGAAGAAGACAACCTGCCAGTACTTGCTCCAACCATTGAATAGCTTGTATGAACTCTTTTACTTTCTGAATTTATTTGATTAATTAAGGCATCAGAATATGTACTTTTAAGTTTTGAAAAATGTCTCCAATCTAATATAAAATCAGCTATTTCATGGCCTGAAATAGACATATTTTCTAAAATTTCTACACTTGTTTGCCATGAACCATTTTTTGAACGTTTTCCTCCATCAATTTTCATTTCGTCAAATAAAATTTCACCTAACTGTTTTGGTGATCCAATATTAAATTTTTTACTTGTCATCTTATAAATTTTATCTTCAAGTTTGCTTATCTCTACTGATAAATTTTTTGAAATTTCTTTTAGCTTAACTGGGTTTACAATAATGCCTTCATGTTCCATTTTCATTAAAACATTTATCAATGGGTTTTCTAATCTTTTATAAACAGTATATTTTTTATCATTTATTAATCTTGGAAGGAGCTTCTTATAAATAGCTAGGGTTACGTCGGCGTCTTCAGATGCATAATTAAGAGCTTCTGAGGGAGACAACTGATTAAAAGAAATTTTATTTTTACCTTTCCCGCATAAATCCTCATATTTTATTGTTTTGTGGTTCAACTCACGCATTGCTAAGCTATCTAGTTTATGATTATCAACTCTTCCAGGATCAACCACATAAGATAAGCACATAGTATCCCCAATTGGATGAAGAAGAATATTGCCGTTATGATTTTGTTTCATTACCAATGCATCGTATTTAATATTATGGCCAACTTTTAAAATAGAGTTATCTTCTAAAATTGGTCTAATTAAACTTATTGCTTCTTGAAAAGGCAGTTGAGAAAAAGATGTTTTATTATCTAAGATAAAGTCTGATTGATCATTATCTAAATCAAGACCGTGCCTCAACGGAATATAACAAGCTTTACCTTCACTATAGGACATTGAAATACCAATCAATGAAGCAGTTTTAGCATCTAAGGAGTTTGTTTCACAATCTACTGATATTATTGATTGACCATAACAATTACTAATAAATTCTTTTAATGAAGTTGCTTTATTAATGAGTTCATATTTATCTGAAGAGCCCTTGAATTCTATAATATCATTTTTTATAAAATCTTTTGAATTAGATTTACTAGCTATTAACTCATTACTTTCATTATTTTTAAATTTGTTTATTAAACTTTTAAAGTTATGTGTCTCTAGAAAAGGAACTAACTTATTTAAATCAAGAACTGGATTAATTTTAAAATCTTCAATTTCTGAAATAATTGGTACGTTTTTTTCAAGAGTAACAAGAGAACGTGACAGTCTTGCTTGATCAGCATATTCAATAAGATTTTCTCTTCTTTTATTTTGTTTAATTTCTGCCGCTCTTAATAGTAGTTCATCCAAACTTCCATATTCGTTAATCAGTTCAGCTGCTGTTTTTATACCAATACCAGGTACACCTGGAATATTGTCACTGCTATCACCAGCAAGAGATTGAACATCTATAACTTTTTTAGGTGGTACACCAAATTTTTCATAAACCTTAACATCATCAACCCACAATTGTTTCATGGGGTCAAATAACAGAGTATTGTGATCTACAAGTTGCATCAAATCTTTATCACTAGAAACAACAATTGCCTTCTTTGTTAATTTTAAAGCTATATTAGCATAAGTTGCGATTAAATCATCTGCTTCAAAACCTTCCATTTCAACAACGGGTAATCCAATTGCTTCTGTAGCTTCCCTTATTAGAGAAAATTGAGGTATTAAGTCCTCAGGGGGCTCTGATCTATTAGCCTTATAAAATTCAAAAAGATCGTTTCTAAAGGTTTTTCTTGATACATCAAAAATAACAGCTGCATAATGAGGCTTTAAATCATCAATAAGCTTTATGAGCATTTTGGTAAAACCAAATACGGCATTAACTGGGACCCCATTTTTATTAGTCATAGGAGGTAATCCATAAAATGCACGAAAAATATACCCTGACCCATCAATCAAAAGTATATTATTAGGGTCATTAAATTTTAGATCTGGCCTAGTATTTTGTTGCATCTCATTATTCATATCTACTCGTTTTAATTTATTAAGCTTAAATCAGAATATTTATAAAACTGTGATTTAAAAATTAATTTATGATAAATATTAGAGATCATATTATAGATAATTAAATATAATTGTCATTAATTCATAATAAATTTTATACTTCATTAAGACAGATAAAAACATAGATGATCTGATTAGAAAGAATTAGAATGAAAACAGAAAATTGGCAAATACCTAAAAACAAGCTTGCCCTTGAAATAAAAAATCTTACTAAAATTTACCAAGGGGAAAATGAGCATTATGCATTAGATGATGTGTCATTAAACGTCAAAGCAGGATCTATGTTTGGTTTGTTAGGACCAAACGGGGCTGGTAAATCAACATTAATAAATATAATATCAGGAATTGTATTAAAAAGCTCTGGGTATGTGTCTGTTTGGGGTATGGATATAGAAGAAGAGAGAAAACAATCAAAATTAGCTGTTGGTGTAGTGCCACAAGAATTAAATATAGACGCTTTTTTTACTCCTGATGAGTTGTTAGACTTACATTCAGGAATGTTTAATGTTCCTAAAGCTTTTCGTAAGACAAAAGAATTACTAAAATTAATGGATTTAAGCGATAAAGCTAAGTCATATAGTAGAAAATTATCTGGAGGAATGAGAAGAAGATTATTGGTCGCAAAAGCAATGGTTCACTCACCTCCTATCTTAATACTTGATGAACCCACAGCTGGTGTTGATGTGGAATTGAGGCAAAAATTATGGCAGCATTTTAAAGACTTAAATAAGCTAGGTGTTACAATAATTTTGACAACTCATTACTTAGAAGAAGCTGAGTATTTGTGTGACGATATAGCAATAATTAACAAAGGAAAAATAATTGCTAACGAAAATAAACAATCATTACTAACAAAGTTTAATGAAAAAATAATTTATATTAAACTTAAAAAGAAAAAGGTTTCTGATAAAGATAAAATTAGTCTTAAAAAAATTGGTACCGTTAAAATTGTTTCTGATACTTTGGAGATCATTTTTAAGCCTAGCGAAACCTCTATGAAAAATATTATTAAAACGTTATACAACTCAAGCTTAGATATTCTAGATTTATCGACAAAAGATGTAAGCCTAGAAGATGTGTTTATAAATATGACAAACAATAAATAGAGCAGAATAGAAATGAATTGGATAATTTATATTTTAAAATGTAAAGACCAATCACTCTATACTGGAATCACAAAAAACTTAGATAAAAGAATAGAACAACATACCTCAGGACATGGCTCTAAATATTTACGTGGGCGTTTACCACTTAAACTAGTCTATAAAGAGCTTTCTCTAAATAGAAGTAATGCAACCAAAAGAGAATTAGAAATTAAAAAGTTGAATAAAAGAGAAAAACAATTTCTAATAAAATCTTACAAAAAGAGAGTTAGGGAGGGTATTGTGGCAAATTCAAAATATATTTTTGTAGTTTCTATGAATGTTAAAAAAGAGTATGAAAATTTATTCAATGAGGTTTACGATGAAGAACATATTCCCTATCTTTTAAAAGTACCTGGTGTGAACAAGGTAACAAGAGGTAAAGGAACATCCTTTAATTTTTCAATCGGTGGCGAGACAAAATCAATGAATGCTCCAGCACAAAAATTTATAGCTATGTACGAAATAGATAGCCCAGATGTTGTGCAAAGTAAAGAATGGTCTCTAGCGGTTGAAGAAGGACGTTGGAGCTCAGAAGTCAGACAACATACATCTGACAGATCTCACGTCATGTATGAATATTGTTAACTTTCATTTAAAATATTTAAATACTTATATAATTATTTGACCTCTTTATTAATTTAAGTATATGATTAACAGCATAGCTAAAAGGAGGAATTTAAATGACTAATATCATTGAAACTAAATTTGGTACTTTAGTGAACACAAGAAAAATAGCATCTGGAAGTGCATCTAGTATAAAAAAAACAGGAGCTTTTTATAATTTTTCTATCAGGATAACAAATGACGATATACGTGAATATTCTTTTACAGATCTCGCAAGAGCTGAATATATGAGAAGGATTATGATTGGTCATTTAGAAGAAAAAATTAAAAACGAATCTAAAAGTATTTCTAAACGTTAAGCTTAACAAGAGCATCCTGTAAAGTACCAACCATTTTAATGTCTTTCACATAGTAAAAGTGCAGTGTCAATCAAATCAGAATAAATCTTTTATGATTTGTGGCTATAATGATTGCATGTTTCTATGTAAGTTGGGTATCATTATTCAATTTTATTGAAAAATAGCAGACACATTTCCAAATAAAGAAGATGTAACCTCTATTAATTTTTTATCATTTATAGGAATTGGAAGTCCATATGCCCCAGTTAAAATCAAGTTACCTTTTTTTAAAACATTACCTATTTTATCTTGTTCTTTAACTAACCACTCTACTTCTGACAACATATCATGCGGCCATTTTTTGTCTGACCATGTATCAATTATCTCTTTGTCAAATATAAGTTTTAGGTCAGTAATTTCAGCTTTGATGTTTCCTTTATTTGGCTTTCCTATTACTACACCAGCATGGATAGCATTGTTAGCAAGAAGTTCTGCACCAAAAGGTGGGTTGCCATTGAAAACAAGATTATGTATTTCAATTATAGGATGAATGGTTTCAATTGAATCTAGTATATAATCTAAATTCACTAAATCAGGTTTTAAGTCACGCTTTAATATAACACCAAATTCAGCTTCCATTGCAGGATTTGAATAATTATTTTTTTCTAAAGTAACCCCATCAGAGTATAATTCATGTTTCCAAAGTCTTCCCCAAGCTGGTTTTGTAAAACCCATTTTAAGTTGAGTGTCTTTGGAAACACATCCAATTTTATAACCTATAACTTCTTCACCTCTTTTCTGTCTTAAATCGGTTACAGCAGATTGAATGCGCCAAGCATCTTCATTGCTTATTGTAATTTTATCTTTAAATAAGGTGCTAGGATTTTTAGAATCATAATCGTCTAAAATTTGACGAGAATAGCTATTTAATTGATTTTTAGTTAATTCGATCATTATTAATTTTATCTTATATATTTGTTACATCCACATGCAACACTATTAGATTTATTTATGAATTTACTTTCAATACCATAACTACGGGTTAATTTCTATTATTGTTAATTTAGATTATTTATTTTGTTTCATAAATTTGATATCTTTAGTTGTGAAAGTGTTAATAAGTATTGTAATATTGGGAGGATGAAATGAATTCAAATAATGAAAATATTTTGATATCTCAACTGCTAACAAGAAATTTAATTTCCATAAATGAGAATAAAACTACATATAATGCTATAAAATTATTAGCCAAAAATAGTATAGGAGCTCTACCTGTTCTAAATGATAATATGGAGCTATCAGGAATTATATCAGAAAGAGACATCATAAGAGAAATATCTAATAATCTATCAGTAGATTTTAAGAAATCTCATATAAAATCTATTATGACATCTAAAGTTATAACTATTAATAAAAACACAAAATCTGAAACCATAATGGATATAATGTCAAAAAATAAAATTAGACATATTCCTATTGTTGAAAATAAATTATTAATAGGAATAGTTTCTATTGGTGACGTTGTAAAAAGGTTATTAGAAAAGTTTAATTTAGAAAATCAACATCTAAAAAGTTGGCTATATTGAAGTAATTATACTTTGTAAATTGTTTAATATTTAAATGGCTCATGCAGTGTCACACAGCAGAGTTAATGTGATCATAGACAATAGCGAATGGGATGGGGTTCTAAGATTAAGTTTTAATTAGCAATAATTAATATTAATAAAAAAATTGCTATTTAAACTTAATATGTTCTAATTTATAATGAAAAATTTATAAATAACATTTAAAGGAGTTTATTATGGCAACTTATGAATGCAATAAGTGTGGAATGTCTGTAAATGCAACATGTGGTAAATGTGATGAAACTTTAATAAATGATACCTTAGAGTTAGATAATGGTTCAAATGTACAAATTTCAAAATGTCCTAATGATCACGGAAAAATTAAATCACCGTTATGCTGTGGTCAAGATATGTCGTGTACAGTTTAACCTGCTTTAATTTCGTATGAATAAAATAATAGGTATTTGTATCAAATAAATGACCCTTCCCACACATGGGGCATAGGGCATAAAGCAGATGGGGATTGTTAAGGAGATAACCAATTAAGTTTGAAATTAGAGTTAGTTGGAAAAGTAGATTATTTTATTAATCATTTCTTGCCAAAACGTCTGTTTTTTGAACCAGTAGCTAGATGTAGAATTGTTGCTACACAGAAAAAAAACAATAAAACCAACCATTGTTTCAAAGAAACTTCTGCATATCCTTTAAGGAAAACAGTTAATCCCATAATTGAAAGCATAAATAAAAATGTTTTTAAAAAGTGAATTGGATATACTTCTTTACTTCCATGCAAAAAATGCATTAACCCATAAAATGCAAAAGTAGCAAGTATTGCAAGCCTAATTGCAATCAGGTTATTATATGGTATTTCATTATTTTCTAATAATGTAAAAGGAAATAGAACATATACATCAAAATAGAATGATACAATTGTAGATATAGCCCAAAGGGAAAGAAAAAAAATAAAAATATTAGTGAATTTCTGCATATAAATAAGCTCAAATTGAAACAAAATTTGATTATATTATATAAGGTCTTTATATCAACTAAATTAATATTTTATAAATTTTTAATCAGCAGTGAAAAACCAATAATAATTAAAATTAATAAAATAGTTTTTCTAAAAATTGTATTAGATAATCTCTTTCTAATTTTAGTTCCAAAATATTGTCCTAACAATGCTGGACCAGTAATAACAAAACTAAGTAACAAATCATAAAAATTTCCTAAACCATGATAAATAAGAGATGAGTATAATGGTATGGATGCTAGAAAGTACATTGTTGCTGTAGTTCTAATAAAATTCTCTTTCTCTAAATTTAATGAAACTAAAAAGGTTATTATAGGAGGTGCATAAAATGTAGATATTCCACCCAGAACACCTGAAAAAAAACCAATAATGATTGATAATTTTTTCTCATATATTGGTTTAAGACTAGCTAAATTTAACCCTAAAAAATTAATGAATGTAAAAATAATAATTGTTAATGCAATAATTATTGAAATTGTTTTTAAATCTAGACTTAATATTAACTTTCCACCAATAAGTATACCTATAAAAAGTGTTATAAACATTGGGAAAAACCTATAATTGCTTATCCCTCTTTTAATATCCATTTGGATAAAGTTAGTTACTATAACTGGAAAGCATAAAAGCATCATTGCTTTAGTAGGAGGTAAAATAAAAGCTATTAATGGAACTGAAAACATGGACATTCCAATACCAACAGAACCTTTAACTATTCCTCCAAAAAAAACAGAGCATAAAATTACAACAAGACTGATAGTTTCAAAATATTCTATGTACATAATTATACTTTAAGTAAAATAAACACACCTCGTAAAGTGTTAATCATTACAATGACACATACAGAGTCATACAGTAGGGTTAATGTAATCAGAGTCAATTGTACATGAGATGTGGTTAGTGTGTGTGCAGCAGATAGGATTAATATTTATTGGTTATCTTATTATTCCCATTACCTCAAATGTTTTTTGGATATAGTCAATTATTTCTGTTTTCTTTACAATTTTTTCAAGATTACTTTCTGAAACGTTAAAAAATTCTACACTTTGAATTTCATTATTTGAATCAAATTTGAAATCTACTTTTTTTGCAATCTGCTTTATTTTTTTATTGAGTTCATCATCAATTATCTTGAAATCTTGTTTGCTTGCATACCCCTTATTTTTAATATCTTTTACTGTATTAGCTATTTTTTCTTT
>ERZ651776.1750-NODE-1750-length-25355-cov-4.663779_pt1 | contig 25355 bp, 14 predicted proteins | sample MGYA00514761_ERZ651776 | MGnify/ENA metagenome assembly ERZ651776 | reverse complement strand
TCAATGGCCCTTTGGTGAAACAGTCAGAAAAGTGAAGAGTCTGATCTGATCATCATTTTCTCTTCACTTTTCTGACTGTTTCACCTAAGGGCCATTGAACCGAAAATTTCCTAATAAATTACTCACACAACCGTGCATTATCGAAACGATCAGCCTTCTATTGTTGGTTTAGTTAAAATTAACTCTCCTCCCCTTCCTTTGAGCTCTCCTCCCCTGTGCCAAGAGATCCCCTCTCCCTCCTATCACCTCCTTCCCCCATTGGTTTGCCATGCAGTACGTCCTACTCTTCGCACTTGCCGTCACGATGACGACATCCTTCTACCGCCCTTATACCTTTCACGCATCCTCATATCGGTCCACAAAAAACACAAAAACGATGATGAAATTCCGTGACGAACCAAAGGATCCCCCTCCACCGCAAACTCAAGGCATGCGGCAGCGTGCTTTTCAGCACCAGCAGTCTTTCTCTCTCCTGTCGACCGCTACAACGCCTTTGTCCACGTCTAGATCTTCCCCAGGAGTCTCATCAGCATCATATTCATCCACAGGTACTACCACCTTAGGAAAGCCCCGTGTTGGTCTCCTCCTTCTGAATCTCGGCGGCCCTGCGTCTACCTCGGACGTGCCTGGATTTTTATACAACCTCTTCGCGGACCCCGACATAATTCGCCTCCCTTCCTTTTTACAATTCTTTCAGAAACCACTGGCATGGTTCATTGCTGCAAGACGGTCTCCTAAATCACAGGAAGCCTACAACAAAATTGGGGGAGGGAGGTGAGTCGAGGGGCTGGCCAAATGAGCGAGTACTTGAAATTTGTAGCAAGTTATTATTATATTCGCATCTTTCTCACGCACTTCTTTCTTCTCTGCAATCGTTTTAGCCCCATTGTGCACTACACTGAAAAGCAGGGTCAGATGATAAAGGAGAAGGTGAAACAAAAGTACAACCTCGACATTTCAACCTATATTGGTATGAGGTACTGGTACCCCTTCACGCACCAGGCTCTTGATGAAATTAAGGAAAGCTCCTTGGACGCTCTTGTTGTCTTGCCCTTGTACCCACAGTTTTCGATATCGACATCCGGCTCCTCTCTCCGACTGTTACAAGAAGAATTTGCCAAGGATCCTGCTACGCTCGGAAAGATCAGGCATACCGTGGTGAGCAGCTGGTACGAGAGGCCGGGCTATATTGATACCATCAGAAGGCTGATTATGAAAGAGGCCGATGAATTTGGTAATTCAATTGGGGATATTCACGTCCTTTTTAGTGCCCATGGTGTCCCACAGAGCTATATTGATGACGGGGACCCTTATCAAAAGCAGATCGAGGATTGTGTGCGGCGGATATCGGGCACCCTCCCGAGTGAATTTACTATCCATCTCTCGTACCAATCTCGAGTTGGTCCTATAGAGTGGCTTCGGCCGTACACCGATGACAAGTTGGTTGAGTTGGGAAAAGGTGGAGTGAAGAATCTTGTAGTTGTGCCAATCAGCTTTGTCAGCGAGCACATTGAGACACTCGAGGAAATCGACATGGAATACAAAGAGGTCGCCATAGAAAACGGAATAACGAACTGGAGAAGGTGTCCAGCTCTTAACACTGAAGAGACTTTCATTGACGATATGGCGGATTTGGTTGTCGAAGCCTTGTATGACCCAGCTATGACTCTCACGGAATCATGCATTGCCAACAATTGCGACGTGGAGGTGGAGGAAGACGAACGGAGAATTAAGGAGGAAATTGGTAAGATGATTGATACACCGGGGGCAGAGGCTGAGGATACTGTGGGGAATATATTGAAGATGTTCGGTCTGTAGAAGTAGGATAAAATTACTTACTACACTTTTGGCAGCGAAAGCACCTTCAGAGGTTAGTTTACACTTCGTCTTCCTGTAACCTTCACCCCTCCCTAAAAATTATATAGTCCGGTTGCAAACTGACTGACCCCCCCAGCAGCCTATGTTTTTCAACACACGTTGTTTCTTTCCCCATTTACAGTAGCCCCGCTAATTAAATTTTACAGATCGCCATCACCACCACCCGCAACAGCGCCTAACATTTTTTTCTTCTCTTCGGGTTTATTTCCGCCCCTACAAAAGAACAGAGCAGCAATTATAACCACGGCAACTCCTCCCACTATGACTGCATCCATAGGGAAATTCTTCTCACTTGCATCGACATCACCAGACGGCTTCTGGCAATCATCAGCACTAGTAGAGCCTCCATTCGTCGTAATCTCCCCTTCAGGACATGCTTCACAACTGCCAACATCAACAGCACTTTTCCATTTGCCAACAGGGCACTGGACACATACCGACCCTGACAGCGTTTCTCCGGCAGGGCATCCACACAACCCAGTATCACCAACAGCCACGAAAGAAGCCGCGCAAACGCAATTCTCCCTCGCCTCATCCAAAACTTGATGAGTACCGCAGTCGACTGAGCTTTCAACACTCATGCTCGTAAAACTATTCTTCACTTCGTCCATGTGATACTCGACAAATAGCTCCTTCTCTTCCTCCGGTGTGAAGACGATCAGAGAGCTCTTGCTGTTGCAAAAGTCCCAAGCACTTCCCAAACCGCTACTACCATCAGCAGTGCTACAGCTGCCCTCCACGATGTCGCACCACTCTCCTCCTTCGTCACCGTCTGGATTACCGCACTTAAAGTCGGTAAAACTGTAGTCATTCGTGCCGTCATCATCTTCATCGTAGCCCCAGTTTTCCTTGCACCTACAACCCATTTTCGTGCGCTTACTGCAACGCGGTTTATTGTCCTTGTTAAGCTGTGTTTCGGCCACCAGATCGTCGTAACAGTCGATCAGAGCTCTGCTGTAGGTTTCATTTTTGCACAATAAATTGTCGAAGGCATCCTTACAACCCACACTGGAAGTATCCTCGCAGACGTTTGTCTTGTTCAACACTAACCCGATCTCCTCCACCAAAACATTACAGACACTCTCTCCACCATCCTTTGCTCCAATCCCGGTAAAAGCAGAATTTTCATCGGGCTCGTTATAATCATATGTCGGCGTGAAGTCACCATCTTTGAAGGTCGGGTCAAGGCACGTTTCTCCTGCTCCTTTTCCGCTGACAAACATGGTATCGCTTTCAAAACAAGTGTGGGCAAATTCTAGTCCATTGTCACCAATCTGGTACATATTCCCGTTTCTCGCCCAGCAGCTCTCCGCGCAGCAGTCCCCACCGTCCCAGCAGTTTTCAGCGTTGTTCTTGCTCGGGGTGCACTTCCCATCGTTGTAGCCTCCACCAGTCCCACCGGCAGGCGTGCAGGCCTCCAGTGCGGTGAGAGCCTCAGCCTCGTCTATCTGCGTCCGTCCCCTTGTGCCTTCACAAGTGATCCCGCCACTCCTCGTGCTGTAAGCTATTTTCGGTTCGCAGAGCATCTTGCTTCTCTCGCTAACAAAAATCTGCCCAGTTCGCGGAACAACTGCCGTGGTCCAGATCTTTACCGCATAAGCTTGCTCGTTCGACTCCATCGTCGGCAGATCGGTGTCTAAGTAGGTCGAGGCAAAACTTCTGTACTCTTCTCTCTTCAAGACGAAGGCACAAGCACCTGATCCCCCATCCGCTCCGACGACCACGGTCTTGTTCTCCGTCTTAATCACTTTGGTCATGTTCTTTCCCGAGTAATCCATCGCCACCGCCTTGAAGCCGCACTTGACAGTTTCATCACTGCTAAAACTATTGGTCATCGGTAGATTCATATAGGCGTTTCCGAAATAATGTCCCGGCTCGTTGATCAAAGGCGTCCCAGCTGCACCGGGGGCGACTCCGAGTGTCCCAAAGGTAATCGTATCGGTCATCTTACGGCGATTTTCCTCCTTCTTTCTCAACAGTCGGTGGCCCTCAGCTGTTACGTCAGGAACATAATAGTCCTCGGAACCGTCTGGTAAATCGTACTTCAATCTGTGGTCAACCAATGTTGATAGACCTGGTCCGCTGTTCTCCTTCTGCTTGTAGTATTTTGTCACGTCGTCCAGCTCCTTGCTACAGTCTTTAGTGTCGTCAGTGGCCTTGCATTCGTTGCTGATGCCTCCTTTCTTTTTTGTACTGATCTGTAGCCCGATAGTGTTGTACTGGTCTCCCCAGGCGTCGCTCTCGAAGCCAATCTCGTTGTGAAGCCTGTACCCCAACCCAGCCTTGTACATATTAACCTCGGAGCTTTCCTGCACCCACAGGTGGACGTTGCTATTCACCTCGCTGATCACAAACTCATTGTCAAAGCAGCCGTAGAGATTATTTCCGCCGTCGGTACACACGGGGTCCGCGTTTGCCTTGACTAATTTTATGCTTGCGGGTCCCATTTGGTACTGGGGAGTCGTTGGCTCGACTCCGCTTCCACCAATACTCATTTCTTGTGGCGTCGCGTCCACGGCCTGCCAACCGTCAGCGCATTTGCCATTCTTGCTCGCGCTTTTGCTAAAGCCCATTTCTCTGCACCCATTGTAATCAAATTCGTGGCGCTTGAAGTACATTTCATTCCAAACGTGAAAACTCCAGACGCTATCGGCAGTCGGCGCGTCTGGGATGGGATCGAAAGACCCATCTTCGAGCACCTTGTAAAATTTCTCGATTGCTCTATTCTTGTCTGTATCATGCGCGGACTGAAAGGTCGTGACAGGTCTGGTAGGAATACCGAGGGCACGACCAATTGTCGTCGTGATAGCAGCATAAACAAAACATTGACAGTACTGAACCTGCCTTTGGGCGCTTCGATGAAGATCAAAAAGGGAAGTGCTGTCTCTCCAATCGTCCGGAGTGATACATTTTCTGTCGTCCCTGTTGTTATTACATGTGTATCTGGGGATGGAGGACAAGGGGGATAGTAAGGGGTAGTTAGTTAGGTTAAAGTTGATGGTCAATATGCAAGCTGGTTTCTCATTGGTGAAATACTGCGTCTGGGGCGTACGCAAAGCTGGGTCACATCAAGTACTACGTACCCTCCAGAAGGTCTGCCAGTCGTGTAACTTCCCTCTCCCCACTTTCCGTAACAAACATCGGCCCCAATACTATACGTCAAGTGCCTGCTCACAAGGACCAAATTCCCCCTGTCTGCTACGGGCATCCTGAACATGCGGTCAAGGGCGACGATAAGATTCGAGAACTTGAACTGGTCGTAGCTCCAAGAGAAACCATTGTTGTTGTCGCTAAGTCCCTGCCACACCAAGCCGTCGTTATTCTCGATATACTCGGCGAGGTTGGAGGATGTTGCATAAACATCATCACGAGAATCGTAAGGGTTGAAAAGCACGATGAGCTGAGTCGCAGACTTCAAACGCATTGATTTCCTCGCGGTCTGGTGGTTGATTGTCACAGAAAGTTCAAAGTCGCCGGCAGGTGCCGTTGGTGCCAAGGTTCCGGTGACGTAAAACCTATTATCGCCCTCCTTCTTAACTTCGAACGAAACCTGATCAGATGGGTAATCCTCTACTTTGAACTCGACTTCTTTGCCCCTGGGTTCCCCAATGAAGGCCTCTGCAGCAACCTTCCCCGTGATGTTCGCTGATATATCATTCTCCACAATCCCTGCTCCGTTTGCGCCGGCAAAGACGAGAACCTTAAAAGACTGACCTCTCCTCGCAATGATGGTGTCATCAGGAACATCAGTGAACACATTGGTCTTGCTATTTTTATTATTTCTCTTCGCCATCCAATGCACAGAAGGGTTCTTGGGAACCTCCTCCGCCGGAACGTTCTCGTAAAACTGATAAGTTATCTCAGCTACACCCGCAGCATAACCGAATGCCTTCATATTGAGGACGTTGTTAGTTACTCCCTCGATCTGAATGAATTCATTACCGTACTCTCCTTCTACGCCATTGTAGCCACTGTACGTAAAATTTAAAGATTTGTACTTGGTGCCCTCTTCTTCTCCTTCATTATTCCCGAGAGATCCCTTTTTACAAGCATTGTCTCCTTCGAAGTAAGCGATAATGGCCTGCCCTTCATCCCCACATCTAGTCCTAGCCTCATCACCAACGTCATAGAGTTGAACGTCAACATCCTTCTGAGATCTGAGCTCTACCCTTAGGTCTTTCTTACCCACAATAATATCGCCTATTTCAACTGTGGCCCCCTCCGGCACTTCTGCGCTAAATTGGAAAGGACCACAGGGCAGGATACCAAGGCAGCATGATGTTTGTGTATACCCCCAAGCATACTCAATGGCAGCAGAACCCGCCTCGAAGGCAAACGCCTTCATCACGAGCGTCGTGAGGACTTCCCCTTCGATTTTTATGTACTCTTTCCCAACAACACCGTCAACACCGTAATAACCGGAGTAGCTTATCTTCATGCCCTTATATTCCACACTCTCTGCAGAGCCATCATTATTTCCCAACAATCCTTGGCCGCACCCCTTCGTCTCGCTGTAGGCAATTATGGCCTTTCCTTCAGGACATTCTTCGGACTCAGTATCGAACAGTTGAACGTCCACATCCTTGAGCGACGAGAGTTTTACAACCAGGTTCCACTTTCCCGGAGGGATGCTGCCCACATCCACTACTGTGCCTGCATTGGGAAGGTCCTGGGAGAATGTTCCCGAACCACCTCCCTATGAATGAGAAGTTTGGTGTTAGCATTAGTGAAGATCTTCAGTAATTATTGAGGTCAATAGCAAGTTCACTCACACAGCCACTTCCCCAATCGAATCCTGCAAAGGCCGATGCTATGATAGCCGCAAATATTAAAAGTCTCATCTTTCGTTGAAAACTAGAGTACAGATAGTTAAAATTTCGCCGTCGGTCCCTAGTCTACCGTTCATCGTTCATCAGGTGTCAGGATTTCATGGATTTCACAAGAGTCCAAAGAAGAAAAAAAATGGAATATTTAACCAGAGAAGCTAACGTTCTACCTAGCCTAACCTAAACCCAGCCCCCTCGTAGTTAAGGTTCCTGGTTTTGTTTTTGAATAACTATTTCTGGTCTAATTCCCTCCCAAACACATTCAGTTTGCACTACATAAGGGCCCCTGCCACATCATGGCGCGGTTGCCTCGAGAGAAACGGAAAGAGCCCCAAAATACTTATAGTGACGACAGCGATAATCGCAGCGGCGATGACGAGTACAATATAAATGATTCTCCAGCCCAGCCTTCTTCTGTTCTCAACCGACCCCTTCGTTCTTCTAGTGAGACTTTCCGGAACAGCCCCAAGCGACATCATTCCGAGGTCGATAGCAGAGGTAGCTACGGTCGCGCAACTCTGTTTAAAGGTACTGTAGTCGCGCTTCTTCTCATCATTTTAATCTTTTACTTTACGAATGATATAATTGTTGATGGCCAGAAGGGGCTCATTCCCAGGTGAGAGAGTTCTATTGCATGCAAATCGCTTATTTTTGCGATCGAAGTGCACTATGAATGAACTCCGCTGATACGTTGTTCTGACACTTTTGTTTAGGTTCAGCATCTCCCTCGGAATTGTCTTTGTCCCCACTCTTTTGTATCTACCCCCAGTTTCCACTCGACGAACAGCCGCAGCGTTCCTTTACTTTGAATTATGCACCCTTTTTATGAACATTTCTACGAGTGTGGCGTGGTATAGGAACCCACGCGAGCTGGGTTCTCTCCCTGACATTGGCCATGATCTTGTCGGGGAGTGGCCCGAGACATACACTATTTTGAACAAAGAGTTTCACACCCAAGGCATCTGCGATAATCTGATCCTCTCTCTCGCTGTCGCAACCATACTCTTTACTAGTTTGCAGCCCAATGCTAGTGATATATGGAGGCGCTTTATCATGGTCTATGGGACACTGAATTTAATGCGAACCTTTACTGTCCTTCTGACAAGTCTTCCCGACGCAAGCCCCCTCTGCAGGGAGCTCACTCCTAAGGGAGACATTTCAAATGGGGCTTGGACCTGGGGAGCCATCAACAACAAGCCAATTTTGTGGGAGATTTTCATTCATACCCTCATGATAACCATCCCTGTGCACCCCGTTACCTGTGGGGACATGATATTCAGTGGGCATAGTAACACGGCGCTTTGCCTTGCGCTAGTCTGGCATACTTATTATAAATGGGTACCAAGTGATATTAACTTGGTGAAGTCGAGTGCTTGGCTAATTGCCTTTGGAGCCATCTTAGGGCTGATCGGGACGCACGTACACTACACAATAGACGTAGTTCTCTCTGTATATTTCAGCATCACTGTGTGGAGCGCCTATCACAGGCTAGCGATCGATGTTGCCTTGGGAAGGCGATTCATCAGTGTGTGGTGGATCGATGCAAATGTCATTTATCCTGCCATGGAGTGGCTTGAGACTCCGCTTGAAAAGGAGGAGATTTTCGAGTGGACGAAAGAGCGTGACGAGATGAATTTGTTCGAGCTACAGATCCTTGAAGAGAGATTAGACGGCGGACATGTAAAGCGCTGGAAGAGGTCCCAAGAGGTGAAAAAAAACAGAACCCCAAAAAGAGGGAATTTTTCTCCAGACTTTTTCGAGGAGAAAAAGGACTAAAAACTGAATATTTGGCTAAGCTAAACTACGCGTCGTTTGCACGGCCTCTGTACCATTCTACAATTTTTGCCGTGTTTTCACCATAGCGTTTAAAGCTGTGAGCAACTTAGCGAAGTCTATTCGCTCCATTTCATGATTCTCGCCGATTTCACTCCTCGGCCTACTTGCCTTCCACTGCAAGAACTCCTTGTAAATCAATTTCACTCCATCATCACTTTTGTCCATTTTTAAAAGCCTCAATAGTAGCTTCCCCAACACATCAGACACTGACAAAATCAAAGATGACATGTTTGATTCCCACAATCGAGTGTCTTTCACGAACTCAAGAGAATTTTTCTGCTCAAATGCATGAGCGCAGTTGGAAAGATGACAGAGAGCAGGGAGTATACCGCCATCAGTTACAGCATATAGATTTGCGCAATCCATGCACATTATCACTAAGGAAGGCTCCTCCCCAAGAGCAGTCGAAAAAAATTGTAGAGCGTCATGAAAACAGGCGAACGCCTTAGACAGGTAGTCACGAGCAACGGACTCACGCTGCAAGGGAGAAAGCTTGCTATAAAACAATGCCAATTGGTAGTTGCCTGCGGCTGCCTGTTTCCTGTTATTCAGCTCCTTGTAAACCTCGACAGCCTTTGTAATATTGGCAACAACACTGGCCTCTTCCTTTTTGTGCTCGTTGTTTCCACTGCCCCCGCCATACTTTACTATTGACGACAGCAACTTCTGCCGTTTACGAACGCCCATAGTTAAGTAAGTCGCAGCTATCTCGTTGCTAACGACATCCCAAGTGTGGCTGTTCGTTGGGGTGCGCTGCACCAACGACAAATGGGCAAGGCGAAGGTGCTCGGCAGCAGCCTCGAAATCTTGGCGGTGCTTCATGATCTGGGCTAGATTACAACGGATCAATGCCACATTCGTCGAAGATGAAACAGAGAGGGCCCGGTTGAAAAAGAACGTCGCTGAATGGAGGATTAACTTTTTGGAGGAGGAAATTTTGCTAATGGACGAAAGAAGAGAGTTACCGATCTCATTGAAGGTATCACCGGATTTATTCAACAACGCAGTTGTGTTCAAATTTGCAGAGGATGCGCTTGCAATGGAAAGCTCATAACAAAGCGCTGCGCCGACAAGCGCTGCGCGCGAGTCACGCGCACGCTTTGTGTCATTTGCAAAGTATTCCTCGGCCGCCTTCATCTCGTTGATATTCTCTGCGGTCGGTAGGGTAGGAGGTGGTAGTGCCGCCTTGCCTTGCTTCTTCTTCTTCTTTCCGCCCTCAATTTTCGCTGAAGTTTCCAATTCAAGCGGTAAGAGAATGCTGCGGCTGCTGAAGGTAATCGAGCATTCGTCAGTAACATTGATCGACGCCTTTGAGCCGAGAATCTTCTCGATTTCAATCAAAAGAGAGAGAATATCATCACTGCGGGCAGTTTTTATGATGGTGGAGAAGGGGTACATTAAAACAAAGCAAGCAGTGTTAATAACTGCGAGGGGAGTGAACTTAGCTCGCTGATCTCACTTACCTACTCGTGTGTCCTGTTGAATTCCATTTCTCGTCCGCCGCAAAAGAACGAGCAAAAGTGCCAGCCAATTCCCATACCTTACTCTTTTGTGCATGCATAGAGGCAGCGCTTTGAAAAGTTTGGGTCGTCTTAAGTAGTGCGAGCGTCTTGAGTGAGTTGGACGCCTTCCGTAAGCAAGTTGATACAGCCGAGGCTCGATAATGAGAAAAATGTGACTCAATCAATCGATTCGTCACGTCAATGAGCCGTGTAAGGGCGCGCTGAAGCTGCGACTCGATCGCTTCCCGCTCGATGCTAGACAGAATATTGGGATCCGACCCATCGTTACTATTTGGGGAAGATTTTGACTTGCTGGGAGTCTTACGCGGCGGACTTGTGGGGCTCTTCAATTCCACGACAATCTCGCCGAAAGATATGGTCTCATCAAACTCTTCGTCGGATGAGGTACCGTACATTTCGTCGTAAGTCTCTGTGCTCTCGTCTGTGCTTGAAAACTTATTTCTAGCGTCACAGTCGCGATCGAGAAGGACTATCAAACAGCGCTCCGCACTATCTAAGTGTTTTTGTGCGTTTTGAAGTCGGTCAGTGAATGCGGCAGCATCCTCAGAGCTGCTGGCGTTAGCGTCGCAACCGCCATCAATTCTGGAAGACAGAAAAGTCTCGGCTATGTTGCAGTGCACATCGGCAATGATGGTCTCCTGGCCACGACCACCGTCCATATCGTTCAGGTCATTCAAAAGATCGAGCGAGGATTCGAAGAGATTCCGCTGGCGTGCCCTCAACACTCGCCCGAGTGACTCAGTGGTAGAAGCTTGAGCAGCTTGCTGACCAATTCGCTTCGCAAATCTGTAGGACATCATTGCCAGCCAATGAGTCCACTTCCGCTGACGCTGAGAGGAAAGAGCAGTCACATCAAACAGGTGCACGTCCTTCTCGTCGCGGTTTTTTTGAAGAAGATAGGTTGTGTTATCAGTGGCGCAATTTTCCTTCAAAAAATCCAAAAGGAGCGAACTGTCCAGCTCGAGGGTTGTCGGATCAAAAATTGGTTCAACGTTCTGAGAATGCCGTTGAGTATTGTATTTCTCCATCAACACGGAAGGTATATCTGCTGTACTTATTACTTTAATGGCTTGGATAAGACCTTTTTTCTCGAGGGCAAGGGCCAATTGAGGGACGTTTGTCATAAGCTGGTCGAGGTATACATCCAGACAGCTATCAAAGAGAGAGAGTTAGGCGTCAAAAGAAGTTGCCTCGACGAGGAGCCTTGTGAGCTGGTTTTTAATTTTCACCCCTTACCTGAACAAAGTATTATCGTTCTTCTCCACAGTACTTGGCTGCAAGTGCGATTTATTGTTTCGTGTTTCTGCGAAAAGCTGCATCCTATCGGCTAATTCTTCCGAGTCAGCACAACGGAGGGAAACCGCGGTTGTCTCGTCCCTAAAGATCGTCGAAGGAGGGGAGTCAGACTGCACACTGAAACCAAATTGGCCGAAATTGAACTGGTAAGCCTCAGAAGCGGGAGGGGGGGAGAGAAAATCGATCGTCCCGTCTCCGTTCTTTTTTTCCATTTTTCCGCCGTCTTCCCCAGCCTCTAATTCTAACAATGGCACAATGGCTGACTTGTCCAGCATTCCTTCGATCGCGCAGAGAACGTTCTCAGGAATGGTTATCGGGAAATTGGCGTGTCTGAATAGCGCAGATGGGGAGGCAAAACTGTTCCGTCGCATCAGTTTTGTGTGCGCAGGAGGAGACAAAGGAATTTGGGGAGGGACAAGAGGAGCTTCGTCATCCGAGGATTCACAAAGATCGGCCCACCGGTTCGAGGAGGCAATATTGCGGAAAGGAGTCTGCACCTTCATCTGAGCCTTTTGAGGTTCTTCGTCGTCAGAAGATTCGCAAAGCTCTGCCCAATTCAGCCTGTGCGGGGGGGGGGCAGGTAGCTGGGGGGTCTGCGGACTTTGAGCAGTCGGTGGAGTATCAACAAAAGGGGGGTGATCAATCACTAGCGTTCCACCGAGATTGTGGATCGCTATAGAGACACTCTTATTCGATATGTGGGGAAGAAGAAGAAGGTCTTTCACGGCAGACCCGCTACCAACAAAATCTAGTGATGCGGATGTAGTTCTCTCAACCTTCTTGGAAGGAGTAGTGGAAACAGTTCTGGTAAAGGGGGTGAAAGAAACCCTCTTTGTGTCGTCATTCTTTAGGCTTACTGTTGTGTGCTCGTGACGTGAGGGGGTACAAGGGGCGGACATTAGCGCGAGGTGCTTTGTAGAAGGTCACACAGTCTTGGCGTGGCACAGTCTTGGTTGGTACGGACAGTCTTGATTTGTGGGCCGTCGATTGGCAGGGAAACAAACAAAATAAAGCACAGCTTTTTGCAGCCGCTGTGCTGTGTGGTTGTGGGGTATATGAGGACTAAATAGGTAATTCAGTTAAGGAAATAAAAGTTGAGAGCTCGTTTTTTCAGCATCAGAAACCATTCTGAACACGTTGTGATCCTCCCCCGTCGCCTATCTTTCTACGTCGCTCGCCTCTAAGATTGACCACGAGAGAGAGCCATCGATTCTATATATTAACCAAAATAACACACCAGACCAGAGTGTAATCGTTCAGCAGAACGTATCGCCGGTGATTACCCTGAGCGAGTCTCATTGAGCGACGATTTACCGCAGTTATCTATAATTTCGGCGGTGTTCTCTTATCTAGATGCAAATTCTCATCTTCCTTATCTATATAATGTCAACAATGGAAGCATACATGATTTCGTCAGGGACTGAGTCGTCAGTGATGAAGGTATACGCTGATCCTTTTGGACTTGAGGGAGAGAAAATGAAAAGGAAAATCTCGGCGAGTAAGTCCACAACTCTATACGCTGATCCTTTTGGGCTTGAGGGAGAGAAAATGAAAAGCTCGACGAGAAAGTCCACGTCTCGTAAGAAAAGGATTCACCATGCCAAATTTGGCGTCTTCCCAAATCTTTACTTCAGGGCTTTACCCCTAGCCCATCTGCAACTTCATCCAAGCTATGTGCCCCTTCCGTATCCGCCTCCTGCTTTGACATGTGTGGGCGAGGTAAAGAATTACCCAGAATCATCGCAGCAGTGGGACATCTTACACGCAGGAAGGCTATCAACCTCCTGCCTTAACAGTGCGCTTGGTTTTTTAGAACCTTCAGCAGCAGACATTTTGGATATTCCGCGTTCGTTGAGAGGTAGCGGAAGAGGTAATAGCGCGCTGGCGCGTCTTTCACAACCCGCCCTGTCCTGCGCAGATGTGAAGGTGCTCTCCGAAATCTTGGAATCATACTATTTGCCGCCTCCGCCTCGAGTAAAAGAATGCCAAAAAGATGTTTGGGGTGGGCGAAAATTCAGGACCCGGACAACCCAATTCATGTCGAACTATATAGCAAGTCCCTCTCTACCCAAAAAAATATATGACAGCAACCCTTCCGCTGTACGCATGAAGTGGGGCGGAATCCAAGAGCCCTCTGCTCTGCTGACAGTGCTGAATTACTGCTGTGATGCTTCTCGTAATTCAACCCTCTTAGAGACTGGTATTTGCGTCGGTGAAGACCTGGAGGACGGTCCGAGAAAGGTGCTCGTGGGCGCCACTCCGGATGCAATACTTAGGCATGAAGACGGCACACTCGAAGCTGTGGAGGTGAAGAACCATTCCCCTTTCGTTAGGAATCGCGGAAGCGGCAAAGAAAAGCGTCGAATGTTAGGTTTAAGCGATCGTGAACCCGATCCTGGATTTCCTAGGCGTTATTTTGCTCAGGCGCAGCTCGAGATGTTTTGTGTGGGGAAAGAATGCAAGAGCTGCGTATTTTACAGGCAAACTGCCACCAAGGGCGGAGTTATGGTCAGGGTTGAGAGAGATGACATCTGGTTGCGAGAGTGTTTTTTCTTCAGTGATTTGTTCTATGATCGTTACGTTGTCAGTGATTGTGGAGAGGGTTTGAACAATGTTCCTCCTGAGAATTTCTTTTTCGATGACAAAGACGAAGAGATAAAGGCAAGGCATAGACGCTTCGTGAGCATGACAAAGGATGGAGAAATAAAGCATGTCGCAACGATAAAACACCGTGATATTCAGCGTTGTCGCCAAGACGATCCTCTGTTTTTGGATAATTTTTGAATTTGGAAGAAGAGGAAGAATCTAAGCGCAGCACAAGTAGATTTTGTTTTTCGGGGGAATTTCTTTTCTTTCTTTCAAACAAACTCTACGTTATTGCTCAATTGGATGTCCTTAGGCGCTTCCCTGCCGAAAAGCAGCGTCAAATTTATTCGCCTGTTAGCGTATCCAGCACGAAATTCGTAAGGTGCTGTTTCGTGTAAGCGCTTGCTATCGAACAGAGCGCATCTATTTTGTCGGTAAGGCACCGACACATTCTTGGCGTTATTCTCGATCAACCAGATCGCCCTGTCAGTCTCAAAAAGGTCGTTATTCCATTTATCAAAGCCTTCCCCTAAAACCTCTTCTTGCGGTGGTGCCTTGTCGTATATTATCAATCCACCGGTTTCCTTATTTAGATTGGCTTCATCCGGAGTTAACCAGATGTTCATGTTCACCTTGGCTTGATCTGCATGAATGCCAATTCCGCCAGCGAGGCTCTCCTGGCTATCGTATTTGTAAAACCAAGCGGTGGAAAGGGGTGCATCGTTGAGAAGACGAGGGAGCTTTATTGTTAATTCGCGAACCAAATACATAAGCCATAAAGACTCGCTCAAACCCTCGTCAAAGTAAGCTCCAACATACGACTTTTTCGCATCAAAAAAAATCGTCGCCTCCATTGCGAAAGAGTATAGCTGGTGAAGAGCCATTGGCGTCAAAAGATTGTCTATCGTTATCACCGATCCTCTGAGAAATCCCTCTTCCAACTTATTAAAATCCAAAGTCGGATTTAGTGCGTAAGGATGCATAACACTCCGTTCCAACTGGGCAGGCATGTGAATGAGCCTGTTGTGGGTGCCCATCAGCAATCGCGCCATCTCATAGCTTAGGATGTAAGGTGCGCGTCGGACATTATCTTTGCACTCGACGTAATTTGTCGCTTCTATGTACACACACTCCGGGCCGGATACAGCTTTGGCAATTGCCGGGGTCAGTATGTGCCGGATTACATAAGATAGCTCAAGGAAGCTGTAGTCAAGTTTCTTGGCATCCCTGACCAAATATTCTATCTGATCAGCAAAATGCTCAAGCCCGTGGATAGTGGCGTAGAAGTAAGAGCCACGCCCCCTCACAGTCGAAGGAGGATAGCCGGGATCATCCACTCGATCCAGGACAAAAGTCACTTGGGATCCTGTCTCTGACTCAGGCCGATTCATCATAAGCAGCTCATTTGTGAAGTTACTCTGGAAGGTTGAGAACCAATCCAAGTTATGTTTCAGATATTGTTTACCTGTCATTGTCATGGTTGTTTCGTGAAGACCGGGAAAAGGATCACCTCGCACACACCTTAAGAGAAATTTGTTGATTTCCATCTGTTCTAGATAAGGACCATCCGTGTCCTGATACGTAGAGTGTCGGGAGCGCGATCGCATGATGTCATGACAATTATTTTCTGTCAGTGTTCTTTCGTTGTCTGTTGTTGTGTGGAGGAGATAATCAGTAAGGGAGGGGAAGAAAAGAGAGGAATCTTCCTTCTGTGCAAAGGAAGTTTGAAACGCGAGAAAGAAGAAGATGGCGAAATGCATCATCTTCATCTCTCCCGATGCGCACAAATCAACACTAAAAAAACCTGATCAGCATCAACCTTTGAAAAATAGATCACCAAACCCCCAGACGAAGACCGCCGGACGAAAAACTTCCAAGAACTTTTAGAGAACCCGGCCCAAAAGTCTAATTTTTATTGTTTGGTCTCTTCTACCCTAGGTTTATTTTTGCCAGTCTGATCACTACCGTATACCAACAATGGCGAGTGCGATGGTGAAAAACATCATTGCTCTCTTCCTCTGTCTCAATCTCTCCGAACAACTACCTCCTCTGCAACAACATAATCTCCGCCAACTATCATGGTTAAATGAAGAAAATCGATTTAAGAATTGGATAAGGTGTTCTGATCCTAGTAACGGTAACATCATTGCCGTTTCTGGCAACGCACTTGTCAAGCCTGACCCACCAACAATATCACCTTCTATTTCACCCTCCTTGACGCCTTCCTTGTCTCCAACCTTGGCTCCTACAGTAAGTCCAACATCTTCACCAACGACACCTTCTCCTACGACTCCTGCCCCTACATCATCACCAACAGTAGTGCCGCCATGTGAAATTGCTGAGCTTTCTCTGTCATTTGAGAATGTATTCTCCCCCTCAGCTTGTTGCAAATCCTTGATGGGAATATCGACAGGATTAGCGCTCGGGTTCGTCTCTCCTATTGATGTCATTTCTCCTGAACACTGTGGGGTAGGATTGGGGAGTAACCAAAATTGCGGTTTAGCGTTTGAAGAAATTTTGACTGCACTGAGCTATGATGTAGAGGATGATTTCCGAATTCACTGTGAGGGTAGCTACGATGAGATGACTATTTCAATCCCTTCGCAAATATCTCTTTCTGGCATTGTTGTTCCTGAATATACACCGGATATTTTTACAGAATTTGTCGGTACGATTGAAGACACTTTGAGATCTGTCACTGGAATTGCTGATGATGATCCTGGCAAGACAATTGTGGTGACAAGTATCAATGGCGTCGAACCCGTTCGTCGTCGTCGGTTGACTGATGCACCCCCTCTCATTGTTGAATTTGATATAGTGCTCACTACAGTCTGCGATAGTGCCTGTAATGAAGTAGAAGTCCAAGAAAGTGTGCTTGATGACATAAAAGAGGTTTCGATGATTCTTTTCGAGGCAACGACAGCAAGCGGAAATTTTTTGACTATCCTTTCTGAAGAAGTCGAGAAGAACAGTTTTTTAGAGCTGGATTTATCAGAAGTGAATGTTGAAGAGTACGAGGTACCAGATGAAGCAAAGACGGCAGCTCCGAGCATAATGGTGACAGCAGCTCCAAGCATGATGCCCTCGACTAGTCTTAGTCTACCGAGTTCTTCGCCATCTCACACTCCGACTAGTCTACCGAGTTCTTCGCCATCTCACACTCCGACCACTGTCCCCTCTGCTATTCCTTCGGTATCTCCATCGCTTTCCCCTACTGCTCTCCCCTCTTCTATGCCTACAACATCGGCGCCCTCTTCAATGCCTACGGCAATCCCTTCTTTGTCTCCAAGCGCGACTCCTACTATTTCTTCCACGTCGTCTCCTACAGACGCTTCTGTGTGCTACATTGTTGGCGGCGTATACGCAATAGACTTTCTTACAACTGCTGACTCATGCTGTTCAGAGCTGGATGCTGCAACGAACGCTATTGTTTTTTCTAATGTACCATACACAAATTACCTCCTGCCAAAATACTGTGCAGACGATAATTGCGGGCAAGCTTTTGCGTTTACCATACAAGGAGCTATTCAGCTCGGGGCTCTCCCCAGTGGCACGATGAACCTATGGAATACGGGTTGTGCGGAGGTCCGAAATACTGTCTACACGGATTCGCCTTCAACAGCTCCAACTGTCGTAATTACATCCGCCCCAAGCACTACACCCAGCGATCCTTGCCCTATTGTGGACGGAGCATTTAATGTCCTGAACCTTGATCCAAGTAGTGCTTGCTGCGCAACACTCCAGAGCGATGCCGTATCAGTTCTATCTTCGTATGGTGCCAACTATGCCTCTCACCTCTCAGCTGCCAAATGCGCTGACGATGAATGCGGCTTCGGATACTTGCAAGCTTTTGAGTTCGCTGAGAGCATTTATGTCATTGCAGGAGGGACGAAACAAAGCTGGCAGACTGCCTGTCAGGCAAATTACGGCCCTGCTACCAGTGCTCCTTCAGCCGCCCCGGAGCCCTGTAGTATCGTCTCGGGACAACTGGATGTTGCGACGTTGGCCGCTACTGATGCCTGCTGTTCTGTACTGGATACAGCGAGTTCTGCGCTGCTTTTCACTGGCGCGAGTTACCTAGATTATGTGAACGATGCTTCTTGCGCTCTTGATGACTGCGGAGCGGGGTTCACTTTCGCTATCACTACTGGGGTTAATTTTGGTCTGCTCCCCGGTGAATTAATTGGGCAATGGCAAACTGCGTGCGCGACGCAACGAGGAGATCGTCGACTCGAATATGAAGGTTATGAGGATGATCTGCGGGAATGGTTTCAAGCAAGAGTGGTCAATTGCTTCGTGGAGACGCTCGTTGTCGGTAGCGAAACGACCAGCAGACTCATCGAAACCTACGGTCTGCCTTCCACAACGTGTGCGCTGCCCTACTCACGCGATTGGGACGAAGCCTGTGATGTATTTGCCGAGCCGGTCTTGTCTGATTGTGTCGACTATGTTTTGGCAGGCCTGACAGAAGAGGAAGAGGAGGTTTTGGGGAATGCCAACCTTGGTGAGCTTGCAAATCGAGCTTGTCTTGTGGCGGGAAATATTATAGATGATGCTGAGGCGAGAGAGTGTAATGACAGGTGCTCTGACAGCGAAGGCCAGGGTTTTAGCAATGACACATTACAACCTAGTGTCGGTGAAGGGTCATCTTTTCCGACAATCACGCCAAATGATATGACCTCTTCTCCGACAATCACGCCAGATGATATGACCTCTTCTCCGTCGATCACGCCAAGTGCGACTACCTCTGCTCCGTCGGCCATTTCCACCTCGGAAGCTACTTTTTTTGAAACACAAGAACCGACAGACAAACGGAAGAAGAAAGAACTCCTTCCCGAGCCAATTTCAGTCTACGTTGTGGAAGAAGTGCTTGATGTTGTGCTTCCCTTACAACTTGAGATTGTCGGTTTTCTTTCGGACCCACCGCAATATATTCCGGGGGAAGGTAATAATAATGGTGTATTTAATGCTTTCGTAGACGTGTTGAGAGAGACGCTCATTGAGATTCTTGAGCCTGGAGAGGAGGCTGAAGTGATTGTAACAGCAGTAAATGGAATTTATGTTATCACAGGAGGGGATAGTGACGACGACAGCAGTGATGGCGATGAGAGCAGCAACGACGATGGGGATAATGAAGATTTGTTGCTCATGGCGAATGGAAATCGATTTTTACAATTAACCAATGCCACGACCCTTGAAATCGATTTTGCTCTTACTACTGAATACTTCTGCACCGGGGAGTGTGATGACGAGGCCGTTGGCTCAGATATTTATGGAGACTTCGTTGGTCCTTTTGGAAAACTTGTTGAGGCCACCGAAGCTGAATCGACTATCTTTGCTGATGCTCTCGCAACCAACGCTGGTGAGGTCGAGGAACTTTATGTTTATGCTGAAGATTTTGCGAGTATCAGCATCGTTCCATTTGAACCAGCGAACGAACAGGATGTGGTGAGGGCGGCGTCGTTTGCTGCGAGCACCCAAACAATGAGCGATGGCTCAACGGTGACGCGAGGGTCTCTAATGAGTAGTGCATCGCGCCTCGGAGGAGTCAAATTGCTGACACTAGTTTTTGTCGCCCTTGCGTCACTGGCATTTTAATGAAAGTTTTTTATTTTTGGGGGGCTTGGAGTTGAATGCTCGCTGTATAACAAAACTGTTTTACCAAAACACAATCCCCTCCTAATTTCTTCTATAAATAGTTCTCTACCTTTTCATTTTCTTAGTAACCCCGGCACCGATAAGAAGTATTCCGATGGCTGCCCCGAAGGCTGGTACTAGCAACCAAGAATTAAATGTGCCGTTCAAAAATTCCTTCCCGTCATTTTGGCTCTCAGAAACAACTCGCTCCTCCTTCCGGCGCACCACGATTCTTGGTTTCTTCGGGCTCGCGCCTCCGCTATCACCCCCTACGACGTCTTCGATGTCGACATTTGTATTGCTTTCCCCGTCGTTCTGCTTCTGGAGAACAAGTTGCCCGCAGGCACCAGCTATGTCCTCGCCCATTGTTTTTCGAATGAAAACCAACAAACCGTACGACATGACAATTTCCTGAAACTTTTTGATGTGATCCATAGAAGGTGCGGAAAAGCAGTCTTTTACGTCTGTTTGGTTATAGGGGATTAGGTTGACAATGATCGACTTACCACGGCAGAGGGCACCAAGCTGATGGGCGCACTGAAATGTTGAGGTATCACCGTTCAGCATCGTGTACTGGATCATTGCCTTTCGCTCCTTCTGCTTCCTCTCCTTCGCCGAGACCTTTCCTCCTCCCTCCTTCTTTTCGTCGCTTCCACCCACAGCATAATTGATGTGACAATCAAGCGCCTCAATCAGCCCCTCGATTTTGTAAGCCTTGGCAGCAGGGACGATCTTGCTCCTCATTTCTTGGTTCGGAGCGTGGAGAGAGAGAGCGAGGTTCACGAAAGGCATTTCGCTCGTCAATTTTTTTATCATTGGTGTGACTCCAACTGTCGAGACCGTAACATGCCCTTGACCGAGACCGAAGCGCCCGGCAGTAATCATCCCTCGGACCGCTCCTGAGACATTGTCGTAGTTGTTGAGGGGCTCCCCCATGCCCATGAAGACAATATTTCTCACTCTATCTATCTTTTGTTCCAAACGCTGTCGCAGAATTCTCTCTGGAACAAACCTTTCACGCCCGCTCCGGTCAATTTCTGTCTTGCCTTCTTTCAAACTCAATTCCCCACCACCCTCAAGGGATTCAAAGAAACCCTTCCTTAAAACTCGATTTGCGTGGACGAGTTGCTCCAGGATTTCACCCTCCAACAAATCTCCTATGATACCCATTGTACCTGTTGCGCAGAAAGTGCAACCCATGCGACAACCGACCTGGCTGCTCACACAAAGAGTAATCCTACCCTTTTCTTTTTTCGATGTCGAGGTAAGGTCGTGACGCATTATCACGCTCTCGACCATGTGACCATCTTGGAGCTCCACAAGCAACTTGGTCGTCTGGCCACTACCGCTTGTGCTCTCTTGGTGAATCTTGCTCGTTGTCGTCCTAAAATTATCTTGGATATGCCGTAGCATTTTGGGGGGGACGGAACGCCATTCTTTCTGTGATTCCTCTGAGGGGTCAACGCTTTCCACATTAGGATAATTGCTCCTGTGAAGCATCGCAAGGAATGTATTCACATGCTTCTCAAGAACAGCTTCCTGCTTGGGAGTGTTTCCGCTGTAAACATGCTCTTTCAAAGACTTCAATAAGATGTTCTTGTCAGTGGCAGGAAGAAAGAAACATTTGTTGGGGGTAATAGCGGAGCGCTTGGCAACATCAATTGAGCTGATGTCTTTAGAGCGTTTCATGTTGGTTGTCAGTGTACGAGAGGGGTCGCAAGCAAGTGAAGAAAATTGTGGTGGACGGCGAGCACAGATGAAATAGAAGTTTTTTGTTTGTGAAATTCCTAGTCGGTCGATCGATTAGAGATAGTTGCGCAGTTGCAGGTGAAATAATAAAAGTGGAACCTATAAGAGTCTTACAATACAGGATTTTATTGGACTACACCTCTCTCTCTCAAAATAAATTCTCACAAACCTCCCTCTCTCCTTGTTCGCTCGTACAAATTTTTGCTGAAGCTCCGTCTATCTGTACTCCCTTCCTTGGACGATATTAAAAAGCTCTCTCTTAATTCACCCCTTCTCATCACTCCTGACTCCTGATCTCCTGATAAATAAATAACCAAACCCTCTACCGAAGCCCGATGTCGTCCCAGAGAGTCTTTATCTCCGATCTACTTCACACGCTGATCGGATTCAGCGATAGTGCGCTCACGACTTTCCTCCATTCCTCCGCGGTGGCCAAAAACTCCTCTCCCTTGACCCTCCTGCAAACCCTGAAAGAATACGACGTCGAGCCTGTGGCAAGCTGCGGTTTGTCTCTCGAAGATTTTAGTAAGCGTGTGTGGGCGAAATGTAACCCCGCTTTGTCGACGGCCGGTGCCTCGACGAAGAGAGTGACGAATGCCGATATGATAAAAAAAGCTTCGAAATATACAATGGTTGACGACGAGGATGATGTGGGTTTTCGCCATGAGATTCGTCGGTTGGCGCCTGCTACTATAAGCGTCAGTACCACTTCTTCCTCCAAAGAGACAAAAAAGGTAAAATGTTCCAAGAAGAGCAAAAGCAAAAGCAAAAGCAAGAAGCGGCGGCGCGAAGACGACAACAACAGCAGCAGCGGTAGCAGTAGTGAGGATGAGACCTTTGTACGTTCAAAGGCTGCCGAGCAACGTTGGTCAAAAGAGCAAGCTGCCCAAGAGCAAGCTGCCGAAGAAGCCGGCGGTGACTCGCCTGTTCCGCAGGAGACGGAGGAGGAGCGCGACGCCCGGGAGCGGGACGAGCTGGTCGCTCGCATGAAGGAGAAGGATGCCGCCAGGACGAAGTCGACCCAGAGGGGGGAGGGGGGAGGATCGGCGACCGCCGCCGGAATTGACGTCGACGCCCTCGCGAAGGGGTCGGACGTCACGGACGCCAAGACGGGGGAGGTTATTAGGCTGTCCAAACTGAGGGAGATGTCGAGGATGGCGTACCTAGGAAAAAGAGAAATGAAGCAGCTCGAGCTGCTGAAGAAGGAGATTGAGGATGAAGAGTACTTGTTCGAGGGTGTTTCTCTCACTGAGCGGGAGAGAAAGGATCTCGAGATAAAGAGGGAAGTCCTCCGCATGGCAGAGGGACGTATTAAGGAGCAGCAAGAGAGGGAAGAAAACGAGGGGAACAGCAACGTGGGGTACCTCCTTCCGGATGATTACGAGGATTCCGAGGGTCGGCGAGACTACAAGAAGAGCAGGGAGAGCGCCATGACACGGAAATATAGAGACGTCAAAAGTCTCCATTCGGATGGGAATAATGGGGTTCCGACTGAGCAGGACGAGTGGGAAAGGGAGCAGACCCGGAAGGCTGTGGGTGGGGGGAAAGGGAAAGGGAAGGACCGAGGGCAGAAGGAGGAGGAATATGGATACGTCTTTGAGGATCAGATCGATTTCGTCATGGATTCTATGGCGGAGAAGAAGAAGCGGAAGGAGAAGAAGAAGAAGCGGAAGAAGAAGAGGAAGGGTGGGGATTCTTCCTCTGAAGAAGAACAGGAAGAACAGGAAGAACAGGAAGAGGACAAGGAGGGTGGACAAGCGGCTTCGAGCCTCACTCCCCACCAAAAAATCCTCGCCGGTCGCAAGAAGCTCCCTGTTTATGCTTACAGGGAGGAGTTCCTCTCCGCCATGCAAGACCACCAGGTGTTGGTGCTGGTCGGAGAGACCGGCAGCGGTAAGACCACGCAGATACCTCAGTTTCTCCACGAGGTCGGGTACAGCAAGCTTGGGTGCATCGCGTGCACTCAGCCAAGACGCGTGGCCGCCATGAGTGTCGCGGCGAGAGTCAGCCAAGAAATGAACGTCCGCCTTGGCCAAGAGGTCGGGTACAGCATCCGATTCGAGGACTGCACATCAGAGAAGACCATCATCAAGTACATGACCGACGGTATGCTGCTGAGGGAATTTTTGACTGAGCCGGATCTCAAGTCGTACAGCTGCTTGATCATTGACGAGGCTCACGAGCGCACGCTTCACACCGATGTTCTGTTCGGGCTGGTCAAGGACGTGATTAAATTCCGCCCCGATTTGAAGCTCATCATCTCCTCCGCCACGTTGGACGCCGAAAAATTCAGCTCTTACTTGGACGACGCGTCCATATTCATGATACCAGGGCGAATGTTCCCCGTGGACATAATGTACACCAAGACCCCCGAGGCAGATTACGTGGATGCAAGTGTCGTCACAGTCTTGCAGATTCACATCACCCAGCCGATTGGCAGCGGGGACATTTTGGTATTCCTAACTGGCCAGGAAGAAATCGAGGCGGCCGCGGAGATTCTCACCGCCCGTACCAAGGGCCTCGGCAGCAAGATAAGCGAGCTGATAATCTGTCCGATCTACGCGAACCTCCCCTCGGAGCAGCAGGCAAAGATCTTCGAGAAGACCCCCCCCAACGCCCGCAAGGTGGTCCTGGGTACGAACATCGCCGAGACTTCGCTGACCATCGACGGAATTTGCTACGTGATCGACACGGGCTTCAGCAAGCAGAAGAACTTCAACCCGAAGACGGGGATGGAGTCGCTGGTGGTGACGCCGATATCCCAGGCGGCCTCGAACCAGCGCGCGGGACGCGCCGGCCGCACCCAGGCGGGGAAGTGCTTCCGCCTCTTCACCCAGTGGAGCTTCTCCAACGAGCTCGAGGAGAACACCGTCCCCGAGATACAGAGGTCGAACATGGGCAACGTCGTGCTCCAGCTCAAGGCCCTTGGGATCAACGATCTCATGAGCTTCGACTTTATGGACCCGCCTCCCCCGGAGGCGTTCATGAGGGCGCTGGAGCAGCTTTATGCCCTCGGGGCGCTGAACGACAAGGCGGAGCTCACGAAGCTCGGGAGGAGGATGGCCGAGTTTCCCCTGGAGCCGATGCTTTGCAAGACCGTCATCGTCAGCGAGAAGTACGGGTGCACGAAGGAGGTGCTCAGCGTGGTGAGCATGCTGAGCGTGGGGGCGTCGGTATTCTACAGGCCCAAGGAGAAGGCGGTGCACGCCGACACGGCCCGGATGAACTTCGCACGGGGGGGGGGGGGGGGACCACGCCACGCTCCTCAGGTGCTACTCCCAGTGGGCCTCCAGCGAGTACAGCACCCAGTGGTGCTTCGAGAACTTCGTCCAGGTCAAGAGCATGCGGAAGGCGAGGGACGTTCGGGACCAGCTCGTCGGGCTCTGCGAGAGGGTGGAGATCGACCCCGAGGCGACCATCGGCGACGGGGAGGTGAACGGCGGCGGCGGGGAGGAGTGCCTCGAGCCCGTCCTGAAGAGCGTCGCGGCGGGATTCTTCTACAACGTCGCCAAGCTGGGGAAGACGGGGGACTACCAGACGGTGAAGATGAGGCACTCGGTGCACATCCACCCCTCGAGCGTCCTGCACGCGAAGAACGAGGACGAGGCCGTGCCCCACGAGTGGCTGTGCTACTTCGAGCTCGCGTTCACGACCAGGGAGTTCATGAGGCAGGTGTGCCCGGTTAAGGGCGAGTGGCTGCTCGAGCTGGCGCCGCATTATTATAACGAGAAGGACATCGAGAGCGAGGCAAAGAAGACAAAGAAGGGGATCGTCAGGGTGAAGTGAGGGAATGGAATGGAACGGAATGGAACGGAATGGAACGGAATGGAACGGAATGGAACGGAACGTTTTGGGGGGATACCACCTCGCACCCACTGCATGTAAAATTTTTCTGTCGCGAAACGTGAAACGTATAAAATAACATAAAGCCATTTAACGAAGAAAAAAAGAAGAAAAAACGAAACGAACAACGCTACCTTTCCACACGTACGTACAAACGGCAGTAAACACAAAAATTTCCCTT
>ERZ651776.1747-NODE-1747-length-25381-cov-13.891361_pt1 | contig 25381 bp, 30 predicted proteins | sample MGYA00514761_ERZ651776 | MGnify/ENA metagenome assembly ERZ651776 | reverse complement strand
AACAAATTGCTAGCCGTTTCAGCACAATTAGCTCAAATTGATAGAAATGCAAAAATTGGTGTATTATTTTCATCATTAATAAACTGGGCCTCAAATATAAAGAACAAATTTTTAAGAAAAATATTAGAATTAGTTGCTGGAATTGATATGAGAGTTAGTCTTCCAGTTTACAATTCAGAAACGTTTACAAATTATTTTAAAAAAAATAAAGATCCGATAAATACAGAGGCACCATCAAAAAATAGAAAAGTAGTAATTTACTCTACATGTTTTGTGAATTTTAATAAAAAAAATACGGGTGTTGCTGCTTTAAAAGTTTTGAAAAAGAATGGGGTTGAAGTTCAAGAAGCTTATCCAGGATGTTGTGGAATGCCTTTTTTGGAACAAGCAGATTTACCTAAAGTAGTAGAACAAGCAAAAAAAGTTTCTAAAGACTTATTAGAGTGGGTTGAGAAAGGTTACCAAGTTATTACATTAACAGCCAGTTGTGGTTTAATGTTAAAATTTGAATGGCCCTTACTATTGCCTGGTGATGAGAATATTAAAAAACTTTCACAGAGTGTAAGTGATATAGATGAATATATAGTTGATATTGCCCAAAAAGAAGGTTTGGCAGAAGGTTTAAAAGAAATAGATGGTGGTGTAACAGTTCATAATGCTTGTCATGCAAGAGCACAAAACATGGGAATAAAATCTAGAGATATGCTGAAATTTATACCAAACATTAAAATGGACGTTGTAGAGAGATGTGCTGGCCATGGGGGAACTTTTGGAGTAATGAAAGAAACACATGATCTTGCATTAAAAGTGGGAAGACCAACAGCAAGACAAATTAAAAATAAAAATAATAAATACATGGCCTCTGATTGCCCATTGGCTGGAAAACATTTGAAGCAACTGGAAGTTGACACAAAAATATCTAATGATGAGGCACTACACCCCATCGAATTAATGGCAAAAAGTTATAGATTATGATTATGAGTAAAGAAAAAAGACAAATTGAAAAACAGGACTTAATTCCTTTAGATATTTATACAAAGAATAGAAAACAAATAAGAAAAGATATTGTTGAGTTTAAAAAGGATAGAAGAATAGCTCTTGGTCCATATGCAACTTTTTATTTTGAAAGTTTTGAAACAATGTTGGCTCAAGTACAGGAAATGCTTTATATAGAAAAGGGTGGAGATGAGCAGTTAAAAGACGAGTTGATAGCATACAATCCATTAGTCCCAAATGGCAAAGAACTAACAGCAACATTGATGTTTGAAATAGATAATCCAGTTTCTAGAGCAGCATTTCTAGGAAAAGTAGGTGGTATTGAGGAAAAAGTATTTATGAAAATTGACGATGCTGTTATCAAGGCTGAACCTGAAGAAGATGTAGATAGAACCTCTGCAGAAGGTAAAGCGTCATCGGTACAATTTATTCATTTCAAATTCAGTGATGATCAAATTGTGAAAATGAAATCTGGAAAAGCCAATGTTCAACTTGGTATAGAACACAAAGAATATGCTCATACTACTAAATTAACTGAAGTTAATATTAAATCACTATCAGCAGATTTTATTTAATAGAGCCCCAGATATCATTAGTTTTAATCCACCCTGCATAGTTATCAGTTGTAATATGACACCAACCATCTTTACACTCATTAACTTTCAATAATCTTCCTTTTTCTAACCTTGCCAGTGGTTTTGAATAATTAGTTGGCTTTTTAAATAAAATTTTATTTTTTAATATAATAATAGAATTAGGCTTTTTTAACATTCTCCAATGTATCCATCCACTATTGTTATCTAAATCCACAATTCTTCTCCAATTTTCTTTCTTGTCAATTTGTTTTACAGGAAGATTTATTTTTTTATAAATATACTTAATTGGAGAGTCAAAACTTGGACCATATCTAACATAAACTTTATTTTTTTTTAAGGATAAAAACTTCTCTTCAGCAGCTGTAAACTCTATAGGTATAAATAAGATAGATAAAAAAAAGACAATTATTATTTTTTTCATTTACAAAAACAATTTTTTCTTTTTTTTATTTTAACTTTTCTAAAATTTAAGTTAATTAAATCTATTATTAAAATAAACCCATCTAATCCTTTTCCAATATTTAATATTTTTTTTATTACTTCGTTTGCTTGTATTGTGCCCACAATTCCAGCAACTGTACCAAGTATGCCCTCTGATTCACAATTTAATATATCATCAGAGATTTCTTTTTCCTGATAAAAACATCTTAGACAAGGTAGGTTTTTTTTCTTAAAATCAAAAGTAAAGACATGACCATCAAATTTACTAATACCAGCACTTATAAGAATTTTTCTATGTTTTAAGCAAAAATCGTTTATTAAAAATTTTGTTTTAAAATTATCTGATCCATCAACAATATAATCATAGTCATTAATAATTTTTTTAAAATTTAGTTTATTTAATCTGATGTTATAAATTTTTACATTTGTATTAGAATTTATCTTTTTAATCTTTTCTTTTGCAATTTTGACTTTTGACTTTCCAATATCAGATGTGTTAAATAGACTTTGTCTATGTAAATTAGAAAGACCGACTACATCATCATCAATAAGACCAATCGATCCGACACCTGCCCTTGTAAGAAATTCTGCGACTGGAGATCCAAGACCACCTACCCCAACAACCAAAACACGTGAAGAAAAAATTTTTTTCTGACCTATAATTCCAATATTTTTCAAAATTATTTGTCTAGAAAATCTCTCAATTAAGCTCTTACTTATTTGGTTTTTCATTTACCTGTAGAACCAAATCCACCTTCTCCACGAACAGTATTTGGTAAATTATCTGTTTCTTCCAATTCCATCTTTATGACAGGAACTAAAATCATTTGAGCAATCCTATCCTTATTATTTATCAAAAACTCTTGTTTGCCATGATTGTAAAGAATGACTTTAATTTCTCCTCTATAATCACTATCAATAGTTCCTGGTGTATTAAGAACTGTAATATGGCTTTTTGCGGCTAGTCCTGATCTTGGACGTATTTGTAGTTCATATTTTTCAGAAAATGCAACAGATAAACCGGTAGGCACTAAACAAGAGTTGTTTGGAAGTAATTTAATTGGTTCGTTAATAAACGCCATTAGATCGACTCCAGAAGCCCCAGATGTTTTATAATTTGGTAGTTGTACTTCTGGTGCTAATTTTTTAACTAATACTTTGACCACTGAATTTTAATTAAATTGTTTGATAATTCTTTCTACTATTTCGTCAGAAATTTCTGATTTTTTTTTCATTGAAAGTTTTTCATCTTGTCTTTTTTTATCCTTATAAAAAATTGAAACTTCATTTAACATTGATTCAAATCCAATTGATTTATTTGATACATCGTTTGCAATAATCCAATCACAATTTTTTTCATCTAATTTTTTTTGTGCATTCATTTGAATATTGTCTGTCTCAGCTGCAAAACCAATAACTAATTTTGGTCTAAGGGAATTATGTTTTGATACGTAATTCAAAATATCAATATTTTTTTCTAGTTTTAAATTTAAAGTTTCTTGTTTTTTTATTTTGGTATCACTTTTTTCTTTAACTTTAAAATCAGCTACCGCGGCTGTAAAAATTGCAACATCAGTCGGAAGGTTTTCCTTAGTAGCTTTTAACATTTGATCAGCAGTTTCAACTTTTATTAATTTTATATTATCATCTATTTCTAAATTGGTAGGACCAGAAATTAAAGTTGTTTGAAATCCTCTTTTTACTAAAGATTTAGCAATAGCGTATCCTTGTTTTCCAGAGGATCTATTTGTTATAAATCGTACGGGATCAATATATTCATTTGTTGGTCCAGCAGTTACTAGCGCTTTAAGTTTTTGATTTTTATTTATATTTTCAAAATAATTTTTGACTATTTCTAGAATATTGTTTGGCTCTGTCATCTTTCCTTCACCATATTCGCCACAAGCCATATCTCCAATCTCGGGTCCAATAATTTTATATCCGTAAGATTTTAATTTATTAATATTTTCTTGTGTTGCTGCATGTTCCCACATTCTTACGTTCATAGCTGGTGCTAGAAAGATATCTTTATCAGACGCTAGTATAACTGTTGAGGCCAAATCATCCGAAGTGCCGGCACTTAATTTTGAAATAGTATTTGCTGTTGCGGGTACCACTAGAATAATATCAGCCCATCGAGAAAGAGATATATGGTCCATTTCAGCTTCATTCTTTGCATCAAATAAATCATCATAAACTTTTCCTTGGGAAAGAGAGGTGACAGATAAATCAGTTACAAATTCTTTAGCACTTTTGGTAAGAATAGTTTTAATTTTTGCACCTTGTTTATTAAGTAATCTAATTAGATCTAAGCTTTTATATGCAGATATACCACCACATATTATAAGTAAAATTTTTTTATCTGATAAATTATTCATTGAACAAATTAAAATACTAATAGACCAAAAATTACAAGCAATAATAAACCAACAATAGACTGATTTCTAAAGGCTATCATTTCAGATTTTTTTTCATTTAAAGCTGTGTAGGAGTTTGAATTTTGAGGTATTTGACCACTTGCCAAAAATGTTAGAGCTTGGTTAGCTTTGTCCATAATTTCAGGAAAATCAGGCAATCTTTTAATGACCTCTGTGGTGCTTTTTAAACCTTCACTTAAAGTATTAATAGGGTCCTTAGTTTCTTTAAGCCAGTTTTCCAAAACTGGTTTTGAAGTATCCCATATATTAGTATTTGGATTTAATTTTCTAGCAACACCCTCAACAACTACCATTGTTTTTTGTAACATTAGTAACTGAGGTTGAGTTTGCATATTGAATTTTTCAGTTACATCAAAAAGTTGTTTTAATAATTTGCCACCAGATATATCTTTTACAGATTGTCCAAAAATAGGCTCTCCAATTGATCTTAGTGCTTGAGCGAGATCATCTACAGGCACATTTTTTGGAACCAAACCTGCTACTAAATGCACTTCAGCTACTTTTTTATAATCTCTTTGAATAAAACCAAAAAGAATTTCAGCTAAAAATCTTTTACTTAAATTATCTAATCTTCCCATAATACCAAAATCTATAGGCACAATTTGTCCATTATCATCAATAAATATATTCCCTTGATGCATGTCTGCATGAAAAAAACCATCTCTAACAGCATGTCTAAGAAAATGTTGTATAATATCTGAAGCAATTTGTTTGGTGTCAATATTTCTTTTCTGTAAAGTTTCCGTTTCACGAATTGAAACACCATCAACCCAATCTAGTGTCATTACATTTTCACTTGTAAAATTCCAATAAATTTGAGGAACCTTAAAACCAACATCGTTTTTAGTATTTTCAGCATATTCATTTGCTGCTGCAGCTTCGAATCTTAAATCCATTTCTAAATTAGTGATTTCTTTAAGAAGAAAAACAACTTCAACTAATTTTAATCTTTTTGTTTTTTTTATAAATGACTCAACTATAAAGGCAAAAAGCATTAAAGCATCAATTTCTTCATTAAATATTTTTTTTATATTTGGCCGTAAAATTTTAATGGCTACATCTTTAATTGTGCCATTGTCATTAATTTTGGCTTTATGGACTTGAGCTATGGACGCTGCAGCCACAGGTTCACTTAAGTCTATTATTGAATTGTATGTTTCATCTCCCAAGTCTTTATTTATAATTTTTTTTGCTTCAGATAAAGAAAATGCTGGAAGCCTGTCCTGTAAACCTTCTAATTGTTTAGCAAGTTCATCACCAATTATATCTGGTCTAGTAACTAAAAATTGACCTAATTTAATAAAAGTTGTTCCCATAGATTGAAGTGATTTGGAAAGTCGCTCCCCTTCACTCACATTATAATTTAACTTTTGTGAACTAGAAAAAGAAAAGGATAGAATTTTAAACAAAATTTTTACAGCCAGTGGCGGTGTTTTAAATTTAGATACAATATTTAAAACATCTGACTTTGCCAATTTTCTACCTAACTTAAATAATATAAAAAGTTTCTTAATCATTAAATTTTCCAACCAGAGTGAATTGCCACAATACCACCAGATAAATTTTTATAAGTGCAGTTCTCAAATTTATTTTTTTTCATTAACTCAATAAGTTCTTCTTGATTAATGAAATTTTCTATACTTTTAACTAAATATTCATAAGGTTCTTTTTTACCCACAATGGCTTTTCCAATTAAAGGAATAATTTTTGAATAATTTTTATATATAAATTCAAGATTAGAATTTTGAATTTTTGAAAATTCAAGGCAGAGATACCGCCCACCTGGTTTGAGCACGCGATATGCCTCAGAGATAGCTGAATTTAAATTCTTGGTATTACGTAATCCAAAACTAATTGTATAGTAGTCACATGAATTATCTTTAATTGGTAATTTTTCTGCAGGAGCGATTACCCATTTAATATTTTTATATCCACTTAATTTGGCCTTTCCTTTACTGACCATTCCTCTGTTTGGGTCAACACAAAAAACTTTGTTATCTATATTCGTTACATCAAGAAAAAGTTTACCTAGATCTCCCGTACCACACGCAACATCAATTAAAACTTTATCCTTAGAGGGATTCATTAAGCTCATTAAATCCCTTTTCCATATCCTATGAACACCTAAAGACATGAAGTCATTCATTAAGTCATATTTATCATAGACATTATCAAAGACGTTTTGAACAAGACCTTTTTTATTTTGGAGATATTGTTGCATATTAAATATATTATTTATTGATAATATAGTACCAAATGCCAGAATTACCAGAAGTAGAAATAGTCAAACAATCACTAAGTCAAAATATTCAACAAAAAAAAATACAAAAAGTAATAATAAAAAATAGAAATTTGAGGTTTAAAATTCCCTCGAAATTTGAGCAATTATTAAAAAATAAATTTATTGTAAAAGTATCTAGATTTTCTAAATATTTGATATTTAATTTTTCAGATAGATCTTTTTGTTTAGTACACCTTGGAATGTCAGGAACTATTCATTTGATAAAAAAAAATAACTTAAATAATTTTACAAATACAAGTTTTTATAACTCCTCAAATCTTCCAAAAAAACATAACCATGTCGAAATACGGTTAAAAAATCTAAAAATTATTTATAATGACCCCAGAAGGTTTGGATTTTTTAGATATATAAAGAATGAACAAGAACTAAAAAAAAAGTTTGAACATTTAGGACCAGAACCATTTTTTAAAGAGTTTAATTTAAAATATCTTATGAATTATTTTAAAAATAAAAAAAAAGATATTAAAAGTTTTTTATTAGACCAAAAATTTGTCTCTGGAATAGGCAATATTTATGCAAGTGAAATCTTATTTTTATGTAAAATAAATCCAAAAAAAGAGGCATTTAAATTGACAAAAAAAGAGGGAAAAAAAATTATCTCTTTTTCAAAAATTGTACTAAATAAAGCTATTAAAAAAGGAGGATCAAGTATTAGAGATTTCAAAAATATTTTAGGAGAAAATGGAAATTATCAAAAAGAATTTAAAGTTTATCAAAAAGAAAGTGGTAATTGCCCAAGAAACAAATGTAAGGGAAAAATAAAGAAAATAGTTGTAGCCAAAAGATCAACATTCTATTGTAATATTTGTCAAAAATAGTTAATTAATCTATTGACCCATATAAGATCTCGAGCTATACCACTGCGCTTATGGCAAACACTAAATCAGCAATAAAAAGAATTAGAAGAATAGCCACTCAAACAATGGTTAATAAAGCCCGTAGGAGTAAGTATAAAAACGCTATTAAAAAGATGAATCTCCTTATACTAGATAAAAAGAAAGCAGAGGCTTTAAAGTTCTTGCCTAAATTGAATTCAGAATTAATGAAAGTAGCAAAAACTGGAATTATAAAAAAAGCAAATGCTTCAAGAAATGTATCCAGGATTACCAAAAAAATATCTGCGCTTTAAAGATCCACTATAAGTTGTCGAAAAAATATTCAACTAAAAGTATTTATACTAAATAAGAAAACAATCTTAGAAAAAATACCATATCTAGATTAAATTAAAATTAATTAATTTGTAAAATACACTTTCATAGATTTTAGGTTTGTAAAACAAATTTTTATAAAAAAACAAAAAGATTTAAAAAAATTTAATTCACGTAAAAAACGATTCACTTATAGATTTTATTTATTTTCAATTTTAATAATTTACTTATTGCAAAAGTTATAATTAGGTCTTAACTGGTTTAATTCCTACAAAACAATGTCAAACAAGAATATTACAAAAAATTTAGTTAATACACATTCAGAGTCAATAGATTGGTCTGTTATTCAAAAAGATATGAGAACTAAATTAGGAAATGATATTTATGAAAGCTGGTTAAGAAAAATTGATTTTGTAGAAGAAATGAATAATTATGTTTTGCTGTCAGTTTCAACACGATTCATAAGAGATTGGATCACCTCAAGATATTTAGATCAAATATTAAAAATAGTTAAAATATATAAAAAAGATTTAAGTAGAATAGAATTTAAAATTATTGAAAAAACAACTCAAGATCAAGATTCTGATAATAAAAATGATGTGGCTAATAATCAAAATGTATCATTTATAAAAGATACCTATCTACAATATAACAGAATAGATCCAAATAAAAGATTTGATAACTTTATTACAGGCTCAAGTAACAAGCTGGCTTATGAAGCAACATTGAAAGTTTCAGATAATATTTCTCACTATAATCCACTTTATATTTATGGTGGTGTTGGTATGGGCAAGACTCATTTATTAAACTCTATTGGACTATCACTAAAGGAAAAAAATAAAGTAATGTTTATTTCGGCAGAAAGATTTATGTATCAGTTTGTTAAATCCATTAAATCAAACGAAATGGTTAAGTTTAAAGAGTATTTTAGAAATACAGATATCTTGATAATCGATGATATTCAATTCATGAATGGTAAAGAGGCCATGCAAGAAGAGTTTTTTCACACATTTAATGCTCTATTGGAGAAAGGTTCACAAATTGTAATTTCAGCAGATAGGGCACCAAATAAGTTAGCAAGAATACAAGATAGAATTAAATCAAGGTTTGCAGGGGGCTTAGTAGTGGATATACAAAAACCTGACTATGAACTTAGAAAAAAAATAGTTGAACAAAAAACAAAAGAATTAAATAATTTTTACTCAAATCAAATAAATATTTCAGAGGAGATACAAAAATTTATAAGCACAGAAATAACAACAAGTATTAGAGAGTTAGTTGGAGCTATTAATCGAGTTGTTTCATTTTCTAGGATATATAATAAAGTCCCAAATTTATCAGAAATCAAGGTTGTGCTAAAAGACCTATTAAATATTTCGGATAATAAAGTTACAATAGATTCAATACAGTCGATTGTATGCAAATTTTTTAAGATTAGTAAAAATGAGATGCTTTCATCAAGAAGATCTAGATATCTTGTACGCCCAAGACAAACGGCAATATATTTAACAAAAATTCTAACTTCCAAATCTCTACCAGAAATAGGTAGAGAATTTTCTAATAGAGATCATACAACAATTATTCATTCAGTTAAAACGATTGAAAAATTAATGGAAAAAGATGAAGAAATGACAAATAATGTTAATAAATTAAAAAATCAAATATTGTACAACAAAGAAAATGAAATTTAGCGTTAATCAGCAAGATTTACAACAAGCATTAAATTATTGTCAGGGTGTAATAGAAAAAAGAAGCACATTGCCGATATTATCAAATATTTTGTTGGATGTTAAAAACTCAAATTTAACAATTACAGCTACAGACTTGGATTTGATATTTATTCATCAGATAGAAAATGTAGAAGTTATTGAGGAAGGAAGCACAACTACAGTCTCATCAACTATGTACGATATAATAAGAAAGCTTTCAGCTGGAAAAAAAATAAATCTATCATTAACAGAAAATAAACTAAAGGTTGAGTCAGAAAAATCACTTTTCAATTTGAACTGCATGAGTGCAGCAGAATTTCCATTAACAGATGAAAATTTTAACCAAAATGAATTTTCTATAAAATCAAAACACTTTCTTAAATTATTGAATAAATGTAAGTTCTCAGTTTCAAATGATGAAACAAGACATTATTTGAGTGGAATATTTTTTCATCAAACACAGGTTGAAGATAAAAACTTTTTAACCGCAGCAGCAACAGACAGTCACAGAATGTCTATATCAAAAATAAAATTAGAAAACAAAGTAGAATTTGAACCGATTATACTTCCTAAAAAGACAATATTTCAATTGTGCTCTTTATTAGAAAACTATGATGGTGATGTAAAAATATCAAATATTAAATCTAAAATTAAATTTGAGATTAATAATAGTATTTTAATATCAAAATTAATTGATGGGAAATTTCCAAATTATATTCAGGTTATTCCTAAAAATAATCAAAAAAAATTAGAAATAGACCTTAAATTATTTTTGGACTCCGTAGATAGAGTTGCATCAGTTTCGCTTGATAAAAAAGATGGTGTAAAATTTAATATGTCTAAGGATCTTTTAAAATTGTCTGTTAATAATACCAATAGTGGAGATGGAAAAGAAAGTTTAAACGTTAAATTTGACCATGATTTAGAAATTAGTTTTAATTCTAGATATCTAATAGATGTTGCTTCTCAACTTGATGGTGAAAAAATAGAAATATTTTTCAACGATACAGGGTCTCCAGCTTTAATTAAAGACCCAAGTGATTTTGATAGCATTTTTGTTGTAATGCCAATGAAGGGCTAGTTTAAAGCATCAAGCTCAGAATAAATAGATTGCTCTAATTGTTTTAAAAAATTTTCCTTTTCTAATCCGGGCTCGATTGGCTTTAAAATAGAAATAGTTATGGTTTTATTAATTGTTTTAGATCCATATTTAGGCCAAGTATTTCCTGAATTAATAGCTATTGGCTGGCATGAAATTCCTAATTCTTCGTAAATTCTACTAGAGCCTTTTTTAAAAGGTGGCCTCTCACTAGGAGCTAACCTTGTTCCTTGTGGAAAAATTATTAAAGGTCTGTCTGATAAATTTATTTGTTTTATAATATCATCAAAAAATCCTAAATTTTCTTTTGATATTTTATTTCTTTTTATTGATATTGAACCTATTTTTTTTAGGTACCAACCAAATATTGGAATCATCAATAATTCTTTTTTTAGAATAAAAACGGGGCCTTCAAAAATAGTCTGTAAAAAAAAGGTTTCAAACATTGATTGATGTGAGGCAGCTATGAAAAATTTTTTATTTTTGATGATATTTTCTTTACCTTTAATGACTATTTTTGTTGATAGAAAAATTTTTAAACAAAAAGATGTCCAATACCCCATAATTTTTCCTCCAAATAAAACAATTTTTTTAGGTAGAAAAAGTGCAGGTAAAAAAAATATAGAAATAACGACTATTCCAGTGAAAAAAAATATAGAAAATAAAGAGTTTCTTATCATTCTAATAAAAAACTAAATTAAGTTTTTTAGTTTTTGTCTTTTCCCAATTATGTTAATTTTTGATCCCTTGATCAATACTTCTGTTGGTTTAGGTCTTACATTATAATTTGAGCTAAGTGAAATTCCATAAGCTCCAACATCACACATTACAATAAGGTCTTTTTCTTTAAGTTTTTGAAATTTTTTTATTGTTGTAAATTTATCAGTACTTTCACAAATTGGACCAACAAACTCATAAATTTTGTTAGATATTTGTCTATTTTTTATTGCAGGAACTGTCATATGGTTCACACCATATAGTGCTGGCCTCATTAAATCATTCATAGCCGCATCTAGAATGATAAAACTTTTTTTGATACTTTCTTTAATATAAATTACTTTTGAAATTAAATATCCTGTATTTCCAATTATTGATCTACCAGGCTCAAATATTATTTTTGTATTATTTTTTTTTAAGAATTTTTTTATGGCAACATTATATTTTTTATAGTTGAGCTTTTTATCATCTTTTTTGTAAGATATTCCCATTCCTCCTCCAAGATCAATAAATTCAAAATTATAGTCAGTTTTTTTTATAATTTTATTAATTACATTCAACATTTTTTCGAAGGGTTTATGATTTAAAATTTGACTACCAATATGAACACTTAAACATTTAAGGTTAATATTTTTTGATTTTTTAATATAATTAACTAATTGGAAAAATGTTTTTTCATCTACACCAAATTTATTTTCTTTTTTACCAGTTGAGATTTGTTTTAAAGTTTTGGCATCTGTATTAGGGTTTAGTCTTATACCTATATTGACAACTTTTTTTTTCAATTTAGAAATTCTTTCTATCTCAATTATTTCGCTTTTGGACTCAGCATTTATTAACAAAATTTTTTTATCAATAGCATAGCTTATTTCTTCAGATGTTTTGCCAACACCTGAAAAAACAATCTTATTGGGTTTAATACGAGCTTTTAAAGCTAACATTAGTTCACCCATTGAAACTACGTCTGCACCCAATCCTAATTTTGCAACTTCTTTAATTAGATTTACATTTGTATTAGATTTTACAGCAAAACAAATTAAAGGAGAGAATGTGTTAAAGTTTTTTTTAAAATTAAAAATATTTTCTTTTAATTTTTTATAAGAATAGCAATAGGTCGGAGATCCAAATTTTTTTTCAATGTCTTGAACTTTAACTTTTTCAATTAAAAGGTTATTTTTAATATATTTCATTAGGCCTTAAAATTAAGGATATCTGTTTTATTTGCTTTATATTCTGGGTCACCTTTTTTTCCACATGCAAAAAGAAGTGTACAAAATATAAAAATTAAAATTAATTTTTTTATCATTTTTTATTTCTTTTGTATTTTTTTATCATTTTTTTTATATTACCAAAAGATGTTCCGCCGTAAGAATTTTTTGAGTTTACAGAGTTTTTTAAGTTAAACACTTTTAAGATATCATTCGAGAGTTTTGGTTCAATTTTTTTTATTTCCCCTATACTCAATTCTTCAAGTTTCTTATTATTTTTTTCAGCATAGTTAACTATAGAGGCTGTAATTTGATATGCTTTTCTGAAAGGCATTGCATAATTTTTTACAAGATAGTCTGCTAAATCAGTAGCAGTTATATAACCAGAATTTGCCAACTCTAACATTTTTTGTTTATTTGGTTTTATATTCTTTAAAACCTCGTTAAGAATATCAATACAATTATTTAGCATTTCATCAGACTTAAAAAGTATTTCTTTATCGTCTTGAAGATCTTTAAAATAAGATATTGGTAGTCCCTTAAGAATTGTTAACATAGAAAATAAATTTCCATACATAGATCCTGTTTTTCCTCTTAAGTACTCTAGTAAGTCAGGATTCTTTTTTTGTGGCATTATAGAAGATCCTGTTACAACTTTATCTGAAAGAACAATTAGTTTGAACCCATCTGAATTCCAAATAATTAGTTCTTCAGCTATTCTTGAAATATGCATAGAACAAACTGATACACTATATAAAAAATCTAAAACAAAATCTCTATCAGCAACAGTATCTATAGAATTATTTGTTGGTTTATCAAATCCTAATTTTTTAGCTGTAAAATTTCTATCAATATTAAAAGATGTACCTGTCAGAGCCGCAACTCCTAGAGGGCACTCAGATAAGTTTTCTAAATTGTTCAAAAATCTTTTTTTATCTCTTGTAAACATTTCAACATAAGCCATTAAGTAATGAGCAAAAGATGTTGCCTGGGCATTTTTTAAATGAGTAAATCCTGGCATTATAGTTTCAATATTATTTGCAGAAATTTTAAGTGTAGTATTAATTAAATTATCTAAAGCTGCGTTAATTTTTTTGGTTGCTGACTTAGTCCACATTTTGAAATCTGTAATAACTTGATCATTTCTAGATCTTCCTGTGTGCATGTATCCAGCCTCTTCACCTATAATTTGGAATAATCTTTTCTCAATATTCATATGAATATCTTCATATCTTTTATTATATTCAAATTTGTTTTGTTCAATTTCTTTTTTAATCTTGTTTAATCCATAAATAATTTTATTTTTTATTTTGAAAGAAATAATTTTTTGTCTAAAAAGCATTTCAACGTGTACAATCGACCCTTTTATATCCTCTTGAAAAAGTTTTTTATCAATATCAATTGAATTACCGATTTTTTGAAACAAGGAAGAGACATCTTTTTTTATTCTAGAGTCCCATATTGCCTTATTGTTTTTATTTTTTACCATGATAATTAATTATACATATTTACTATGAAATTATTAATAATATTTATTTATCTATTAACTTTAAGCTTTGGTCACGCCACAGACAAACCAAACATCAAAAATCTGGTAGTAAATAAAAATCCAAAAACATATGAACAAGTTATTTTTAAAGATAAAAATCAAAAAAACATCAATTTAGCTGATTATAAGGGAAATTTGATCTTATTAAATTTTTGGGCAACATGGTGTGCTCCTTGTAAAGAAGAAATGCCTTCTCTTGATAATTTACAGGCTAATAGCAATCTTAATAATATAATGATTTTTCCAATTAATATTGGACAGGAAGAATTAATAAAATCGCAAATATTTTTTGATGAATTAAGTATTAAAAATTTAGAGATTTACTTTGACCCTACTGTTTCACTGGCTAAAAAGTTTAAATTAAGGGGAGTCCCAACTTCAATTTTATTTAATAAAGAAGGACAAGAATTTGCACGAATTATTGGCTCTATCGATTTTAATAATAAAGATTTTATCAATTGGTTAAAATTTTATAACTAGTCTTTAAAGAAGTAAGCAAAAGATACAAGTGCCACTATCGCTATAAATTGTAAAAGGACTCTAAGTTGCATTAATTTATTGGAGTATTTTTTACTAGTTTCCCCACCCTTAAAGAGAGTGCCAATTCCAAGAATTAGAACTACAGCTACTACTATTAAAAGGACTATTGCAAATATTTTAACTAAAGTTCCAGAAATCATAATTGTATTGTAGAGTGTTTTGATTAAAAAAAAACATAATTTACTATCTATGACATTTTGCCTAACAACCACAGTAATAAAACCTGAACAAAATAAACCTGTCAAAAATGCTGTTATTTTACTTCACGGATATGGTGGAGATGGAAAAGATATAAGCATGTTAACTTTAGGTTGGAAGAGACATTTACCAAATACTATTTTTTTATGTCCTAATGGGCATGAAAAATGTCCAATTAATCCATCAGGGTTTCAATGGTTTGACCTTACAAAAGATGATCCAGAGTATATAATAGAACAATCCAAGAAGGCTGAAAATATACTTAAAGTGTATATAAATGAAATTAAAAATAAATATGATTTAAAAAATTCTGAAATTTGTTTAGCAGGCTTTAGTCAAGGCTGTATGATGTCTATTAATATGGGGTTAATAAGTGATGAAAATTTTAATTCTATAGTTGGTTTTTCAGGTAAAATAATTAATCGAGAAGATTTAATTAATAGAAAAATTTCGCTCACAAAAATGCTTTTAATTCATGGTGATCAAGACGAAGTTGTCGCACCAAATTTTCTATTAGAGGCCAAAGATTTTTTAATTAGATTAAAATGTGAAGTTGAAACAAAAATGATAAAAAATTGTGGACATCAAATACCCATTGAAGCATCCAGTCATGCATTAATGTACATAAAGAATAATTTTAAAATCTAAAAAAATATATAAATTAAATACTGGTTATTGCTAAAATAATTTATTTCAGTTAAGATTTATTTATGAATTTTGGAGAACAAAATCTTTCTTTAGAAAAATGTCCTGCTTTAGTTTTAAATGCAGATTATAGACCTTTAAGTTATTATCCATTATCTTTGTGGAGTTGGCAAGACTCGGTAAAATCAGTTTTTTTAGACAGAGTAAGTATTGTTAGCAATTATGATAGAGTAATTAGAAGCCCATCTTTTGATATGAAGTTACCTAGTGTCATTGCTCTAAAAAGTTTTATTAAACCCCTTTCCAATCCTAGTTTTACAAGATTTAATGTTTTTTTAAGGGATAAGTTTTCTTGCCAATATTGTGGAAGCAAACATGAGCTTACATTTGATCATTTACTACCAAGATCTAAAGGGGGTCAAACTAATTGGGACAACGTAGTAACTGCCTGTTCCAGTTGCAATGTTAAAAAAGGTGGAAGGTTATTGAAATATTCAGGGATGACTCTATTTCAAGAACCATATCAACCCTCAACAGAAGATTTACATAAAAATGGTAAGAATTTTCCTCCAAATTTTCTTCATAAAAGTTGGATGGATTATTTATATTGGGATGTTGAATTAGAGGCTTAATTATATTTTTTCAGATATATTAATTGCAATTTTTGAACCAGTTTTAATTATCTTATCTAAAATTGAGTACACACCTTTTTTTGTAGCTCCCTCTTCATATGCTATATCTTTATGATGTAACTCATCTTTTCTAAACTTAATAATTTTTTCTTTTAATTTTTTTTCATCATTTTCTAAGGTTTTAATCTGCTTTAAGTAATGTTCGTCTATAACTTCTTCAACTGAAGCAGTGCAAAGCATAGCAGCTTTTCTTCCTAATATTGTTGAGCCAAATCCTAGACCAACACCTAGTATATCCCATAAAGGTAAAAATTTTGTAGGCTCAATATTTCTTTTTTTAATTTCAGTTTCAAAATAATCACAATGTTCTTTTTCATGAATTTTCATTTCCTCAATCTTTTTTTTGAGACTTTCATCTTTTATAAAAGTATTCAATGCTAATAGTTGACCCTCATAAATTTTTATCGCACCCCTTTCACCAGCATGATCTACTCTTATAAACTCTTCTACTGTATTTTTATTTGTTTTTTTCATAATCTAAAAATAATTTCAAAGTTATAACACTCACTATTAAAGAGATAAAAATATTAATAGTCGCAAGTGATAAACCAAAAAGTCTAAAAGTGACATCTTTACAACTTATTGGTTTCTCCTTTAAGCTTTTTAATAATTCTTCAGGGTTTATAAAATTATCTCCAACGCTTAGATTGCAAACTAAAGACTCTTTAATAAAACCTTGTTCAATTCCAAAATGATAAAAAGATAATATTGTTGCGAAAAAAAATATTAGACTGAGCAAAATTAATGATATTTTTTCAAATTTTTTAAAATAAAAACAGGATAAAATTATTATTATTGAAGATAGATAAGGTACCCTCTCAAATAAACATAAATTACAGGGTTGATGACCTAAAACATATTGAATGAAATAAGCCGAAACTAGAGCAAAAATACTTAAAAATAATATTAGTTTCAAAGATTTTTGGTATTTAATTACATTCATATTATTTAAGTATTAAATATATCGACCCAATAATAGCTACAATTAAAATACCAGAAATTGTAAACCATTTTGCAGCTTCAGTTTCCATGAATTTATTAAAAGTATCACCAAACTTAAACGAAAGATAAGAAACAATAAAAAATCTCAATCCTCTAGAAATTAGGCAAATAAGAAAGAATATTGAAAAATTAAAACCAATCATACCACTCGTAATAGTAAAAACTTTAAATGGTAAAGGTGTAAAACCAGCAAGAAATAATGTGGCTATCCAAATATAGCGACCATCACCAATAGAAAAGTCGCTTTTAAGCTCATCAACTTTATTTTCATAACCATAAAGCTCAACAACATATGTTGCTACATCTGAAAAAAATAAACCTATAAAATATCCTAAAAAACCTCCTAAAGTAGAAAATATTGTTGCTATTAAGAAAATTTTTAAGTAGTCATTTTTTTTCGCAATCACCATTGGCACAATCATAACATCAGGTGGAATAGGAAAAAAAGAACTTTCAATAAAAGATACTGTTGCTAAATAAATTTTTGAACTCTTGTGTGCAGCAAGATTTAAAGATTTTTGATATAAATATTTAATCATTTTTTTGGTTTTAATATAAATTAAGTTCTTATACTATTAAATTTATTAGTTATAATAGTTAAATTCAGGGCGAGTGGCGGAACTGGTAGACGCGCACGACTCAAAATCGTGTTTCGCAAGAAGTGAGAGTTCGATTCTCTCTTCGCCCACCAAAAATATGAAAATAGATAAAATTAATAATTTATTAGAATTGTTTTTTGAAAAATATAAAAAACAAAACAGCAATGATGTTTTCTTACAATCATTAGATAAAAATAGAAAATTATATACCTGGGGAGATGTTTATAAAAATACTATAAAATTATCTGAAGAAATTTCAAAGTATATTGAAAAAAATGACAGGTGCTTGTTAATTTCAGAAAATAGACCTGAATGGATGATAGCAGATCTTTCGATTATGCTTTCTAATGGGATAACTGTACCAGCTTATACGACATACACAGAAAGAGATTTTGAATATATAATTAATGACTGCAGCCCAACATTAATTCTTGTCTCTAATAAAAATTTATATGAAAAAATTAAAAACATTATTCCAAGAAAAGATTTTATTAAAAGAATAATTTTGTTTGATAAAGAAAGCACTATTAATGATGAGTTAATAATAAATGTAGAAGATATTTTTGATAGACAAAATTTTAAAGAAAAAAACTTTTTAGCATTAGAAATTAAAAGAACTGACACCGCATGTATTATCTATACTTCAGGAACTCAAGGAAACCCAAAAGGTGTAATGTTAAGTCACGGAGGAATAATTAATAATTGTGAAGGTGCTTACAATTTATTAAAAACATTTATTTCAAAAAAGCCAAAATTTTTAACATGGTTACCACTCTCACATTCATATGAACATACAGTTCAATTTGTACAGATAGTTGTTTCAGCAAAGGTATTTTATGCTGAGAGTATAGAAAAATTGATAAAAAATATGAACGATTGTTCACCAGAAATTATGACTGCAGTTCCTAGATTTTATCAAAATCTATACCAAAAAATAAACTCGTCATTTAATAAAACAACTGGCCTAAAAAAACTACTAATTGAGCAAACAGTAAACCTTGGTTTGAAAAAGATACATAAAAAAAAACTTTCCCCAAAAGAAAAAGTGATTAATTTTTTTTGTAATAATTTAGTTAGACGAAAAATTAAAAATCAGTTTGGAGGGAATTTAAAAGCATTTGTTTCTGGAGGTGGTGCCTTAGATAAAGAAGTAGGATTATTTTTGAATGCTATTGGGCTACCAACATTACAAGGGTACGGTTTAACCGAAACTTCTCCAGTAGTAAGCTGCAATCACATAGAAGATATCAGAGTCGAAACGGTTGGACCCCCATTTAAAGGAAATTTAGTTAAAATTGCTGATGATGGAGAAATCCTTGTGAAAGGTGAAAATGTTATGTTGGGTTATTGGAAAAATGAAGAGGAAACAAAAAAAGTTTTAAAAAATGGATGGTTATTTACGGGAGACATTGGAGAATTTGATGGTGAATTTTTAAAAATAACAGATAGAAAGAAAGATATTATTATTACTCCAGGTGGAGATAATATTTCTCCAATCAAAATTGAAAATGATTTAAATAAAATAAATTTTATTGAACAAAGTTTAGTTTATGGAGATAACAAACCATATTTAATTGCTTTAATTGTTTTAAATTTAGAAAACAATGAGCTTGATAATGAAAAAATTAAAGAAGAAATTGAAAAAATGAATAAAAATTTAACTAAAATAGAAAAAATAAAAAGATTTATAATAATTAAAACAACTTGTTAATTCTGATACTTTAAATACAATAAATGTATTAAAGTTATCTTTGGGAGGTTTTACCTTTTTGTAAGGAATATCATTTGTCATTTCATCGATAAATTCTCCGTTATCAAAGGTTATAGAATGGAATTTATATCCATCTGGTTGTTCCGTAATCATTTTAATACTAACGTATACCTGTGTTGTTGGTTCGAAATGAGCCATGAAAACTTCATCAGACGCTTCATTCATAATAACATTTAGATTTTTTCTATCAATTGGGAATCCGATTTTAAATCCAACATTAGCCATAACTGGTTCAAAGATAAAACTCGCCCTTTCTTCTTTCAGAGTATAACAATCTGTAAGAGGACTAATATAATTCTTCCATAGATTCTTTGTTACAGCGATAGCATCATCAATGCTTTTACAACCAACAATCTTGAGATTATCTTTGAATACCATTACATTGATAATATTTGTATTCAGAGTAGTAACAATTGTTACTTGATTTAGGAAATGATCAATGGTTTTAGTCTTTACTTCCGCAAGAGTAAATGATTGACCACAATCTTTACATTCCCAATAAGGGGACAGTTCATCGGTTTCCTTTTGTTTTTTATAATGCTCAATAACAGTATTGACTGGTTTATTCTTTTTATTATATTTTAGACACTTTGGACAATGATACTTGTAAACCTTTCTGAGATTTACACCCCTAACTCTTGTTTTAGTTTGGATCGAAACAACATCATCTGATGAATCAATGATTCTCTTTTTTCCCTTAAGAATAATATTAGCAGGATCAACTTTATCAATTCTAATATTTTCAAAAATATCCTTTGCCTTAAAAGAAATATTAGAATAAGCCATAATTGTCATTGTTGAAATATTCAGGTTTGAAAAAGGAGGGTATTCGGACATGTGAAACTGATAATTTAATTATCAGTTTATTTAATTCAATTTTAATTATTTCCATGAGGAGAGTAATACGGAAATCCTGAAAGAACATGTTCACCGATTCTACCATTTGATCTGGGCCAGTAATCAAAATGATATTTCTGATATTTCGGATGAATAGGGTCTTTGTAAAAGGTTGATTTTTTAGGGCAATCTGGGATCATTTTATAAATTCCCTTGCTCTTGGTAATCATTTACTACATGAATAAATAATAATTAAATGAATAAATTAGTTAAAATGAATAATCAGTTGATTATTCATTTTAACTTCAAGCTTTACAAGACATCGCGAGAGCATAAGCAGAAGAACCTACTATAAATCCTCCAAAGAGAGAGGAACGACACGGCTCTCTGCGGAAGTAATACGCGAGGAACGCTGCGAATAGGCAGAGATATGCGATAAGAGTAAGGGATGTATAACGAACTTCGCGGTCATCGACGTAAAGACCAGATCTTCTATCCTGAATCGCGCGGTAGTAAACCATCGCGTACATAACTAGTGCAAATGTAAAACCAAGGGGGGCGCCAGTTAATCCACTAACGTAATCAATCTTCATGTTATAAACTAGAAAATAAAATATTTTTACTATTTAATTATAACACAAATAATAATAACGATGGATATTATCGATAAATTACCCGTGGATAATAAATCTCCAATTAGTCCAGAAGAAGAAGAGATAATAGAGCGATATTTTTCAAGTAATGAGGAACCTCAAAGTAATAAAAGCTTTGATGTAAATGATAGACTTAAATTAATCGCTATAGCTTCTGTTATGCTTGTGATTTTAAACAACGAAATGGTTGATAATATCTTATTATCTTTTCCATCAATGAGTAGTTATATTTCGAGAATGGTTTTCAAGGTTATTGTATTTGCATTAGTTTTATTTATAATGGGGGAATAATTAGAAAGTTAACTTTTAACTTTCTAATTCTTTGAAATGAACTTTTAACTTTCTAATTCTTTGAAATGAACTTTTAACTTTCAAAGAATTCTATACCATTTTGTTCTTTTAATCATATCCTCGATTGTATCATCTTCCATTATTAAATAAATAATAAAAGTTTCTAATTATTTACATTAAACTTTTTAAGCTTATTAAATAATATGAACAAAAGAAAGCTTGTAATAATCGGTTTAAGTATTCTTTTATTAGTTCTTGTTTTGAAATACATTTACACTCCTGCGCCAGAAATCGTGGTTGTTAAGCCTAAAAAAAGAGAAGTTACCTTCAATGAACTTGTTCAAGAGAGAGTTATTGAAGAAGAGCCGGATGCTATGGATTCTCAATACTTTGTAGACTATCATACACAAAACCCTGATTCATGGCCTGTTCATTCAACTCCAACCACAGATTTGTTTCATCAAAAACACCACGGTGAAGGAGAGTTAGGAGGCTCTACCTTTTATTTAACAAAAGAGCAAAAGGTGGCTGTACCTCTTGTACCCAGAGATTTTACAGTTCCTAGAAACTATAGACATTAACCTAAATTTCAGAAATAGGAGAGTGTATTCCGCTATAGAACCCGGTCCAAAGATAAAATGAAGTTCGTACAAATGCGATGAAAAGACTGATAGTAAATTGAAATTAAAATTATTTCATCTAATTAATTAAAAAAAATGTCAATCACTTCGGAAAAGAAAATGACCATCGAAGAAAAGGCAAGGGAGTTAACGAACAACTCAACATATAAGACTAAAAACGAGGAAGATTTTTCGTATTGGCAAAAACTCATGCATTTTAAAGCGGAAAAATATATAACCCCATATTTCAAAGATATCAATGATAGAAATGATTATAACAAAGCTAATGTTAGATGTTTGTGCTGTTTTCTAGAAATCGTAAGTGTTATTAAAAAATTTGATGATCTGATTAAAGAATATCAGAATATCCTTGGATATACTAATAATGACTCTTTGTATAAGAAATTTATCAAAGAACGGGATGATTTTGAAAGAACAAGTAGAATAATTTACGATTCCACAATCTCTAAATTTTGTCCTCAAAAATACTCAACACTTAAAAAGATTAATTTCGACAAATTTTATAATAAAGTATATTTCTGGGATACAAACGCTCTATTTAATCTCGGCCTTTTGCAAGGTGATATTTACAGAGATTATGCAGAGATGATTCATAATGACCGCCAAGATCGTATCCAAATTATTAATATCATTTCTAAATTTTTTAAACCTGATTATGATTCAGAATAATCTAAAATAATACTTTAATTATTAAAGTATTAATTCATTTTCTCCTTAAAATATATAATCCCAAGATTAATATGCCTCGCTATTCTTTAGACGATGATGCTTATTTTAGCGATGAAGATTTCAAAACCCTTTACAGAGATTTTTCAACAAGTGTTGTGATTAGCGGAAAAGATTTAAACTTTGAAACAAATAATGAAGATGATTACGATGATATTAGTGATATTACCGATGAAGAAAAAAGATTTCAAATGTACATTCGTTTATTCGAATCTCTAAAAGATTTGGTAGAATCTAATTATCTTCCGATCTATGAAGGAGGAAGTAGTTTTAATTTGAAAGAATTTCTTGAAACACATTAAGTAAATGGTTGCTAGATTTACTATTGAGTTATTGTCATTAGCATCTTTAATATTAGTAATTACAGCAGTGTCATACGCTGTTAATTTTAGAAACAAATTCTATGCTTTGAGTTTTGTATCTATTCTAAGCTTATTTTCTATCTTTTCATTCTCGGTTTATTCTTATATAACAATGGATGCTAAACATATCGAAGACGAAAAGGTTAAATTTGCTAGCCAGCAAGTTATGATAATCTCTGGAGCGTCTCTATTGATTGTATCGCTTGTATCTTTCTTTGCATGGTATTTCAACCTCAAGGGAACTTATACTCTAACAGGAGAATTGGATGAAATAGAAAAACAAGTAAATGTTCAGAGAAATATTGATAACCTTCACAAGGATATTGCAACAAAGAAGCAAATGCTTGCTTCTGGTTATCAAGCAAAGAAGAATTTAGGTAAGAAATCTGGTTCAAGGTCTAATTCAACAAATGACTCCTCTTCGAGTGGAATCGAAATGATGGCTCCTTCTAATGCCTCGAGGGTATCAAGTTCTTCATCTTCCTCAAACAATTTAAATTCAAGAATTAGATTTTAAAAAATAAATGAAACTTAAAGACGTAGCTGATATTAATTAGTAAATTAATGTCGATAGCAAGATTTTCTATTATTGTCGCGATTGATGCTAACAATGGCATTTCTAAGAACGGATATATTCCATGGCAATCTCGAACTGATATGAAGTTTTTCAAGGAGAAAACAGTAGGAACTAGAAATAATATTGTTATCATGGGTCGTAGAACATACGAGTCCATTCCTGCAGAATATAGACCCCTTTCGGATAGACATAATATTGTAATCTCTACAAAATGGAGACAGGAGGATCATCCGACGATTACTGTTGTTACAAGTCTTTCAGAGGCTCTGATTGCAGCTTCGAATTATGATTGCGGAGAGGTATTTATTGCCGGAGGGGAACGTGTTTATAATGAAGCCATTGACAGGTTTATGTATCTTTGCGATCGCATGTATATTACTAAATTTAAAACCAATTACGAATGTGATCAGTTCTTCAATTGGGATGCTGTCAAAGATTTTACTGAATTCAGTAATAAGATTTCAACCAAAGATTACAATCGATTTTATTACTCCCCTAATGTGAAGCATGGAGAGTACGCATATCTTGATCTTCTAAGAGATATTATTGAAACAGGAGACAAGAGAATTGATAGAACTGGAACAGGAACTATTTCTAAATTTGGAGTAAGAATGGAGTATGATATTTCAGAATCATTTCCTCTCCTAACTACAAAATCAATGAAATACGAGAATATTCTAAAAGAACTTGTATGGATGTTAAACGGAGATACCGATTCAAGAACTCTTGAAGCTCAAGGAGTTAATATCTGGAGAGGAAATTCTTCAAAAGGATTTCTTGAAAGCAGAGGACTTCCTTATGATGAAGGAGATATCGGTTCTGGCTACGGATTCCAATGGAGACACTGGGGAGCTGAATACGAAGGATGTGATAAAGATTATACAGGAAAGGGAATTGATCAGATTGAACAAATCATCAAACAGATTAAGACAGAACCTATGTCTCGTAGAATTATTCTCAATGCATGGAACGTTAGTCAGCTAGATACCATGGCTCTTCCTCCGTGTCATCTTCTTGCTCAATTCTATGTTAGAAGTGATAGAGTAACACTTGATTGTCAACTTTATCAAAGAAGTGGTGATATGTTTCTCGGTGTTCCTTATAATATTGCTAGTTATGCAACTCTTACATATATTCTAGCTAGAATCTGTCATCTCAAACCGGGTAAGCTTGTTCATGTTATTGGAGATGCTCATATTTACAATGACCACATCAATGCTGTGAAAAAACAACTAAAGAGAACTCCTAAACCTTTCCCTGTTCTTACAATCAAAGAAGGATCAGGTGTTGAAGAATTTGATATTGGAAACTTTGAAATTACGAATTACGAGCACTGGCCTTACATCCCGGGTAAAATGGCTGTTTAAATAAGTTAAACTTATTTAATCTCTATAAACTTTATTGTATAATTTAAATAATTTTCTTGTTAATCTTTGTTTATCAACACTATCAGGTATTCTAATCATATCACATACATGACTGTATTTATGACCAACAACTTTCTGAAGATTAATAACAATTAATTGTTTAGTTTCATCCCTCTCTTTGGGTGAATAAAACACATCATGATACGGTAAGCAAATATCACCTTCACCAAGAGTATCCGTTTCAAACATAAAAATATTACAATTATAATACTCTTCT
>ERZ651776.1746-NODE-1746-length-25388-cov-173.598356_pt1 | contig 25388 bp, 25 predicted proteins | sample MGYA00514761_ERZ651776 | MGnify/ENA metagenome assembly ERZ651776 | reverse complement strand
ATGAAAGGAATAAGGCCTCGATAAAAAACAAGCCCCCAAGTATCAACATTAGAAAGTCTTATAAATAAACTATCGGGAGTAATAAACATTACTGCAACAAATGCGAGTAAAGATCCTTTTTGCTGGTCGGATAATTTGTTCAAGCTTTTAATCCTTTCCAAAATGTTTTTGCAAGATTAATGCTTGTAAGATCATAAAAAGATTTTAATCCTGTAGGAGAGGTTACATTAATATCTCCATTTAATTTTTGGTCGATAAAATCAATACCAGAAAAATAGATGTCATTTTTTTTAAGATCTTTACCAATTATATTTGAAATTTTATTTTCTAATTTTGTTAATTTAACCGAGATAGGTATCGCTCCTTTACTCATGTTGCTTAAGAAAGATCCTTTTTTTGGAACTCTAGAGATCGCACCACAAACTTTGCCATTAATTATAAAAACTCTTTTATCTCCAAACTTAATTTTAGGTAAAAACTTTTGACACATAATATGTCCATGTTTTTTTATGAAATTTGTAACTAATTTAGTATTTATTTTATTTTGAAATAAGTGAATATCATTGCCACTAAAACTATGAATAGGTTTTATAATCATTTTTTTATTTTTAGAAAAAAACTTATTAATTTCATTTATATCTTTTGTGAAAATTGTATCTGGCATATATTTTTGAAAAGATGTTGAATATAGTTTTTCAGAGATATTTCTAATAGAGGTTGGATTATTAATAATTTTAACTTTATTTTTTATCTTATCTAAAATGTAAGTTGTTGAAATATATTCTAAATTAAAAGGAGGATCTTGCCGTATCAAAATATACTTACATTGTGTAAGTTCTAGTTTTTGTTGGTTTAATATTTTAAAAAAACGTTTATTTGAATAATTAAACTCTACGTAAAATCCATTCGCTACGACCTTATCGTTAATAATTGAAAGGTCTTTAGGTTCATAATAAAAAATTTTGTATTTTAACCTTTGTGCTTCAATGGCTAGAAATATACTAGTATCCGTTAGAGGCTTTAGTTTTGAAGGATGATCACCTTGAATTGCAACTATCTTATTTGTCATATAAATCGTTTAAATTTTCATTCTTAGAAAATTTATCTATCATATGATCTGCGTTTGTTGTCTTATTATCAATCAGTTTATCTAAGTGATTTAAAAACTTAGCCTCATTATCATTAGATTTACTCAAAATGTCTCTGTTTAATAATCCTTTTCTAGAAATCCCAAGGAGCAAGGATGACCAATGTAATAGGTCTTTTCCCATCAACTCAGTGTTAAACCCTTTTTTAGGTGCTTCTAGGTAGGCATTAATTATTTTATTCTTATCCCACTTAGAAACTAATTCGTAAGCCTCATCTAAATTTCCATATAATATTCCAGTATTAAAAGCAGGTCCAGAACACAAACAGTCCCAACCACAAGTGTCCATTGATCTTAACTCTATATATTTCTTAAGTCTATTTTCTGTAAAAATTGTACTTAGGTGAGTGGTTAAATCGTCTTCAGTTGGAAGTCGGTTGTTAATTTCATTAATTTTTCCATTCATGAAATCTGAAAATGAATAATTGCTTCCTGATAAATATTCTTTTTCGTTTTGAATAAATAATAAAGGAAAGTTTATTGAAAAATCTGCATATTTTTCAAAATCCATATTATCAAAAAAAACTTCAGGTAAACCTCCTCTCGATGTTTCTTGCCAAACTTTAGAACGATAAGAACTGAAACCACTATTTTTTTTTTCAACTATTGAAGAATTTGCAAAAAGGGCAATAGATATTGGAACTATAGAATTAACTATTTTAAACTTTTTAATAAAATCTTTTTCAGAATCGTAATCTAAGTTAAGTTGCGTGCCACAAGTTCTATACATCATATCTAAGCTCAAAGAACCACCATTGGGCATATCCTTAGTCATTACTTGATATCTTTGTTTTGGATTATTAGGAACTTCACTAAGGGTTGAAATTGGATCAAAACCAGCACTAACAATTTTTAAATTTAATTTTTTTGTTACTTGCTGTAACTCAAATAAATAATCATGAGATTCAGCGCAAGCTTCATGGATATTATTTAGTTTATCACCTGATAACTCAATTTGATTTCCAGGCTCAAGAGTAATACTTTTTCCTTGTTTCTGTAATCCAATAATATTTTCTTTTTCCATTATTGGCTTCCAGCCAAATTCACTTAGCAGTGAAAACATTTTAAGGACAGTAGGGTAATCTACTCTTTTGTTTGTTTTTTCATCAAATAAAAATTTTTCATGCTCAATGCCAATTTTAAAATTTTTAACATCTTTAATTCCAGACTCAAAATATTTGATTATATGTTCTTTATGAGTGATCATTGATTTATATATAAGGATTTAAAGTTCATTTTAAAGTCTTTATGTTTAACTCTTCTGTTTGAAAATTTTGTATTGGTTGCTTTAGTTGTTTGAAGCGGTGCTTAGTAATGATAATTGAGTAATTTTATCATCCCCTAATTCATCTATAGGTTTAACAGGATATTCACCTGTAAAATAATGATCTGTTAATTGAGGATAATTATTATCTCTTTTGTTAAAACCCATTGCTCTATAAACACCTTCTAAAGATAAAAAATCTAATGATTTAGCACCAATATATTCACAAATTTCGTCATTAGTTTTATTTGCAGCAAGTAACTCTTTTTTAGTAGGAGTATCCACACCATAAAAATCAGGAAACCTAATTTCCGGACAGGCAATTTTTACATGAACTTCTTTGGCTCCTGCATCATATAACATTTTCACAATTTTATGAGAAGTTGTCCCTCTTACAAGCGAGTCATCTATTAAAATAATTATTTTATCTTTAATAGTTGATTGATTTGCATTTAATTTTAATTTCACACCAAGACTTCTAATTTTTTGACTGGGTTCAATAAAAGTTCGACCAACATAATGATTTCTAATCAAACCTAATTCAAAGTTAATTCCTAAGTGTTGAGCAAAACCAAGGGCTGCTGCATTACCAGAGTCTGGTACAGGAACTACAATATCTGCTTTGATTTTGTTTTCTTTTGCAAGTTCAATTCCAAATTGCTTTCTATGTTCATAAGCAGATTTACCATTTAGTAAACTGTCTGGTCTTGCAAAATAAATATACTCAAAAACACACGGACGAACTTTTCTAGCAGGGAAGGGTTTGATGCTTTTTAGTTCATTATTTTCTATATAAACAACCTCACCATTTTCTACATCTCGAATATATTTTGCACCAATTATATCTAGCGCACATGTTTCAGAAGCAAAGACATAGCTATCTTTGATTTTCCCAATCACTAATGGTCTGATACCATGAGGATCTCTTACACCAATTAAAGTATTTTGTGTTAGCATGACAAGCGCGTAACCACCTTGTATTTGGAATATGGCATCTATAACTTTATCAATTGTTTTGTTTCTTTTTGATTTAGCAATTAATTGAACAATTGTTTCTGTGTCAGATGTAGTATGAAATATTGCACCATCTTGAACCAATCTATTTCGAAGAGTTATTGAATTAGTTAAATTTCCATTATGAGCTACACCGATACCTCCAGCATTTGTATCTGCAAAAAAAGGCTGTATATTTCTTAAAGTGTTTTCACCAGTTGTACTATATCTGTTATGACCAATAGCATAATCACCAGGCAAACTATTTAACACTTTCTCTTTATTAAAATTATCTCCAACTAAGCCAAATCTTTTTTCAGAGTAATATTTTTTTCCATCAAATGTAACTATTCCACAACCTTCTTGACCTCTATGTTGTAGAGCATGCAATCCTAAAGCGGTTAGTGCGGCTGAATCTTTATTGTTACTTACGCCAAAGACACCACATTCTTCTTTTAATTTGGGATTATAAATCTTGAATTTTTTCTTTAGAATCTTGATAGTTTTTTTCATTTGGAAACTCTTTCAACAAATAATTACTACCTTTTTCAATATATGGGAAGGCGTATGATTTATCAGTATTAATTGGCCATTTACTATAATTATACACAATATCTACAGCTGAAAATAAACAAATACAGATTACATAACTTCGGATAAATCCAAAAAATAACCCAAATAAGGAATCGAGTCTTCCAAGACCAACAAATTTTACCGTCTTACTAATGGCTTTATTTGTAATAAGAATAACAAAGATCACTAAAATAAAGATAGTTATGCCGAGCGCAATATCTAAAACATATTCACTATCAATTATATTTTTAAAATAAGGCTTAGCTTTTGGAAAAAGAAGTAAAGTTACAACATAAGCCAATACCCATTTTGAAGCTGACAATAAACTTAAAACAAAACCTTTACTATAACACTTGATAACTGAAAAAATTGTAATGATTAGAAATATTAGATCTATTAAAGACACCGCTTGATAAAAATCTTTTAAAGCATCAAGCATAATAATATTATTTTCCGAATGGTTTACTTATTAAAATAAGAGAGGGCAGTAAAGTTAATACTGAAATCATTGCAAGTAACATTGCTAAACCAGTAAACACACCAAAATAAATTGTTGGTATAAATTTAGAGAAAACTAAAATTGAAAAACCAAAGACAATGGTTATTGAAGTATTGAGGATTGCAACACCCACTGTTGAGTGACAAACTTTTAGTGTTTTATTATAGTCTTTAATTTTTAAAAACTCTTCTTTAAACCTATAAATGTAGTGAATACTATTATCTACTGCTATCCCTATTGTGATTGCAGCAATAGTAATAGTCATCATATCAAGGGGTATTCCAAGCAGGCCAATAATTCCTAAAATAAAGAAAGCTGCAATAAAATTAGGAACAACACCAATAAGAGATAGTTTAAAATTTCTAAATAAAATCATAAACATTGCAAAAATTCCAACCATTACTAAACCTAATGTGAGTATTTGAGATTTAAAAAGGCTTTGGAGTAAATTATTAAACAAAATTAAAACACCCGCTAGTTTAAACTCTTCTTTGCTAAGTTTTAATTCATTTTCAAGGTCATAATTTATTTGGTTTATTAAATCATTTCTTCTTAAACCATCCTGTGAGTCAATAATTCTAAGGCTTATCCTAGCCTCATTATCTTTTATGGATATATAAGGATCTATAATATCTTTTTTTATAGTTTCTGGAATTTTTGAATAAAGCACACCCATTTCTAAGGTTCCAAGGGGCTTGTTATTATTTAACTGTGTAGCAACTTCAATAATTGAACTAAATGATAAAACCTTTCCAACTGCAGGAAGATTATCTAAATAATTATGAACATTTTGAATTTTTTCAATTTTGTCTTTTGTAAACCAGTATTTTTCATCATCTTTACTGCCTTCATCATCCCAGCTTTCAAATTCGTCATCTTCGGTAGTCTCTACTATGATATTTTCAGGAAATTTTAATATAACTTCTAAAGGTGTCGTGCCACCTAGTTTTTCATCAATAAGTTTCATGCCTTTATAGATTTCAGTATTCTTATTAAAATAATTTATAAAACTATTTTCAACTTCAAGCTTGCTTATTCCAACAACACTTAAGACAATAACCAAACCTGTTACTAAAAAAATTATACTTTTATTGTTAATAGAAATTTTACCAAAAAAAGAAGTAATTTTAGAATCTGTATCTTCTTTAATCTTTACTTTATTGTTAGACATAAAGCTCAATAGAGTAGGGAGTAAAGTAAATGTGATTATAAAAGAGGTTATTAATCCTAAAGTCATCATCCACCCAAAATCAATAATAGGTTTTATGCCACTAAATACTAAAGATAGAAAAGCACATATAGTTGTAAGAACTGTATAAATAATAGGCCAAAACATCTTACTAGTTGTCATTATAATAATTTTTAAATTATCTAAATTTGGAAAATCTTCTCTTAATTGAAGAAACCGGGTACTCATATGAATATTCATTGCCATAGTTAGAATTAACATTAAAGCAATAAAGTTTGAGGATATAACGGTAACCTTCCAGCCTAAAAGACCAAGTAGACCTGTCATAATTAAAACTGAAAAAAAGCAGCTACTAATTGGAACAATAATCCAAATTAGTTTTCTAAATATAAACCACAGAGTAGCAATAATAAATAAAAGAACTCCTAGACCAAAAACAATAATATCACTTTTAATAAATGACATCATATCATCCGTGATCATTGGAATACCTCCTAAGTATATTTTTCCAACGTCTCCATAGGTTTTAATAACCTCTCTTATTTGGGTGATATTTTCATGATTTTTCTTTTTTAAAGTATCTTTATATTCTTCAATTTCTTGAGCTGATTTATTTTCAATATCTTTTAGTTCATCTTTTTTTATATAAACAATAATGCCACTTGTTTTACCATCCTCACTTATTACAAAATTTCTAAAAACTGGACTATTTAATATTTCATTAAATCCTCTTTCAGTATCAACACCTTCATCTTTTAAAGTTTTAAAGCTTTCTAGTCTTTCTTGAAGAGGTGCTTCTGAATTATTTAATAAAGGGATATCAAGTAGTGTAATAACACTATGAACCCAATCTAGACTTTGGATTTTATATTTTAAACTTAAAAGATTATTAATAGAAGATTCAGTAACCATTCCCTCATTAGGAGAATAAGTTAAGATTAAAAACTCTTTAGAACCATATCTTTCAGTGACTTCTTTCAAGTATTCAAGATCAGGATCCCCTTCGATTAACAGAGTATCAGATGAGGCATCTAGCCTAAAATCTTTAGAAAAATACCCAAAACTTAAGAGAGTAATTAACAGTAATATAAAAATTGATTTAGGATTTTTTAAAACAATATTTTGATAAAATAGAGAAAGCATTCACAGCTAATATATTGGATATTAGTTAATTTGAGTATCTTTAAATTTGGTAAACATTGCTTCAAATTCTACCATAACATTACCCGTTGGGCCGTGTCTTTGTTTTCCAATAATAAGCTCTGCTAGATTTGACACCTCATTCATTTTTGCTTGCCATTCAGCATGCTCAACAGTTGCGGGTCTAGGTTCTTTTCTCTCTAAGTAATAGGCCTCTCTATATACAAACATTACAACGTCAGCATCTTGTTCAATTGATCCAGATTCTCTTAAATCTGATAACTGAGGTTTATGATCATCTCTTTGTTCTACCGCTCTTGATAGCTGTGATAGAGCTATCACTGGAAGCTTAAGTTCTTTTGCCATTGCCTTAAGGCCTTGAGTGATTTCAGAAATTTCTTGAACTCTACCATCTCTATTATTTCCAGATCCTCTCATCAATTGAATGTAATCTACAACAATCAAATCTAAACCAAATAATCTTTTAATACGTCTTGCTCTGTTGCTCATAGCAGCGATACTGATAGCTGGCGTTTCATCTATATACAAAGGAAGTTCAGAAATATTCTTTGATGTCTCAATAAATTTATCAAATTGCTCATCAGAAATTCTTCCACGTCTTATATCGTTTGATTTAATTCTAGATTGTTCTGCTAAAATTCTAGTTGATAATTGTTCAGAAGACATCTCTAATGAGAAGAAAGCTACTGCAGATTTCTTTCCACTTTCTTGTAGTTTTTGAGCAGCATTAAAAGCTATATTTGTTGCTAAAGCAGTTTTACCCATTGAAGGTCTACCTGCAATAATAATTAAATCTGAATTATGAAGCCCACCCAGTCTATCATCTAGGTCTCTTAGACCAGTAGGTACACCAACGATCCCCTCATCATTTTGATAAGCAGCTGAAGCCATCTCAATAGTTTGTTTCATCGCTTCATCAAATTTAATAAGTGATGAATTGAAAGAACCTTTTTCAGCAAGATCAAATAATAATCTTTCTGAATTTTCAATTATATTTTGGCCATTAACATCAAGTGCATTTAGTTTTGCAGCATCAATAGTATTTTCAGATATCTTAATTAATTCACGTCTGACGAACATATCATAAATAATTCTTGAATATTCTATTGCTTGTCTTGGAGGAGTAGAAAATTTTGTAACTTTTACTAAATACTCAGGAACATTTAATTCGTCCTTTTCATTTTCAAAATAATTTTTTAAAGTTATGGGGTTTGCAAGCATCCCTTTGTAAATTAGGCTTTCAATTGCTGAAAAAATACTTTGATGCATTGGGTCATAAAAGTTAACACTAGAAACAATAGTATTTATTTCATCAAACGTTTCATTTTGAACTAATATTGATCCAATTACAGCCTGCTCTGCTTCAATATTGTTTGGAAGTTCTTTAAAAGTATCTTTAACTAGGCTGAGGTTATTTTCCATGAAGAAATCTTATCTCAATTAAGATTTAAAAAAATAACAAATATATGCTGGGGAAAAAATTGTATAATTATTGAATAGTATCAGCTGTAACTACATTAATAGTAATTTCAGAATCTACTTCAGAGTGTAGAATAATTTTAACCTTAAATTTACCAATTGATTTAATTTCAGTTATTGGTTGTATCATTGAAGGTTTAATATCTAGTTTGTCATTTTCTAATATCAGTTTTGAAATTTCAGTTGGTTTAACTGATCCATACAATTCTTTATTTTCAGTGCTTAATTTTTTAATTTCGTATTCTTTATTGTTAATTTGTTCAGAAATTTTTTGAGCTTCTTTTTTCTTTTCAGTATCTTTTTTACTTAGCTCAGATTTAATCTTTTCAACTTCTGCAATATTTTCTTTTGAGGCATAAAGAGCTTTTTTATTTGATATTAAGAAGTTTCTAGCAAACCCTCTTTTAACATCTATGATTTCTCCAATAGATCCAATTCTTCTTAAGTTTTCTAAAAGTATAACTTTCATTTAAATTAACGCTAAATTTCTAGCTCTCTTAATAGATAGAGAAAGCTCTCTTTGTTTTTTTTGTGAAACATTCGTAATTCTTGATGGTAAAATTTTACCATTTTCAGACATATATTTTTTTAACAATCTGATGTTTTTATAATCAACTTCTGGAGCACCCTTAGCAGATAAAGGACAAGTTTTCTTAAATTTGTATTTATTAGGTTGAAAAATACTTAGTTTTGCAAAGTTACTTTGACTACCTTTTTTTTTATTTCCTGCTCTTTTTTTTGATGGCATAATTAGTCTCTATTATATTCTTTTTTATATTCTTTTTTTTCGTATTCATCTTTCTTTGAAAAATATTTAGCCTCTAAATTAAATTTTTTAACCTTAACTGTCATATATCTTAGAAGATTTTTATCAATTGCTTCATTTTTTTCTAATTCATCAATAATTTTTCCAGGACCTTTAATCTTAAAGTGCATATAGATGCCTTTTTTATTCTTTTTAATAATGTAAGCTAAATTTAACAAACCCCAATCTTCAGTTTGTACTATTTCTCCTTCATTTTTTTCAACTATTTTAGAATATTTTTCAGTTAATTGCTTAACTTGCGCTGGGCTAGTATCTTGTCTAGCAACTATTGTGTGTTCGTATAAATTCATAATTGTTCTTTAATAAAAAGTGAGGATATACTATTATAATTATTGAATTACAACACTTAAAACCATAATAAACTTTAGATATTTAAATGTTTTCTGTTATTTTTCCAGGTCAAGGCTCACAATTAGTAGGAATGGGTAAAGACCTACATGCTAAATATAGCTTAGTTCAAGATCTATTCAAGGAAGCAGATGATACTCTTGGTTTCTCACTATCAAACCTTATCTTAAATGGTCCTAAGGAAGAATTAGACTTAACTGAAAATACACAGCCAGCAATATTTTTGCTCAGTTATTCAATATTTAAGTTAATCAAAGAAGAGTTTAAAATTGATTTAGATAAAGCAAAATTTTATGCAGGACATTCTTTAGGAGAATATTCGGCGTTAACTGCAGCTGGGTCATTGTCATTTTCTGATACTTTAAAAATATTAAAAATTAGAGGTAATGCGATGCAAAACTCTGTTCCAAAAGGCGTGGGTGGAATGGTTGCAGTTTTGGGCTCTGAAATTGAAATAATAAAAAAAATTATTGATGAGAATAAAGATGAATACGAATGCTTTATTGCAAATGACAATTCTGTAGGTCAGATCGTTTTAAGTGGAAAAATTGAAGACCTGGAGAAAATTATGGTTGATTTGAAAGCTTCAAATATTAAAAATATTAAATTACCAGTTAGTGCTCCGTTTCATTGTAAATTGATGAATAATGCAACACTTGTGATGAAAGAAGAAATAGCAAAATTAAATTTTAATGAACCTAAAAACATCCTTATTTCAAATGTAACAGGAAAAGAAATATCTAATTCGAATGAACTAAAAGAATTACTAGTTAAGCAAATTGAAAGTAGTGTTCGTTGGCGTGAGAGTGTTTTATTAATGATTGAGAAGGGTGTTACAGAGTTTATTGAAATAGGACCAGGCAAAGTTTTATCTGGATTAATAAAGAGAATTGACAAAAATGTTAAAGTTAGTGCAATAAATTCAGAAGAGGATATAAAGTTAATTAATATCAATGAGTAGTTTAAAAGATAAAAATATTATAGTCACAGGTGCTTCAGGTGGAATTGGCAATTCAATAGTTGAGAAGTTAAACCAAAATGGTGCAAATATTTTAGCTACTGGTACAAGAATTGAAAAACTAGAAGAGTTAAAAGAAAAATTTAATAATATAAAAATACTTAAATTTGATATTTCTCAACATGATAAAATCGAAGAATTTATAGAAAATGCTACCAAAGAACTAGGTGGATCCTTAGATTGTATTGTTAATAATGCAGGCATTACAAAAGATAATTTAACTATTAGAATGAGCTTAGAAGAGTGGTCAAAAGTTATAAATATTAATTTAACCTCTACATTTCTAATGTGTAAATATTCGATTAAAAAAATGCTTAAAAATAAATCTGGAAAAATTATCAATATAACCTCTGTTGTTGGTCATACTGGTAATGTTGGACAAGCAAACTATACTGCATCTAAGGCAGGTATAGTTGCAATGTCAAAAAGCTTAGCAATTGAATATGCAAAAAAAAATATTAATGTTAATTGCATATCCCCAGGCTTTATTAGTACTGCTATGACAGACCAAATAGATGAAAAATTTAAAGAAACAATAATTGCTAAAATTCCATCTAATAGACTAGGTAAACCTGAAGATATTGCTAATGCAGTTAATTTCTTAAGCTCAGATCAGTCAGACTATATTAATGGAGAAACATTACATGTTAATGGAGGCATGTATTTGGGTTGACAAAACTACTTTTTGAACTAATAACGAAATATAACAAAAAGGAACATTATGTCAGAAGATATTTCAAGCAAAGTTAAAAAAATTGTAGCAGATCACTTAGGTATTGATGAAGCTAAAGTATTAGACGATTCAAGCTTCATAGACGATCTTGGAGCAGATAGTTTAGATACAGTTGAGTTAGTAATGGCTTTTGAAGAGGAATTTGGTTCAGAAATTTCAGATAGTGAAGCTGAAAAAATTCTTACTGTAGGTGACGCTGTTAACTTTATAGCAGGAAAAGCAAACTAGAAATTAAATGTCCATAAAAAAAGATGGGATAATGGTAATTTTATCATCCCCATCTGGGGCAGGTAAAACAACTTTAGTAAAACTCCTCTCTAAGAATAAAAATTTTCATATTTCTATTTCTCATACCACAAGAAAACCTAGACTAAACGAAATTGCAGACAAAGATTATTACTTTGTTGATCATGATAAATTCGAAAATTTAATAAAAAATGAAGAATTTTTAGAGTATGCAAAAGTATTTAATCACCTTTATGGAACAACTAGAACACCAGTAATTGAAAAATTAGAAAAAGGTGAAAATGTAATATTTGACATTGATTGGCAAGGAGCTGATCAAATCAAGAATAAAAAATTAAATTATAAATTAATCACTTTTTTTATTTTACCTCCTAGTAAAGAAATACTATTTGAAAGACTATCAAATAGAGACATGAAAGATAAACTGATAGTAGAAGAACGCATGAAAGAGTTTAGCAGAGATGTTTTGCATTGGATTAATTATGATTACGTAATTATTAATGACAATCTAGAAGAATGTTATTCTAAAATTAGCAGTTTAATTGATGCCGAAATTAACAATGGTTCGAAAGACTACGATAAAGATTTCATTAGAAAACATGTTGAAAAACTAACCTCTTAAATCTTCATATTCTTTTACAAGTTTAAAATATACTTCTGGCTCAAGGTTTTGAGGTCTAAGATTAAGATCAATACCGAATTTTTCTGCAACTTCTTTTCCATTATCAAAAACTTGGTTAAAGGGTTTTTTTAACATTTTTCTTCTTTGACTGAAGAATATTCTAGTAATTTTTTCAAGGTTTTTAGGATCTTTTAATTCAAAAAAATTTTCTTTGGGAGTAAATAAAAGTAAAGAACTATCTATTTTAGGTCTTGGTGAAAAGCTTTGTGGTTTAATGTCTAATATCTTTTTTACATTTAATTTCCAGCTAGATAAAATTGATAGTCTGCCATAATTAGAGTTATTAAATTCAGATATAATTCTATCAGCAACTTCTTTTTGGAACATTAAAATGAGACTATCGAACCAAAAATTTGAGCCAATATTAAGAATCCATTTAGATAAGATTTCTGTTGATATGTTATAAGGTAAATTACCAAAGACAGATAGTTTTTGATCCGAGATAGTACTTTCAGATACTTTTAAGATATCATCATTGATGATTTTAATTTCCGTATCAAACTTTTCCTTTAGTAATATGGCTAAATCATCATCTTTTTCTACAACATAGAGTTTCTTTGGTTTCTTTTTTAAAATATATGTCGTTAGATTTCCACTACCTGGTCCAATTTCTAAGACTTCCTTGTTAGTAATATCGGTTATAGATACAATTTTTTCAAGCACTTCTCTATCTATTAAGAAGTTTTGTCCAAGGCTTTTTTTTGCTTTTACGAACACTTATTTATCCAAAAACTTTAAGGCCTGAATTAAGCTTTTTGGATCAGATAAATTTTTACCCAGCATTGAATAATTTGGTCCATGATCTGGAGAAATACGAGTAAATGGTAGGCCTAAAGTAATATTAATTGCATCAAAACCAAATAAAGCCTTCATAGGAGAAAGTACTTGATCATGATACATACCAATAATTACATCATATTTATTTAAAAATGATTTTGTAAAGATAGTATCAGCTGGAAATGGACCATTTATTTTATTATTTTTTAATCGCAATTTCTTAATAGCTGGAATTATCACTTTATCTTCTTCAGAATTTTTAAAATTACTCTCACAGTGTGGATTTAAACCTGTTATTGCTATCCTCGGCAGTTTATTAAATTTTGTTTTATAAAATTTATCAATAAGCTTAACATGTTGATATATCTTTTGTTTTGAGATTTGTTTGTGAACATCTTTTAAAGGTAAATGTGTTGTAAGTGGACTAACAGATAGTTTATTATTAAATATAAGCATCACAACTTTATTATTATTTTTTGTTTTTTTCGCTAAATACTCAGTAATACCTAAAGCTTTACCTTTTAAAAAAGATTTTTTTGAAATTGGTCCATTAATAAATTTAGATAATTTATTTTGCTTGATAATCTTTAATGCTAACTCAAAAGAGTTTTTTATGTAATCATTAGATTTACTAGAAATTTTTTCAAAGCAACTTTTAAATTTATACTCTACATTAATTAAGTTAATTTTTTTATTATCTAGTAAATTAAATTTTTTAAAATTTTGATCAATAGTATTAATTTCAAAAAAAAATCCTAATTTAATCATTTGTTGCTCAAGTAATTTTTTTGAAGCAATAATTATTAAAGGGCTTTTATAATGATGGGCTTGAATGCTTTTAAAAAATATTTCTAAAAAAATGCTATTTGGCTCACCTGCAACAATTAATATAGGTTTATAATTCATTTATGAAACTATTAATTTTTATTTTTTCATAAAATATTTTTGAAAATTGATCTAGTTGTTTGCTGGTCTCAAATTGAATCATCTTATTTAACTCTTCATCTTCATTGATTATCGCATTTTCATATTTAATTTCCTCTATTTTTAAAATTAAAAATGAAGAACCTACTTGCACAGGAGATGTGTATTGGCCAACTTCTAGTGCTTTTAATTGTTCTAAAATTTTTGTTGATAATTTTTGTTCCTCTATCCATCCAATTTTACCTCCAAATTTTGAGCTGTCCGATATGCTGTATATATTGGCAGTGTTTTTAAATCCTATCTCGCTTATACTTTGATTAATATTTTCTAATTTTTTTTCAAAATTTGAGTTATTTTCTATGTCAAATAAAATCTCAGATAGAGAGTATTTTTTTTGCTTTTTTGTACTTATTAATTTTTTTACTTTTTCTTTTAGTTGATTTGTATCAATATTAATTTGACCAATATATCGATCATATATCAATTGATTCCATAATATTTCTATTTCAATTTTTTTTCGGACATAGTTTAATGATATATTGTTACTTTGCAGGTATTCTTCAAATTCTTTTTTATTCTTGATATTTAAGTTTCTATAAAAATTTTCTAGATAATTATCAATATCTATATTTATTGTTTTTAAGTCAAAATATTTTATTAATTCTATTTTTTTTATTTTTTCTCGAAGTGCTGACTCTTTTGATAGTTCAATAATTTTTTGTTTTTCTAAATTTTTTAATTGATTATTAAGTGATACTAAATATCGGTATTCTTTTTCTATGTCAGAATTTGTTATAATTTCATTATTGACTTTGTATACGATGTAAAAATTTTCAGCAGTGCTTGATTTAAAACTTATTATTAGCAATAAAAACAAAAATAAAATAAATTTTACTTTAGGCATTATTTTTTAAGATTTGGAGACTTTGTCTCTCCAAATGGGATTATAGTTAAGTTTAGATATATACTTTCATTCGCTTTTAAATCTCTATCTGTATAATAATCTCTATTATATTGAATTGCTGCAATTAAGCAGTCATTTCTATATTGATACATTAAATTGTAAAACTCTGTTGCATTGGTCTTCTTGTTTTCTCTTGTTTCAAAAATAAAGCTACTTGCTTCATTAAAATTATATGACGTTTTATTTGATAAATAACTATCTTTATTTATACCATTGTTTTCATTTAGATATTCAAAAGTAGTTACAAAATTATTAATTTTGAATTCATTTTTTAACATTTGATAATTTGTATCTTTTAAATTTTGATCTTGAGTAAATTTATAGTTAAGACTAAAAAAATCATTGGGGTTATAATTCAGTTCTCCCATTATATCTGAGGTTTTATTGCCCAATGAACTATTTGCAGGTAAATTTTGATCATCCTCTAATTTAAAAACGTTAGCAACTTTTAAGTTAAGAACCTCTCTCTTAGAAGAATCGGTATTATAAAATTCAGTACCAAAGCTTAATGATCCACCTCCCTCAACGGAGTCGCTAGATCCAAGTCTGTTAAGAGCAAAAACATTACTCACATCAATTCTTTTATCTTCATTTCTTGCATTCTTAGAATTGTTAGGACTATATCTAGCTGAAATAATAGGCTTGAGTATGTTTGAGTAATCGTTAGTCTTTTTTTCCATTGGATAAGAAGAATTAAACTCAATTAAAGTAGCTATTTTTGTATCTAAATTTTCTTTATAATTTTTGGAATTTTCACTGTCTGTATTAATATTTTTAAATAAAATATTATAATTATTTTTAAAGCCCTTATTAGTAAATCTAGGATAAGAACTATAAAGAAAATCATTAACAATAACCTTTTCAAAAACATTAGTATTATAATTTTTAATGAAGCCATTTGAGTCTAAATTAAAGCTTCCGGATGTTAACATGTCTGAGTAGAGATCTTTTTTAAGATTGTAGCTAGGATAAACATATTCATACTTGTCTCCATCTGGTACATCACTTAGATTTTCGTAGACTATAAAATCAGCCTCCAAACTTAAATCTTCTTTTGAAGCACTAAAATTAATTGTAGAAGTTAAAGTTCCAGTGTCATTGTTTATAAGAGGAGAATCTAATTTATAATTTTTTAGATATGTATCCTTAGAAGTAAACTGTAAATCAGCTGATAAATCTAGATTATCAAAATACTTTGAGTTTAATTTTTTTTGACTATTTGAAAAAAAATGACTTTGAGAAGAATTATCTTTTTCACTTAACATACTTAAATCAATAGTATGTTTTGAAGTTGCATTAACTACCCTATATTCAGATTGTGCAAGTATTTTATTCGTTGAATAAAGTCGTGGAGTAAATGTTAAATCTCTATTGTTAGAAAGCACATGAAAATATGGCAGTGTAAATGCTGAGCCAGTAGAATTAGACCCTGTAAAAGAAGGCATCAAAAATCCAGATTGTCTTTTTACAGTTGGGTCAGGATGAAAAAATTTTGGAAAATAAAAAACAGGTTTATCATAAATTTTTAACCATGCATTTTCATAATTAATTGTCTTTTTTTTTTTATCATGTGTAATTTTTGAAGCTAAAAATTCCCAGGGTGGACAATCATCATTTTTTTTACAGGTTGTAAAAACACCTTTTTCTATAATCGTTTTATCTTTGTCACTTTTAACGGTTTTGCCCTTTATTCTTGGATCATTGTTTTCAGCTAAATTATTAAAATCTAAAAATATGTCCTTTCCAATTAATTTATTGGTTAATAAATTTATATATGCTTTTTCAATATAATATTTGTTTTTTTGCACATCTAAAATACTTGCTTCAGATATTTTTATTAAACCATCATTTAAAGTATAAGTAAACTTTTCTGAAGTAAAATTATTTAAAGCTTTATCATAAAAAGTTGATCTGACATTTGAAAAAATTGTTTCTCCTATTTTGTTATAAGAAACCTCTTTAGATTTAAATGTAATAATGTTTGCAAGGTCTTTAATTTCAACATTTCCTATTGCCTTAATTAATGAAATTTTTTGATCATAAATTAATTTATCCGCATATATTTCAATATTCTTTTCAGGTAAAATAACCTTTGCTTTATTAGCAATTAATATTGACGAACTTTTATCAAATTTAAAACTTTGACCATCAATTTTTATATTAGAAGACTTGGAGTATGCAGAACCTATTCCAGCATTTATAATACTTCCATTATTTGTAATATTTAAATCTGAAGTGCTAAAAATAATTTCATTTGCGTGAGCTTTATTATTAATAATTAAAACTACAAAAAAAAATAAAAATATTAAAAATTTTGAGTTATTTTTCATTTAACCTGACAATTCCAATTAAGCTAATGAGTATCAATATCATAAATGGAAGATATGTTGATACTATAATTGGTATTTTGCCATTTGCCCCCATTAGATAAGACAAATAAGACAAATAATAAACAATTACCGAAAATAATATCCCTGACAATAAATGAAAAATAATAGAAGTATTCCTTTTATTATTAAACATTATTATTGAAGAAAGAATTGTCATAATTGAGATAAATAATGGGAGAGAATATAGCTTATGCAAATGAATATCAACTTCTCTGGTAGAATTTCCTAAAGACCTGTAATCATTTCTTAATTTTAGTAATTGAAAAACATTTAAAGAGGACAAATTATCAAACAAACTATTTATTTTTTTAATATCAAAGTGTGTTTTAATAAAATATTTTTCTTTAAGTTGCGTAGTTTTATTATCCTTAAAAATTATTGGCTTAGATAAAATCCATTCATAACTGGAAATATCAATTTCTTCAGAATTAATTATATGAATTAGTTGAAGATTATTATTAAACGCATGAATCGAAACATTGATTAATGAATTATTTGATATTTCATCTGCATTAATAATATATATTTTATTATCAATCTCATCTTTAATCCAAAGACCACTTTCTTTAACAACTGCCAAATATTTATCATCATTTGAGTATGAATTTTTTATATCAAAATAAATAAACTGTAATTTAGCCGATATCGTATAAAATATAGTTATTAAAATAAAACCAAATAGAAGTGATGTAATAAATAATGTTTTTAAAATTCTGATATTGCTTAATCCATTAATCTTTAAGATCTCAAGCTCATTTTTATCAATTATATCTAGAAAAAAAAATTGAGTTCCAATCAAAAAAATAAAAGGAAAGATTTCAAAAAGAGTAGCTGGAGCATTTAGACCACTCAATATTATTGGAAAAAAAAAGTTTGTTTGAAGATCTTTAAAAAAATTTATTTCTTCAAATAAATTAAGAATAAAGATCAATGTAAAGAAAATTAAAAAAGTATTCAAAATTTTTTTTGCAAAAAGTAATATCAAATAAAGTTCAAAAGTTTTAATCATCAATAATTTTTTTTTGATCTAACGTATGCAAAAAGATTAAAGCTAAAAATTGAAAAAACTGGAAAGGCTATAAAAAAGTATTGTCCAAAAATATTATAAGATGAGTATCTTAAAGAAATTTCAGAAATAATTATAGCCACAATACCAATAAAAAATATTATATATTTATAAAGTGTAAATTTTTTATTTTCTTTTGATATAAATAAAATAAGACATGCTATTGAAGACAGTAGAAGTAGGTATATAGGCTTATAAAACCTTTTGAAAAGTTCTTCTTTAATATTTGTGATGATATCTTTATTACAAGTTAAAATTTCACTTTTGAATTGATTTAACTTGTCTTGCTTGTTGTAATTTAAACACTTTATCAAAAGTCTATTGGTTAATTCCTGAATTTTAGGATAAGTAGTACTTTTACTTCCGTACTGAGTTAAGTTAAAATCTATTTTATCAAATGAAAAACTGTTATTTTTATTGCCTTCTAAATTAACTATGCTTCCATTAGATAGCTCTAAATATTTTTTATTTCCTAACTCTTTTATAAAACCTTTATTTGCATAAATAACTCTAGACTTAGAACCAGTTTCCTTGAGAAAAATATTATTATAAACTCCTTTTGGTTTTTCTGTCTCAATGAATATAGTCAGATTTTTTACCACATCTATGAATTTGCCTTCTTGAAAAAGTGATGGAAAAAAATCAATATTAGAATTTCTTATAAAATTACGGGCTTTATCCTGGCTATTTGGTGAAAGATACGCTCCAATGATTATTTGAAAAATTAAAAAAATTAATGAAAAAGCCATAATTACTTTACTAAATTGAAATCTACTTATTCCTGTAGTCCAAAAGATAATTAATTCATTCTTTAATTCATATCTGTTAATTTGATAGAACAAGGAAACAAAGAAAATAAAAGGTAAGATTCTATGAATAATTTTTGGAAAGTTAAATAAAGTATATGAGAGATAAACTTTAAAACTATGTCCGTCCTCTGTTATAAAATCTAGATAGTTAACTGCTTGAATTACCCATACAATTAAACCTAGAGATAAAGTCATTAATAAAAAAAAAAAGAAGGTATCTTTTAAAAAATGAGCAAATAATAATTTTTTCATTGTAATATAATAAATTTATTCATATATAGCATCCATCTATCTCAGATTGTATTTAAAAATTTATGTCTATTAAAATTAATTATTTAGAAAAACTTGACAATAAACCATTTGAAAATCTTGTTTTATTTGTTGATGAAAATTTCAATATTAAAGATCTTAAAAAATATATTTCAAATTCTGAATTTTTATACATAGCTGACCTACTAAAAAATAGTGATTTAAAAAAAGATCTTCATTTATTTAAAGTAAATTCAAAAAAAACAGTATTTTTAGTGTCTATTAAGAAAGATATTAAAATATCGGATATAGAAAATTTGGGAGCTAAATTTAATAGCTACATTAACTATGATAAGAAAAATGAATACTTTGTAAATTCAGATACAATCAATAGTAAAATAAAAAATTTTGTAGGTTATTTTATTCATGGATTAAAACTAAAATCATATGAATTTAATATTTACAAATCTAAAATAGATAAAAAAATTGTTTCTATAAATGTTATAGGAAAAAAGAATAAAATATCTACTCAAGATCATTTAAGATTTAAAGCTATAGAAGAAGGAAGTTTTTTTGCAAGAGACCTTGTGTCTGAACCAGGAAATATTTTACATCCGGATGAATATGCAAAAAGAATAAATACACTTAAAAAATTTGGATTAAAAATAAATATCTACGATGAAAAAAAATTAAAAAAACTTGGAATGAACGCCTTACTTGGTGTAGGGCAAGGTAGTATTAGAGGATCATATCTTGTAACAATGGAATGGAATGGCGCAAAAAATAATTCTAATCCTTTAGCTTTTGTTGGAAAAGGTGTTTGTTTTGATACCGGTGGTTACTCTTTAAAACCAGCAAAGTTTATGGAAGATATGACTTATGATATGGCAGGTTCTGCTACGGTTGTGGGATTAATGAAAAATTTAGCAATTAGAAAAGCAAAAATTAACGCTGTTGGCGTTGTAGGGCTTGTTGAGAATATGGTTAGTGGAAATGCTCAAAGACCTGGTGATATAGTAAAATCTTATAGTGGTAAAACAATAGAGGTATTAAATACAGATGCTGAAGGTAGATTAGTTTTGGCTGATGCTTTAACTTTTACTGAGAAAAAATTTAAACCTAAGTTTATGGTTGATCTAGCAACTTTAACAGGTGCTATTATAGTTTCATTAGGCTCTGAATATGCAGGTCTATTTTCAAACGATGATAAATTGTCAAAACAATTATTAGAAGCGGGTGATAAAGTTGAAGAAAAATTATGGAGAATGCCATTGCATAAAAACTTTGACAAACTTATAGACTCAAAAAATGCAGATATGCAAAATATAAATTATGTAGGTGGCGCAGGATCCACAACTGCAGCACAATTTTTACAAAGATTTATTTTAAATAAAACACCTTGGGCTCATTTAGATATAGCTGGTATGGCATTTTCAAAATATGGTGGTGCTTTAAATTCAGGTGGTGCAACTAGCTATGGAGTAAGATTATTAAACCAACTAATAGAGGATAATTATGAGTAATATAGAACAAACACTATCAATCATTAAACCTGATGCTGTTGAAAGAAATTTAGATAATGAAATCAAAGAAATGTTTACGGATAAAGGTTTTAAAATTATTAAAGATAAAAAAATTCAGATAACAAAAGCAGAAGCAGAACAATTTTATAAAGTTCATGAAACTAAACCTTTTTATAATGATTTATGTGCTTATTTGTCTTCAGGCCCAATTGTCGTGATGATACTTGAAAAAGAAAATGCAGTTTTAGGAAACAGAGAATTAATGGGTGCAACTAAACCAGAGGAAGCTGCAGAAGGAACTATAAGAAAAAAATATGGAATTTCTATTGATAAAAACTCTGTACATGGTTCTGATAGTGTTGAAAACGCTAAAATTGAAATTAATTTTTTCTTTAAAGATTAATTAAATAATTTTTTTATAGCCGCTGGATAGAGCTTGTGCTCTTGTTTTAAAACTTTTTTAGCTAAAGAAATAGAAGTATCTTTTTTTGAAATTTTAACTTTCTTTTGCAGAATTATTTTTCCTGAATCAAGTTTTGCTGTTACAAAATGAACAGTACAACCAGCTACCTTATCTTTATTTTGTATTGCTTTAAAATGAGTATCAAGCCCTTTATATTTTGGCAGTAAAGAAGGATGTATATTAACTATTTTTCCATTAAATTTTTTAATAAAATTTTTAGATAAAATCTTCATAAAGCCTGCAAGGCAAATAAACTTTATATTTTCTTTTTTTAATAAATTTAATATTTTTGTTTCAGCTATTTTATAGTTTTTAAAGCTTGATACATATTTTTTTATATTAAATTGATTTGAAAATTTTAAACCTTTGGCTTTTGAAGTATTTGAAAAAATTAAATCTATGGATATAGGTGAATTTTTTATTTTAGAAAATTTTATTAAATTTTTTAAATTACTTCCAGTTCCAGATATAAATACTGCTGTTTTAATCTTTTTAGGACCAGTCAATTTTACCATTAAGTTTAACTTTATATTTTCCTGCAGTTATTTTTCCAATAACATAGGGTTTAAATTCCTTTGTAAAAAATTTAGTAATTTTATTTAAGTTTTTAGGATTAACTATTAAACAAAAACCAACTCCACAGTTAAATGTTTTTAACATTTCTTCGTCATCAATGTTATTTTGCTTCAACCATTTAAAAATTTTTTTAGTTCTAACTTTATTTAAATCTATATCAGCGACTAATTTATCTGGAATAACTCTCTTAATATTATCTGCTAGGCCACCTCCAGTAATGTTTGCACATCCATTTAAAAGATTGTTATTAATTAAATTTAGAACTTCTTTGACATAAATTTTTGTAGGTCTTAGTAATTCTTTTTTTAAAAATGAATTATTTTTTAAATTAATCTTTTTTTTATTAAGCACATGTCTAACTAAAGAATAACCATTTGAGTGAACACCACTAGATGGTATAGCCAGCACTAAGTCATTTTTTTTTATATTCTTCTTTGATAGTATTTTCTTTTCATCAACCAAACCTACTGCAAAACCTGCTATATCGAATTTACCTTTTTCATAGGTACCTGGCATCTCTGCTGTTTCGCCACCAACCAATTCACAGTTTGAAATTTTACAGCCTCTTACTATTCCTTTGAGGATCAATTTTAATTTATTTAAATCAATTTTATTAATAGAAATATAATCCAAAAATAAAAGTGGTCTTGCTCCTTGAACAATTAGGTCGTTTACACTCATAGCAACTAAATCAATGCCAATTGTGTCATATTTATTGAGTAAATTGGCAATCTCTACTTTTGTACCAACACCATCAGTGCAAGCTACAATTTTAGGATTTTTAAGATTTTTTGGAATATTAGTTATAGAGCCGAAGCCACCAATATTATTAAACTTTTTTTGGCCTTTATTATTTGATGATATTGACGATATAAATTTAACAAAATTGTCAGCAGCATTTATGTTTACACCACTTTTTTCATAGGTAAATTTTTCTTTTTTCATTAGTATAAAATATGCAAATTATAAATAAATTTAAACAATTAATAAAAGTATATATATTTTTTATTTCATTCGTTCTATTTATAATAATTTTTTCCACAACTTATTTAAATGCAAATATTTATAAAGTATCTGACATTGAAATTTCATCACCATTTGAGCTAAATTTTAAGAAAAATCTGGTGATTGATCAGGGTTTTAAGATTTCTTTTATAAATTTACTTTCTATGATCACAACCTCAGGTGATAGAAACAAAATTAAAAATATTTCTATAAAAGAACTTAAGGGTATGATTGACTCATTCACAATAAGTGATGAAAAATTTATCAATAACGAATATTTTGCAAAACTTGAAACCACATTTAATAAAAAAAAGATTTTAAACTTTCTTGAAAGAAAAAGTATATTTCCGTCTGTACCAATAAGAAATAAAGTTTTATTAGTTCCAATATTGGTAGATACAGAAACAAATAGTATTTATTTATTTAATAATAATATCTTTTATAAAAGATGGAATGATATAAATAAAAATTATCAATTATTAAGACGAATTAAAAAAACGTTCGACCCAAATAATGTTTTTAACAAAGGAAAAATTACAGATGCTTTTCCAATGGATAAAAATTTACGTTATGAAATTGATCGAAAAGAACCAGAAATTAAAACAATTCAAGATTTTTCTGACAGCGAAGGAATTTTAAAATTAGCTGAAAAATGTAACGGTTCTGGAGATTGTAGAAAACCAGTTTCTGCTGGTGGAACAATGTGTCCAAGTTACAGAGCTACAAAAAACGAAAAAGACACAACTCGTGCAAGAGCAAACATGTTGCGTGAGGTTTTGACAAATAATGATGCTAAAAATAAATTTGATTCTACAGAGCTAAAAGAAGTTTTCGATTTGTGCTTAAGCTGTAAAGCATGCGCAACAGAATGTCCAAGTAATGTAGATATTGCCACTATGAAAGCTGAGTTTTTGCATCAATATCAAGAAGCAAATGGCTATTCTTTTCGAAGTAAATTGTTTGCTAATAATGTAAAATATAACAAATTAGGAAGTATTTCTCCATTTTTGACAAACTCCATTTTAGGAACTTCTGCTGCAAAAAAAATAATGGGAATTGCTTCACAAAGAAGTATTCCTAAATTAGCTAAAAAAACATTAAGAAGTTGGTTTTATAAAAATTATAGATCAGAAAACAATAGAAAAATATTTTTATTCTGTGACGAATTTACTAATTTCTATGATGTAGAAATTGGCAAAGACACTATTGTTCTATTAGAAAAGTTAGGATATAAAGTAGAGATTATAAATCACGAAGAAAGTGGACGAAGTTTTATCTCTAAAGGTTTTTTAAAAGAGGCAAAACAAGTTTGCAACAGAAATATTGATATTTTTAAAGATGTAATTACTAATGAAAGTCCTTTAATTGGAATAGAACCTTCTGCAATTTTAACTTTTAGGGATGAGTATTTACGTTTAGCAGATGATAAAATATCAGCAGAAAAAATTGCAAAAAACACGTTTACTATTGAAGAATTTTTAGCCTCAGAAAATAAAAAAGAAAACATAGATACTTCACTTTTTTCATCCGAAGAAAAAGAGATCAAAATTCATGGTCATTGTCATCAAAAGGCATTCTCTGGAACTTTACCAACTTTTTCAATCTTAAATATTCCTAGCAATTACAATGTAGCCATCTTAAATACAGGTTGTTGTGGAATGGCTGGAAGTTTTGGATACGAAAAAGAACATTATGATTTAAGCATGCAAGTTGGCGAAGACACCTTGTTTCCGAAAGTAAGAAACTGTTCATCAGAAACAGAAATTGCAGCTGCAGGAACAAGTTGTAGACATCAAATTTTTGATGGTACAAAACGAATTGCAAAGCACCCAATAACTATTCTAAAAGAAGCATTAATTTAGTATTATGAGTAAAAATGACATTCTAGAATTAGAGCAGCTGCATGAATCCTTTGGGGATGATCCAGAAACTTTCGTTGCTGTATTGGAAATGTTCATGCAGGAAGTTCCCATGGATTATGATGACCTAGTGAGCAAAATGGGTCAAGAAGATTACTATGCCAGTGGATTGCTAGCGCACAAAGTCAAGAGTAGTTACCGTATGCTGGGAATGGAAAAAGAAACGTTACTGCTTCAAGAAATTGAAGATCGAGCAAAACGTAAAGAACAAATGGACGAGATTCCGGCGCTTTTCAAGCAGTTTCAAGAAGATTATCCTGAAGGTTTACAATTGATCATGCGAACTATCAAGCATTTGAAAAAGAAACCGGAATAGATGTTGCTATGACTCGTAAAAGTTCAGGGGAAACTTTTGCACAAATTAAAGCAGAAGCTTCTAACCCTAAAGGCGATGTATGGTTTGGTGGCACAGGAGATCCACACTTAACAGCAGCTCAAGAAGGTTTAACCTATGAGTATAAATCTGTACATTTTGATGACTTATTACCTGCCGCTCAAAATCAGGCAATAAATGGAAATTATCAGACTGTTGGCATCTATGTTGGTGCTTTGGGCTTTGGATATA
>ERZ651776.1739-NODE-1739-length-25470-cov-5.104123_pt1 | contig 25470 bp, 20 predicted proteins | sample MGYA00514761_ERZ651776 | MGnify/ENA metagenome assembly ERZ651776 | reverse complement strand
CATGATTGCTCGAGTTTAGAATTTGATCAACAGACAGCCTGTGGGATGACTATAGAAGTGGAGGTCTTGAAAGTCAATAGATATCCGTATCGATCTTTACATGGACATCAATGCGTATGTATTAAAGTAAGAATTAAAGTGGGGGTAATTGATTACAAAAGTTAGTTATCTTCACCCTCACTCACACGCAGGATCGCAGATCGCAGGATTAGCTATTTGGCTTTTTAGCCAAGATGAATCTCTGAGAAATCCCAGATCCCAGAATTAAGTCGGAAATTTGAAATTTATTTTGGCAAAAATAGTCGAAAAAATAAAGGGAGATTTTCGGGCCTCTACACCCCTTTTAATACGCAATTATCGCACCAAACCACCCTAATGAACACCATACTCGACTATATGTCCTCTAAGACCTCTAAAAGGGCCTTTAGTGACCTCGATCTCTCCGATGCCACCAATTGGCTTGATGGCTTGAAGCTCTTCGTTCTTCGGCAACAACTGCCGTTGGCGTCTCTCTGGGTGGCTGTTGTCGATGCGGTAGTTCTCCGCCAGCCGTCGAGCTGCTTCGTCGAGCGCATCTTCTCTCAACTGGATTTGATCATCAAGGCGTGTGGACAGAGGATCAGCCAGGAGCCTAGGCTACAGGATTAGGTGGGCACCCATGTTTTCAGTGGGTTTTGTTCCCACTAAAACTTTATAATTGGCCCACCCCCCCTCCACAAAACTTTTTGAACTTCAACGTTTTCTAGAAACTTGGATTTTCATTAAGTCCCCGTGCCACAACTCCTCTCCCCTCCTCTCCTCCGGTTGTCTCGACGCATTACGCGAGCTCGACCAGCATGTCCTCACCCGCACCCCGCGATCCCACGCCACCTTCTCCCACATCCGCGGCCGATATAGATGGCAACAACGCGTGAGAGCCCACATCATCCCCAGCTGTTGGAGTCCCTGCCCCTGGAACTCCTGCAGCATTGGCACTTTTGTCAGCAAACAGAGTACAAAGCACCATCTTGGCTGCTAGCGGAGGTATTACTGTGGCGGTGCCCAGCAAAGCGCCCATTGGCGAAGATCCAATCATGGTTGATGTCGAGTTTGATCTGGATAAGAGTAAGCTCAAGAAAAGTACAACCTGGCAAACTACGGGGTTCGCTAACATCCCTTTACCGCGGCGCTTATGCTATGCACTACAAATCCGTGAAGCAGCTGAACCTGGACGACCTGGAGAAACGAGCAGAGGACTTCAAGGTGCACCCTCATGTCACTAACGACGACTTGGAGAAGTTGAAGAAGGAGCTCTTTGAGTTTAAGGAGGAGGAGACAAAGTTTTTCCCTTCAGGCCAAAATGAGTTTGATCATCTGAACTTTCATTATAGCGCTAGGAAAAAGAGGCCGGCAATGTGGAAGATGGCCCTGCTGGTGGGTGGCATTGGCGCAGCCATCGTCTGGAGCACCGGAGAGGGTTTTCAGCAGGTAACAGGAACCTCTTCACCCCTGCACAGACGACAGCATTGTTTTCACTGAAGCGCCTCGCTGTTTTTCTCTCCTGTAACGAGAGGAAGCCAACCCGGGCGGCATGGCATGCAAGGGGATTAAATGTATAAGTTTATATTCAACTTTACTAAACTTGACAAATATTTGTTTTACTAGGGACCTACACAATAACTTTATTTTTTACCCACCTAGGGATCCTCGGGCCTAACTCCTCTCTCAATCTGTGACGAAATTTTCCGTGGTGTTATTGAATATTGAATTACCCGAGTGTGTTTGTGAGCGCTTATGCTCTTCCAATAAATTCAACAATAACGATACACTTAAAACCGATATATATCAAGCACGCGTGCTACACAAAAAGAAACGCTCGGCCTTTATTGTTGAGTGTAGTTGAACTGTACCTCCCCCCGCTCCACGAGCGCCAACGACCACCGTTTCGCCTCAAAATTTGCCACACCGCTCCACTCGTGTTTGCGCTTCCTCCCGGAGCAAAAAATTTGCAGCTTTTGCTTTCGCAAGCACGCGCGCTACACAAAAAGAAACTTTCGGCCTTCATTGTACCAGAACGCTCCGCTCGTGTTTGCGCTTCCTCCCAGCGCAAAAAGAGAAACCTTGTGGACAGGACTCGAACCTGCGCGGCTGACGCCAATCGATTTCTAGTCGATCTCCTTAACCACTCGGACACCACAAGTGTGTAGATGAGTACACATATTATTCTCTAATAATTATTATCTCTAATGGATAAGATACTTTGTCACCCTGCCATCACAAGCTTTGGTCCTCTTAGATTTACTACCTTGGACGAAAGGCCAAGTTCTGAAAGTGGTCTCAAGCCAATTAAATTTGGACAATAAGACGCAAAACGTCACATTCCGATACATTTAAAAGCATTGCAAGAGCTGTGTAGAATATTCGACTCGAAATTTTATTGTAGAAGGATGATTCTGATTGTGAACTTGGTTGTGGGGGAAGATACGTTGCACACCTCTGATAGTCAATTTTGTGTTTATTTTAAAGTATTGAATTCCCTTTATCTTCTGACTTTGCACAATTAGACCGTTCGAATGAAGTTTTTGTTGCATTTTACTACCCTATTGGCAGCTACTGATGGTTTTGAACTTCCGCGATATTGTGTGTCTTTACTGCGTGGGCGAGGAGGACCTTGTCGTGAAAGTTGGGAGAAGAGGCCTCGTTTGTCTTACTCTGTACCGGCTGTCGGGTGCAAGCCGACACCTTTAGCGGCGGCGGCGGCAAAGGTTGAGTCTACTGAGCAGACAAAGGACAGTGTTGGAAAGTTAGAGAAGGACTGCGCGTGGGTTGTTGAGAATAATAGTGGGGCGGACGCGACGCTCCCGGGTTGGAGCAGGGAGGATGGTTTGTCGTACTCTCATCTTTGGACGAATGATATGTGGGAGAGGCATGTCTCCAGGTATGTTGTGTATGTTGTGTTTGTTTTAGGTCAGGGAGATGATTTGCCGTCTGGTATTTGCTGTCTGGTATTTGCTGTTTGGTATTTGCCGTCTGGTATTTGCCGTCTGGTATTTGCCGTCTGGTATTTGCCGTCTGGTATTTGCTGTCTGGTATTTGCCGTCTGGTATTTGCCGTCTGGCATTTGCCGTCTGGCATTTGCCGTCTCTCGCTCTCTCCCCCTCGTATTCGTCCACCTGGCATTTGCCCGTTTTGCCCTCGCATTTGTTGTCTCGTCTCGGTCTCGTCTCGATAACGCTCAGTTGATGAAACCTGAGTGTATGCTCGGTAGTTGGAAGCTTAGGGTTTTGGGGAGTTTGCTCTGCGAATATATTCCGATGACGTGACGTTATTTGTCTAACCCGACTATGCTCCTGGTCCCTCCTCGTCGTCCCTCCTCGTCACGAACTCTTGGCAGGACGCGCTATCTGCGGCACGTGTTTTCCTTTCTGACGGCCCAGCCCGGTATCACGAGGCGAGTTTCCCCTATAATTGCCTTGTTCGGAGCCTGGTCGTATTTTGTGCTGCACCATTACGACGCTGTGCTCCCGTTTCTCCCCAAGATTAAATACCCACTGGCGACCTTGTCGCTATTTAGGTGAGTGTAAAAAAATGGAAATATTGTAGTGCAAGCGCGAGCGGAGTGCTGCCATGTAATTATGAGACGAACATGATGAGACGAACAAGATGAGATGAGACGAACGAGCATTGCGCTCGAGAGAGACGAACGAGAGAGACGAACGAGAGAGACGAATGAGAGAGACGAACGAGCATTGCGCTCCTGCTGCGGTGTCCCTTGGCTGCGGTGTCTCAGTGTCTCGCTGTCTTGCCCCTCCCTCCACTGCTCCCTCGCGCCACAGGATGATGAGATGAAAAAACATGTGGTTCCCCCCCCCCACTCACACACTATCGAAACTACTCGTCTTACCTCGCCCCGTACCACCCCATACCACCCTGGCCCCCCCTTAGCACTTTTATTGGATTCTTACTGACTGTGAAGACGAACCAGTCAGTGTCGAGATTGCTGGAAGGGCGTTTGGCTTGGGGTCGAACGATCCTGCTTACCCGCGACACGAGCAACTTGCTTTCGGAATACGTGTACCGAGTGAATGAGGATCACGGTCTGCTTGCCATCCGTCATTTGAGTATATTCGGCTATTTGCTGAAATCTAGACTGAGAGAGGAGGTGAGTGAGTTTATTTTTAATTTTGTTTGCTGACTGACGACTATTCGATGTCGATGTCGATGTCGACATCGATGTCGGTCGATGTCGATTACTGATTTAACGGTTGAACAAGGAAGGAGGGGCTCGCTCGCTCGCTCGCTCGATTATCCCGAGAAGTCTCACACCCCACCACACCCCATCCCACCCCCACCTCAGGACGATTCCTCTATAATAAAGCGAATGCTACCACCCACCCACGCCGCTTATGTAATGAGCCAGCGGAAGCATCCTGTGGCTCTGATAATGAAGATTCGCCAGATTGTGAGTTACGAGGCAAGAAATGGTAATCTTAGTCCCGGGAGCCACAGGTCCCTGGAGGCGAATTTGCTGGAGCTGAATCGTGTGTATGGCATGTGCGAGCGAATCAGGGGCTCTCCCATCCCACCCATGTACACAAGACACACATCCCGTTTGCTCATGTTTTGGCTGTTTACCCTCCCCGTTTCTTTGCACGGGAGTGGAATTAGCAAGATTACAAGCCTTCTCACCACTGTCATCTCAACTTTTGTGATGTGCAGCCTTGATGAGATTGGTATCCAGATTGAGCAGCCTTTCAGAATAATTCCCATGAAGCCGCTGAGTGCTGCTGTGATGAGGGATGTCGCGGACGCACTTGTGTGCCTTCCCCCCACCCTTGCGGCTGCAACGGAAGACTGTCGGGTCGAGTGGTTGACAACTGATTGCAGAGAAGAAGGGCAAACGATGAGGAGAAAACAGCAGGTAAGTCTTACTCCCTCATGGCTTGTTCCAGCTTTTGCGCTTTTGCGCTTTTGCGAGACCCACCACCACAGTGAAGCGAGGGAAGGTCTTTCTTCGCGGGATACGGTTCTGCTGGTGCACATCGCCAACACACCGCCGTACAACTTTTTTCTCCTCTCTTTCCTTCTTTCCAGAACTATCAGAACACGGACGTGGAAGGTTTCGAAGAACCCGCATACTGGTAGTGGCATTGGTGGTGGCAGTGGCAGTGACATGATGGTAGGCTAGACAAATAGAAGAAAAAAGAAAGATAAGATTGGAAGACTTTTTTCTAGAGCGCCATGAGATGGTGCCCTCTTTTCTCCCCTCTCCGACGAGGCGCTCTGAGTTATCAATTTTATACCAGAGTGAGAAGAAGCGGTGAATGCTCCTGGTGACCACATAACAAGTGTTGGGATTTTCGTTCTCTTTTTTGTCGTTTTTCGTGTTCTCTTTTTGTTCGGTTCTGTTCTTGAGTTTTTTCTGTTGGTGTTCCTGTGTGGTTTGCTGTTTGTTCGCCTTTCGGTCTTGTGAGGGCTCTCTTCTTCTTCTTGTTACCTTAGTCGATGTTAGATAATAATGTAACAATAACCACACACCCCCCTGTTAGATAATACAATTTAACCCTAACACAACAATCGAAAAAATTGGAATTTCGTTTATTTAAATACATTTTTGTAATACAATTTTCTTTAATAATATTATAATATAGTTATATTAACTTTTTTGAATAAAATAGTTTTCAAAAATTAGTCTAATTTGATTACTAGTTATGATAATAAAATTTAATTTTTTGAAAATATATAAAATTATAAAAAATTTGAAAATATTTTTTAAACTATATTATTCAGAAAAAAAACAAATGTATATATAAATAAAATAATAAAATAAAATTGTACATAAAAAATGTATTTAAATAAACGAAATTTCAATTTTTTCGAGATTGAAAATCCTCATTTTTCTCTTATTATCTAACAGGGGTGTGTGTGGTTATTGTTACATTATTACTAACATCAACTAAGGTAAGTCAAGTTAACACTCATTTTTCTCTTGCGTGCAACTTGGTTGAGATCCTCTGTGTGAGAGAGTCACCATTGTGGCATGCGAGGCCAAGTCGGTCGGTCTTCATCCAGCAGGTTTGTCGGACGATGTAGAGGCTGAGTTCTTTCTGGATGATGAGCGAAGCTGCTATTAGTAACTGCTATCAAAAAGTGCGATTTCCTCTCCCCCTTCAAATTCATGTTCATGTTTTCCATAATCAACCTAAGTTAAACTAGAAGCTTTCTACTACCGCCTTGCAAAGATTGTCTTCTTCATTCTGCCCTTGCTTCGTATTCTGGCCTTCTTCACAACTGCATGTCTCTTTCTTACAGATGCGGGTGACCTTAATTCGCTAATCCCATCCTCATCGCTGTCGCTGTCGTTGAATTTCAAAACCTGAGATCCTGTTCCTCTATTCCCCTCCCCAGAGTCCGCATTCATCTTCATCTGACGCTTGAGCGCGCCCTTTGTAACCCTTTTCCACTTTCCAATGAGTTCGAGTTTTTTTGCCTTTTTGGCTATTATTCTTGAGTTTATCATTTTCGCTTTAGCGACTGAAGTAACATTCAGGAAGTTTTTTTTGTCGTACTGAATTCCCAGCTTCCTGAGCTCCATTGCATGTTTGGTGGAGTTGAAGTGCTCAGCGAAGGGTAGGTGACCTTCGAAGTCTTGGTCACCACAGATTTCGCACACGAATTGTTTGTACACCATCTTTATTGACCTTTCTCCCGGAGAGACGGGCGTACCTCCCTTTGTCATTCTGCGCCAGCCGGGGCAAAATTAGTGTTAGTGTCGAACGTCACAGCCCTCTAACTCTCCTCCCCCCCTCCATCTCCATCTCCATCTCCATCTCCATCTCCATCTCCATCTCCATCTCCCCTCTCGACCTTACATGTACTTACCTGTGAGATCGGCTGTTGGCACCATCACCATTGTTTTCATTCTCCGAAATATCCTCGGCGTCAACGACTTCTTCTTCTTCATCCCCATCGTCATCCGATTCAATCAGGGTTTCCTTTCTTTTACTTGCCAAGGTCACCATACGCACGGTGCTCTTGCGATTGGCCATCTCCAAAAACTTGTGCTTCTTGACGAGGTTTGTGATGACATGTTGGTGGGGATGATCGTCGACGCTTCCGATGTGCACAGACTCTATAAAATTGATCTGATTGACAATATTGCGGGATTTTAAAATTTCGTTGCAGTTGGGGAGCAGTAGTGCAAATGCCTTCCGTTTCATTTCCATTCCCAAGAAGGAGGATAAAAACGATTCCATTTGAGAGACAGAAATGTTGAAAGCAGAACTGCGTTTCAGAACCCTGATAAGTTCAACCCTACTCATGTCATTCGTACAGTCTGCCAACGCAGCCTGCACGGTTTGCAACCATCTGGGCTTGCAGCTCTTGAAAACCGGCGTCACGGGCACGAAGCAAAATGTGATGACGCCACTTCTGGGCACTCGCCAGCATTCCTCGCTTACAACTTTTGCAAATGGAAGCTTTTGTCCATTAAGTTTGACCTTCGTCCAGCAGCTCCTGGTGCTGACGTCAACTCCTATGCAAAAACTTCGCAAATACATGCACAGCTCGTAGTCAGGGTCGTATGACAGGTCCAGCGAAAAGCTCTCTCCTTCTATGCGCGAACCCCTCAACAGAGACTTTGTCGGCCGCGTGACAATGTAGTCGCACTTGAATCGTCCCTTGCGGGGCAACAACACTGAGTCCGAAATCATCTTGTTATCAAACACCTTGAGCCGTTTGGCATCGATACTCAAATTCAAGCAGCATTCCCCCACGCAGCATCTGGACCTGTGCATAAAAATAGTCGCCAACTTCCAGTCGTCAAAGTTCGACAAGGTCAGATCGACAGTCTCCATATGAACGAACGAATTTCTAACTGGGATCACCTCCATCTCCAGAACGCCAGCGCTTGGCAACTTCACTAAGCTACTGTGAATATTCTTCATTGGCCTGGAATTTGACTTCTTTCGCTTGAGCCCGTTTTCCTCGTTTGCAGCGACCTGGATCTGGTACTTTGCGAGGTCAAAATTGATAATTTCTTCGTCCTCGCCATTGTTTCTATTTTCTTCCCTGTCATCATCTGCACCTGCACTGCCGTTCTCTAAACTAGACAGACTGCCCTTGAATCTGCACTTAAAGATATTCTCTACCTGCGACAGCTCCCCAGACCAAATTTTCTCCACCTGGATTTGCAGCCGCCTACTATCTGATTCACTGTTCAACACGCAAATCGTCTTTGCCTGCAGCAGCAACGCCGGGTCTCTGATCGTGTAGGTCAAATAACCGTCTTTCTTGCTGTCGAACCACTGTTCTGTGACGACAACCCGATTTCCATTGTACATGACGTTGCTGACACTCAACGCCTCTAGCGCCATTTTGTTCACATCGAAGTCCCCCCATCTGTTAACCTGGCTGAAGTGCGATCGAGCGACCTCCCTCTCCCCGGTATCTGCCAAATCGAGCTTTACCGGAATGCTGTTCTGCGCGACCAACAGCCTCGCTGTCCTCCCTTGCTGCCTGCTCGACTCGCCCACCGCAAATGTTAAAACCCCCCTCCTGGGCAAACCAGCAAGATCACCTAGATCAACGATAGGCTTATTTGAAACGTGGGCAATAGAGTTCAACTGGTATTTGACAGTTTTAGCACGAAGAAACTCGGCAACACAGTGGTCATAGCTGTCTTCCAGATTCAGTTTATAGTATTTCAGCTCCAGATCGGGCACAAGTGTTGTTTGCCCTTGCGGAGCAACGTAAGATGCCTTGACCCTAAGATCAGTCAGCACCGCGCTTGCATCGTTGTTCAATGCCTGAAGTAGACAGTTTACCGAATATTTTGTCAAATTATTATAGGAGAGGTCTAGAGTATGGAGGGACTTGATGTAGCTCAACGACTGCGAGATGAGGTAAGCAGCCTCCGCATTGAGGTTATTGTTCGTCGCGTAGAGTTCACGGAGACTATTGTTAAACATCAAGACCTCGGCTATTGCTGCTCCCCCTCTCCCACCGACCTTATTGAAATTGATGTTCAAGACTTCGAGCTTCTCATTGTGATCGTCGCTATTGCGACCGCCACCCCTCCTCAAGCCCCCCTCATTGGCGTGGCGTTTGAGCTCGTCCGCCAGCGCGATCATCCCGTCTCCCCCGATCTGATTCCACTCTAAATTTAGCTCGTGTAAATTGTGCACACAAGTTGTGGCCAAATGCTTCACACCAACATCAGTGAGATTGTTGTAGGATAGGTTCAGCAAGAGACCGTATTTATTATGGTCAAGTGTATGCCCTAAAATTTCTGCCGCGCTATCGTCAAAAGAATTTTTGCTAAAATTGAGGGAGTGGAGGTAAGTGTTGCTCCTCAGCGCCTCGGAAATCATTCCGCAAGCCTCCGCAGAAAAATTATTGTCGCTGATGTTGAGCTCCTTAAGCTTCAGCATTTTCTGCAGGGCCGTCGATAGCATTTCACCCCCCTCAAAAGCGAGGGAACAGCCACTCAGATCCAAAGTTTCAAGGAAGGTATCTAGATGCAAGAGCGTATCGACGATGGGAAGAAAATTGGCAGGGCCAATCTTCGTCTTCGAGAGAGACAGACAGGAGGAGCACAACTGAGAGATGAAGGAATTCACAGGGAAGGTAGAATGTTTGTCGCAGCACCGACGGTAATACGTCGCGCCTCGGACGGCCTTCTCGTCACCTCCCAGTAAATGGGAGTCCCGCTGCATCAATTTCTGACCGCTGCCGAGGTTCATCGCTATTTCATCTTCATCTTCATCTTCAGAACCACCCGAATCTTCAAACAACAACGTGTCCAAGACTGTCTCATCACTATCCCTCTTCTTCTCCAAGTTTGAGGCAAGAGACGCGATCATCAAATTTTTGGCAACCTGGGCATTTGAATTGCTCCCAAACGTTATACTTGAGTGTCGGTCATGGTATTGGTTGTGTACTGAATGGTGGCGATGATGATGTACATGTCCATGATCGTGCGCGTGCGCGTGCACAAGGGAACGAGAATGCTGCGGAGGGGTATTATGCGTTCCATGAATATGATGGCCGTGGATGCTGTAGTGGTGGTGGTGGTGACCCGTCTTCTCAAACAATTCTTGGTGGTGCCTCTCCCTCTCGCGAAGCTCCTGTATCAATATTCTAGGGTCTTCAGCACCCTCATCCTCCCCCCTTCTATTCCCCCCTTTATTATTCCCCACTACTCCACCGCGTTCACTCCCCCTGTGAACTGCATCCCAAGCAATCCTAGCTTCCTCCTCTTCAGGCCCGGAAGAAATCAATTTCCCCAACCCGGCCAATATTTGTTTTACAATCGTAAGGGAGTAGCAGGACTCCAGTAGCATTGTGATCACATGCTCCTCACCTCGAAGAAGCATCTGCGTCTTCACAATCCCCACTAGGCCCTCAATTGTCCGAACCCGAAATACCTTCCACAAACCGCGCGCAGTATAAATATCAATCCCCAACAACTGTCGCGCTGTCATAGGACGGGGCAGCGATACCCCCAACTTCTCCTCTTTGCGACAATTCTCCAACAAATCGCATCTCCAAAACCCAGCAACTTTCAAATGCGCGGGGAGATGAGCCCGTTTACGACGCCAAGGAGGGACAATCACTGCACCTGTTAATATATCAACGCCGGACAAGTCGCACGATCTCTGATGGGAATCATATTGCGTTTGTTGTTGTTCCTTTTCGTTCTGTTGTTGTTGTGGAACAGTTGAGGTAGAGCCCTTTTCTTCCTTTACTTGCCGTGAAGTCGGGCTCACTGTCAACACGCGAGAGCTCCGACCACCTGGAGACCGCATATGGGGATTCAAGTCAGAGGGCGGAATTGGACTTGTATATGATTGGCCTATTCCCAAACCGAAGAGATCTGAAGAAATTGTCTGGGCTCGTGTCCGTGCCATTTTTCCTTAGGGTTAAAACCACCACACAACAAGAGCACTGAAGGAACCGCAGAACCCACAGATTATCTTACTTGATAATATTTCATTTCTCTTCCGTCAGTTTCTTTTAAGCTTCTTCCTCTTTTTCTCTCTCCTTTTTTCCCCATATTCCCACATTACCTCAATTTCGTCGTCTTACCCTTTGAATACCCCCATTGTCGCGCAACACAACGAATGTTCCTCTCCCGGGTCGCACGAGTAGTGCCTCGGCGTCAAGTACAGTCTGCACGGGCCGTCTCAACATTTTTTGGTACGGGTGATGAGACCCTGGGGAAGCTTCTGACGAATGCAACTTCGAGCAAGTCATCGATTACAACGTTCACAGAGATAAAGCTCCCCGACGAGATCGAGGGGAACATCGACAAAATTAGGGCAGGATTTGACTCCACCGCATTCATTCTTGACGACGGCAGGTAAGGCTCAATTTAATATCGACTTAATATCGATTCATATCGACTTAATATCGACTTAATACTCCCTCCCACTTCCTGACCCTCCCTCTGACTCGCCTTCACCACCTCACCCTCACTTACCCTCAGCCTTTACGTGGCAGGAGAAAATAAGAACGGTCAACTCGGTCTCTCCCCCGATGAAAAATCTGGTGACGCATCAACGCTGAAGAAAGTAACCGACTGTGAACTGTCCGATGTCGGTTGTGCCGACGTCCGAATCCATGATAAATTCGGCGCTGCCATTGACAGAAACGGAAATGTGCACACCTGGGGTATGGGCTATTCCCAGACTATGATGTCTGGTGGTTGGTTGGGACACGGAGAAATGGTGAATGGCGTGGACCGACCTCTCAAAGTCGAGTCGCTTGTCGAGGATCAATGCACTGCATCTCAGATAAGCATCGGATTGGGTCACATGAATGTGTTGACGACCGAGGGCGAGTTCTTGAATTGCGGATGCGGCAGTCATGGGAGACTTGGAAATGGGGAGGCTTCCACAATGCAGAGCTACCTTGACACGGTCGACATGCTTGAGGCCATGAATTTAGATATTGCAAAAATCAGTAGCGGTAACGAATTCTCCATGGCAATGACAGAAGACGGAGAGCTCTGGGGATGGGGCAGAAACGAAAAGTCCCAACTTGGTGTAGGGGGTGGGATGAGCATTGACCAGTTTGCCATGGAGAGCATGCCAATGAGGGTTGAGGGACAAATTGAGGGGAAGAAAATTGTTGACGTCAGCGCAGGATACGAGCACACGGCAGCTGTTACCGAAGACGGGGAGCTATTTTTTTGGGGGAGGAAGGTGAGTAGAGAGAATGATGTGTTGTGCGAGTTCTGTTGTGCGATGCTGTGCTATGTTTGTGATGTGTGTGGTGTACTCACGTTCCTCCTCCTCCTTCTCCAATATCCATAGGTTTTTCTCGAACCCCAGCTAATGGGCCAAGACCTAAACGTAGCATTCTCTGGCGTATCCTGCGGTCGGGGATACACCCTGGCATGGGACTCTGACGGCCATCTCTATGGATGGGGAGATCAAAAAAATATGGTGAGGCAGAGTAAACACGGTGTCCTGGGACTTGGACACACTGACAATGTTAGTAATCCTGTGAGGATACCAACACGAGGGAAGATCAAAGAGGTCACTGCAGGACAGAACCATGTTATTATTGAGGTGGATGAGGAAATATAGCCTAATAAACCTGAAATAGAAAAAAAAAAAAGGGTTGAGCTTAAGCGGCAAATAAATTGCACATTGTCCGTCTAAATATTCACCTATCTAGATAATTATCTTGATACCCATCCTAGATACAACCACAAAACAAAAACCCCAGGTCTTTCATTGTTATTACCGTCCCTTGTGCCCTCATTGTCAATGATTCATTGGATAATCAATCCTAACAACCAAATCCTCTCCTCTATCCAACCTATCGTACGCTTCTTGCACGGCTTGTTCATCATCGATATTAACCCTATGATTAACAGTGTGACGGAGATTCAGTTCTCGGAGGACTTTCCACGTCAAAGCAAAACGGCGGCTCTTTGACCAACGGGAGGATAAGGGTGCGGGAATATGGGAGACTTGGGAGGCGATCAGATGTTTGTGTGACCGGTGGAAGTCCAGGCCGAGACTTAAGGGACAGAGGAGGAAAGAGAATCGCATGTCGTGTGTCATGAGTGAGTCCTTTCACGTACGTTCATATACTACCATTCTATCAGCAGCATTCTATCAGCAGCATTCTATCAGCCTTATATCAGCTCACCTCAACTCCCCTTTCCGTCTCAACCAACTACCTAAAACGACAGTCCCACCATTCCCAACGCAATCAATAGCAACCTGCACACCCTCCATCCTCCCCGTAACTTCGATAGACTTATCATAAATACCTTTCTCCAAGATTTTCCCGTCACTCCCAATCGCACCAGCGCATACATTGTCGCTTAATTTTAATGCTCTTTCTCTCCTCGCATTCGACAACTCATACACGCCGACATCCAACAAGCCACAACACTTCCCAAGTACCTCCAAAACAATCATCCCGATCAAGCCAGCCCCCACGACCGCAACTTTCTCTCCTAAGATCACGTTACAATCATGAACTAATCCTACAGCTGTCTCAACACTCGGTAGAAATATGCCTAACTCAACTGGTATATCATCAGGCAGTGCTAGTAATGACGACACAGACGTTCGATGCAGGGAAGAATGAGGAGAGAAACTAAAGAATAGTTTCCCGAGGTAGACGTCAGACACAGAAGGGTGACACGATGTAACACGGCCGACACAACAGTAGCCATACTTCATAGGAAACCCAAAGCCTCCTTCCATCCCCTCGATAGTCTCATCGATTTTGATTTTCGCCCCCCTCTCCTCCCCCTCCAAAAACTCCCCCCGAAATATGCCAAGTTCTGTACCGGACGATACGAGACTGTGAATAGGACGAAATATAACCTCATCATTTCCCAGAGGAAAGTCCGACAGGGGGGGGAGACGGAATTTTGATACGGTCAAGGCGCGGGGAGAAGTGAAGACAATTTCCTTTTTGTTGTTGTGTCGCATTGAAACATTTAACATATTGGATACGTTACAGGTGTAAGTGTCTCATTCTCAACCCCTATAAAGCGCGCACACAGCAAATTGGACAGAGACGAACATATTTTACGTACTCACCTTTCCTTCCATCTCTGTTTGACTATCACCTTCATCATCATCACGTTGGCCATCACCTTCGCTAGTATCATCTCCTGCTGCGCCTGCGCGAATTTTCCCCAACCAATCGAACTCTCCAACGACAACACCTCTCCCTCTTGCCCTTTCTTCCGCCCCTCCCCCCCCCTTCCTCCCAACGACTCCGTCAAAAAACCCCAGGAAACACCTCCTCAAATACTTCTCACCGTCATCATCTACTACACCGCCATCACCATCTACCACACGCATCGTACCTATCCGACCCATCCTACCTATCGTACCATTATAACGCGAGTACATCGATGTTCCTTCGTGAAGGATTTCTGGAGATAACTCTCGGAGGTCAGAGAGACAGCTCACGGACTGGTTTAGTTGTACCAGACCACAATTATAATCATTGAAATATTCTTCATCACCGCCCCCTTCCCAACCAGTATACCCGTCGTAAGTACCCGGAAGGTAGACCCACAGATCAGAGCCCTCGGCCCCCATCCTACCAAAACATCTCATCAACTCAGAAACATCACTGAACAAATCGGCAAAGCATCCGCCAATGACAAAGTCTGCAGAGTCAACAGAGTCAACAGAGTCTGCAGAGGCCTCTTTACTAAGTCGAAAATCACAACCGCGAAGTATGACGGTTACATTACCACGTCTCCATACCTCATCAATACCGTAAATGCTGGATTCGTCTTCAGCTCTCGTAAAATTCAAACTATGGAGAGTCTCACGGGCACCAATGACCAACTCAGACAGATTGATATCATAGCCTGTGTACGTAACGCTCACGCCCTCCTCCTCGAGATCTAAAACAGCCGGCAGAAGGACACGGAGGAAGGACAGGACACCGCAACCGATGTCAGCCACATTTATGTAGGGTTTTCCACCCGAGGCTTTACGATAAGATCCCTCTGAATTTTTGGGCTCAGTATCAGTACCCCCCGGCCTATGTCCATCAGATCTCAGACGACCGGATCTAAGACGATCGGATCTTAGACGATTCAAACCACAACGACGAATCAAAGAGGTGAAGGCACCAAACGTGCGCGGACAACGGTGGGCATTGTCAAAGGATTCTTTTGACCTCAGGTACCACAACGGAGAGAAGGTGAAATTAGTCGAATCGGGGGCTCCAGCTACTCTCTCGATAGGTAATGTGTGGGAATACCCCGTTTGGTGACGCCCGACACAGGAGACGAACGACAGAAAGAGGGGGAACAGACAGCGCATCCTCTTCATCCCGACTTTTCAAACCCCCTAATTTGTCAGCTTTTATGGACGATGCAGCATTAAACCTTCATGACCTCTTAAAGGAAAAAAAAGAAGATTGTAAAATTTTCTTTGCCTTACAGAAAATCAGCAGCCATCGATCTGGCATATTTTGCTTCCGTCGTTAAAAATGGGGATCAAAAGCGTTTTTATCGGCTCTCTTTTGGCTGGCGCCAGTGGCTTTACACTCACTACCCCCAAAACTTTTTTTTCAACATCATTAATGTAAGTTCGCGGAGTCATCCATCCTGCATCCTGCACGACTCGATGGGTTGAAATGGCTGTATGCACTCAACGGGGTTTCACACCGGTTTTCGATACGTTTCAGAAGCTTTGAATAATCTATCATGACAGGAAGGGAGAATGCGTCATTCCCAAAGTCCTTCTCTGGTCTCTATCCAGCTTGTTTTTGTTTTTTTCTGACTTGTTGGTCGAAATTAGTCCAAATATTGGGTGAAATCTAACGCGTTTGTTTCCCCCTCGTACTCTCAGGTCGACTTATGCTCCTACGGACACACTCCGTGCTCAGCCACACGGCGGAAAGTTGGTGGACCTAATGGTAAAGGACGATTCCATGAAATCCTCCCTCGTTGCTGATGTTGATTTCACTTTCCAGTTGTCCCCCCGCCAGCTTTGCGACCTTGAGCTCATCATGAATGGTGGTTTCTCCCCCCTCACTGGCTTCATGAACGAGGAGGCCTACAACAGCGTCGTTGAGAACATGGCGCTCCCTAGTGGCTTGATCTTTGGTCTGCCTGTAGTTTTCGATACTGATAGTGAGGAGATCCAGCCTGGTCACAAGGTTCTCTTCAGGGATGGGGACCGCGACATTGCTGTCGTCAAGTTCACGGACAAGTACTTGCCCAACAAGCCCCTTGAGACCCTCAAGTGCTACGGCACATCCCAATTGGAGCACCCTGGGTCTTTAATGGTTGCCACTGAGCGTGGGAAATACTACATGGGTGGTGAGGTCCTTGGGGGACTCAACCTTCCTGTGCGCGACTTTGTCTGCAAGACCCCCGCAGAGGTCCGCCAGATGCTCCCTGCTGACACCGATGTTGTCGCCTTCCAGTGCCGCAACCCCATTCACCGTGCTCACTATGAACTCTTCACGAGAGCGCTGAGTGACGATAGTTTGGATGAGGGCGCGGTCGTGCTTGTTCACCCCACCTGTGGACCTACCCAAGCGGATGATATCTCAGGAACCACGCGCTACAAGACATACGAGGTCTTGAAAGAGGAAACCAAGAACGACAGGACCAAGTGGGCTTACCTCCCTTACAGCATGCACATGGCCGGGCCCAGGGAGGCCATCCAGCACGCTATGATCCGGAAAAACTACGGCTGCACCGCCTTTATCATCGGGAGAGACATGGCTGGGAGCAAGAGTAGCGTCACCGGCGACGACTTCTACGGTGCATTTGATGCTCAAGACTTGCTCAAGGAAAAGAGCTCAGAGCTTGGGGTCAAGGCTGTTCCTTCATTAAATCTGGTGTACACTGAGGAGGAGGGGTACGTTACTAGCGATGAGGCTGAGGCGAAGCAGTTGACCAAGAAGAGTTTGAGTGGGACAAAGTTTAGGAAGGCGTTGAGGGCAGGGGAGGACATCCCAGAGTGGTTCGCCTTCCCCTCTGTTGTCAAGGTACTCAGGGAAAACATGTAAAGAGAAATTTGTGAAAAGAAGGGAAAGTTCTGATAATGAAATGAATGAGATGAAAGAGATGACTTTTTGATTGCGAAACAAGTTTAGACCTTCATTTTCGTATATTTACCTAAGCTAACATACAGACTTAACAAAGGCAACAGAAGCGAGTGAGCCACAGGGAAACACACAGATAGAATAACAAGAGAGGGCAAAAGAGTTGCTTCGGCCAACTAGATCAGGCAACTGTATCAGATGCTAACAAGGACAGGTTTCCCACATCGTTTCACTTGTCCCTCACTGAGTTCTGTTCATGGGCGGCAACACTCTCTTAGGCAGGTTAGGCTGGAAGATCAAGTCAGCAAGAGCGAAATGAGCGAGAACTTCTTACTTCACCCTCAGAGAGTGAGTGAGTGTGTATTGAGTCCTACGAAGGGGGTAAATGACCGACGACTCTGATAAAGAGTGCTTTAGCAGAGTTGGTCACTCTCAAAACTCCGTTTTGAGCACTTCAGCACTTCATCAAAATAACCATCACTCTCTTCCTCTATATTTTAATTCGCACCATAAACCCTTAAAGACACATATCACGTCCTTCACAACGAATTAAAGATTCAGGATCGCCCCTAAACTTTACAACCACAACCTCAAAACAGGCAACTCCCAAAAATTAGCCCACCACTCAACAACTCAAACAAAAATTTCTGATCATGAGCGACCTCTGGGACTCTGGCGACGAGGAGGAACAGATCGACCCCTCAACCCTCGGACCTGAACTATACGAGTGCTGTGAGTTCAGTGAGACTGAACGAGGTCTTGAGCTCCTCTCCCTCGGCGTTCCCTTTACCTACAAACCGCCCGCCGAGGAGGGGAAAGAAGGTGACGAAAGTGGAAAGTCTTCCTCCTTCTCCACATGGTCTTGTCTGGACTGGGCTGCTTACAATGGCAATGTTAGGCTTGTGACTGAGCTGCTCAAGGCTGGAGCAATGAACAGTTATAATGAGGCGGTTGCGGAGGCAAAGGTCTTAGCGGAAAGGCAAGCCGGATCTAAGGGAAATAATAACGGCGGTGGTGGCAGCAGCGGCAAGGTCAAACGACAAGCAATACTAATGAACACCCCCTTGCACTGGTCAGCAACTTGCGGTCACCTCCATGTATGCTGGGTCTTACTCCGCCAAGGTTATTCCCTCACTGATCCTGATTCGTCGGGCAACACACCCCTCCACATCGCAGCGTCTAATGGTCATGCCGCAGTCGTGAGGTGCTTCATCGAAGACGGGGCCAACGTTTGGCGCAGGAATGGATTTAGGAATACACCTCTTGAGGTTTGCTGTGATGAAAAGGGCAGGAGGCTTTTGAAGGCAGCCATGGAGAATGATAGGGAGGGGAGTTGGACAGAGAAGATTGCGGCGACAAGGCACGAAGATCACATCAAGAAGCTGGATTCCGCGGAGGCGGAGATCACAGGCATTGTTGACACGAGTAGTCTGAATATCGAAACTTTTGAGGAGATGCTGGGCAAGGCCAAGGACCTTGGGGTTAGTAAGGAGGTCATGGTTGTTGGAGACGCCATCTTGAAAAAGATTACATTGGGTAGGAAGCTAGAAAAGGAGATCGAGGACTTGGAGGGTGCCATGCCCGTTGTTACGCAGATAGCTTACACCGGTTTTGTTAATGTATTACAGGAGACCATCGCTGAGGTGACAGAGTTGTTGAAGCCTGAGGGGGGGGAAAGGGCCACCGACGAAGCAGATGTAGGAGGGGCTGAAACGGTGGCAGAGGGGGGTTTGCAAGATATTGTGAAGAGGGGAGAGGCACTTTGCGAGACGGCTCACAGCGAGTATTGGCTCAATGTTTGTGTCGGCACCGTGGCCGAGGTGGACTGTGCCACTGAGCACACCGTCAGCTTAATGAAGAGGCTTAAGGAGAGTATAACAAAGGCAGAGATGGCAAATGGGAACAGTGAGCTGGTCGAAAATGCAACCAAGGTTCACGCGAGATTGAGCTGCGAGTTGGAGCTCGGAAGGGCCATAGAGAACTTCCCTGTCGTCCGACTTCCGGATCCCGAGATGGACGCAAAAGCGTTGAAAGAATACTGGCAGGAAGAGGACACAGGAGCGATTGAAGAGACAAGGGAATGGCCACTTCCTCCAGAGGAGACCGGGCAGTACATCTGGAATCCATCAGACAGCTTGAAATTACTGAGGGATGCCTGCGAACGTCTCGAAACCGCATTGAAGGGGAGTGAGGGCTGCTTCGAGAGCCTCGTTGAAGAGAGCAGAAAGGTTCTCGAAGAGAAGAATGCAGAACTGGAGGTGTTAGAGGCTAAAAATGACGAGGACAGAGACGCCGCTGTTGCTGCAGCTGAGAAACTTGCAAAGAAATTGAAAAAGGGCAAGGGAGGGAAGAAGAAAAAGTGAGCCAGCCCTTGGGGGACAGAGAAATGAGAAATGAGAGAATTTTGAGCGAGTGCGGGCAAAATTATCTGTAAAATAAATGACAACGGGTTCTAGCAAAGGTATTCTTTGATTTTAATGCCGCCACCAACCTTCAAAAAGATGTGCGGTTTTCCCACTTCTTCAAACCCTTCTTTATCATCAGCGAGGTGCCAACAACGTTGAGAGGGTCTAGGGGTCGGAGACATCTCATTGTGAATTCAGCTTGTGTTTCTCCTTGGCAACGAATATATGTCCCCCCCACCCCCTCCAACGATTATGGCCGCAATCGAAGATCCCATTGAAAATCAGGGGAGGGACCCCCCGACCTTTTCCAACTACATAAATTCGTTTCTAGCGCCTCTATTGTGTGCAGTACGTGAACAGGGGGGTAGGAGGCGTGGCGATCCCGTTTGTTGTGGTGAGCTGGGGGGCTGAAAATGAGCACAATCAAGTTTTGGAGGAGGAGTTATAGACGGGCACGCGTGAATTGAGAGTTAATTGGGCGTCGAGGGGCCCTCAATATAATGTATAAGTCAGACACGAAGACTTTTGACGTAAAAAGGGTAGCGGGCTTCCCCTCGGAATTTAGGCCGGTGCGTGCGTGGTCTCTCTCTTCTCTTCTTCCTCTGTTTCTTGATGTGCATTACTCGCATCGGCGGGCCTCAAATGGTTCTTCCCAATCCTCTTGGCTTGTCCAATGTATGGTTTGAGGGATTTTCGTTTTAATGTTCATTAAGTAGAAACCCCCGCCGCCCGTGCACATAAAGACTGGGCCTAACGCGTCACCGGCCTTCGGCTTTAGGTCGAAATCAGGTACTCCGTCAACGAAGACGATGTCCTCTTTGGGTTCCATGTCTTTCCCGACGAGATCAGAGAGTGAATCGACACCGAAGGCAATGAAATGATTTTCAGCACCAGCAGTACCACCAGCAGCAACGTTGAACTCGTTCTCGCCGGAACCTCCAACTGTATTTAAAGCCATGATGCCACCAGACATATAATCAGCACCTTCGTATTGTTCCCAGTTGATATTTTCTTCATCAGCGTGTATAATCTTCCCCATGTTAGCGTGTGTGTGCAGGGTGTAAGGTTGTCGCGTGCAGGGTGTAAGGTTGTCGCGTGCAGGGTGTAAGGTTGTCGCGTGGAAGGTTGGACGAGACAACAAGTGAATTTTTGTCAGGTTTCTGGCCATAACTGCTCTTTTTATTAAAATTTGCCTCAAAGTGAACACCTGTACAATTTGGATCCCGATTGCACCACATTTAAACAAATGATTCGCACTTTTGGCCGCGTCTCCTCAGGCGTCTCCAGATCTGCTCTTCTCTCCTCTAAGGCGAGCCTGGCCCCATCTTCCTCCAAGGTTTTGCTTTCTGCCCGCAACTATGCTTCTACTCCTGCATCACTCTCATCCGCCACTTTTGATTTGAGCGGGTGCTTCCAGACTCACAATTTGCCATCAGGCCCAAATGAGAGTGTGGACGCTACCAAAGACGAACTTGAGGAGATGCACAAGCTGATGTACACGATGCGACGGATGGAGGTAGGTTAAAGGGAAGGGAGGAAGAGCGGAAGTACGATGCGCGAGGGAAATAGCGAAATTTTCCTGACTAACTTTGCCTCACCATCTGACTAACTGTCTGACTGTGTTCCTTCTCCAAAACTAAATGCATCCCAACTGAACTTCTCTCTGTCTATGAAATTTCATCAATGAAACTGCTGATGCGACGGGATCACCTACGAATTTCATAAAAACCTTACTGTAGATCACTTGCGACAACGAATACAAGGCACGCAACATCCGTGGTTTCTGCCACTTGTATGATGGACAGGAGGCTATCGCCACAGGCATCAATGCCGCGTTCACAGACCCGGAAGACAGCTGGATCACAAGCTACCGGTGCCATTGTGTCGCGCTGATCAAGGGTGGCTCAGTTGAAAAGGTTCTGGGCGAGCTATTTGGCCTTCAGGGAGGTTACACAAAGGGAAAGGGCGGCAGTATGCACTTCTACAACAAGGAGCACAGATTCTACGGTGGACAGGGAATCGTTGGGGCCCAGGTTCCGGTCGGGACTGGGCTCGCTTTCGCAAACAAATACAACACTCCCGAGGGTGAGCAGATGCCGGTTGCCATCAGCTGCTATGGTGACGGAGCTGCCAACCAGGGACAGATCTGGGAGTCCGCAAACATGGCTGCACTCTGGAAGCTTCCCATGATCTTTGCCTGCGAGAACAACAGCTACGGCATGGGAACATCCGTGGAGCGCCACAGCAGTATTCCTGACGGGGAATACTTTCGGATGGGCGGTGAGACGATACCAGGCTTGAAGATTGACGGCATGAATGCTCTTGCTGTTAAGGAGGGTATGAGGTTTGCCAAGGAGTGGTGCGGCAGCGGCAATGGCCCTCTCTACGTCGAGCTTAACACGTACCGTTACCATGGTCACTCCATGTCTGATCCTGGAACCACCTACCGCAGTCGCGATGAGATTGCTGCCACAAGATCTGCTCGCGATCCCATTGAGTTCATCAAGAAGTGCATGACGGAGAACGAGCTAATGGATGCTGACCAGCTCAAGACCGTCGAGAAAGGCATACGAAAGGAGGTCAAAGAAGCTACTGATAGGGCAAAAGCATTCGCAACTCCTCCTCCCGAAGAGCTTTACAATTACGTTTACTCGGGGGATCACCTGACCCGCGAATCCAACCAGTCTGTGCCTTTCATTCGGATGCCCGAGCTGAAGGACAGCATCGTGAATGGTGCTGCGCCGTGATATATTATTATGAATAATACGTAAATGCGGACAAATTAATACGGACCAGTGTATTGCAGTAGCTTTACCTGCGCTAAACATTGCATTACCATTATTATTGTATCGCACATAGCACATAGTCGTACATAAATAAACACATCTAACATAACACAACATCTCAATTATATAGCCTTCTTCCCGCGCAGATACTGCTGGCTGCTCTTTTTGCTGAAAATTTGCGGCTGAAAGGTCCACTCAGCTTCTTCGAGATTCCTCTGCATCTTCCTCATTGCCTCCTGCTTCTCCAGTGTGATCTCGTGGGATTTGAACAACATCGCGACCTGTGATTCGCTGCCGACCTTCTTTCCCTTCTTCGCGGAGAACTGACGTTTATTCTCAATTATCTGTCGGGATTTTCGATTGATCTTCGGGTGGAACTTGTGAACTATCTGTTCAGCTTTCTCTTTTGAGGACTGGTCTCTGACAGGGACATTGTTGCGAAGGATGTTGATAGCAGATGGACCGATGTGGTTGACTTCTATCGATAGCAAGCTGCAAAAATCTTCGAGTGTGAAGCTTCCACCCTTGTGTCGGCCAAGCACAGGCTCGACGATCTTCGCAACAGGGGCGGAGAGCAAGGAAGCGTCGCAACTGTCGATCTCCAACTTTTGTTGCTTCCACAATTCAGAGTCATTATTTTCGTCGTTCTCGTCGTTGTCATCGTTTTCAACCTTTGAAGTGGTTGTGTCTTGTCCGATGGTAGCCTTGCTCTCATCGCACACACCGCTAGCCTCAGATACGATGCCCAAGCTCGCCAGACTCTCATTAAATTTCTCTTCCTTATCTTCTTTCCCCCCCCCTTCCACCACGCTTTTACCGAACGCTACTGTCACAAGAAGAGTTCGGAATAGCTCCTCCATCGCGCGCCGCTTAAATGTTGCTATTATTTGATCACTCTCTGGCAGCGCCTTGAACGCTGCTTGTTGCCGCAGTTTCTCTTCCTCTCTCTTCTGCATTTCGTCCTTATCTGCCTGTCGGCGTTGGCCCTCCCGGTCGAGATGGTCATGTATTGGTAAGTTCTCCTCGTTTCTACCACCAAGCGGTGAGCGTCCGACAGCCGGTTTGAATAGCTCTGCCTCTACTTGCTTGCGCTTCTCCTCGCGCTTCAACATCTGTTTCTTGTGCTCGTCATAGAGCCGCTTGATGAAATCCTCGTGACTCGCGTCAGGTATTTTGCGGTGCTTGTCCAGACCGATGTCGGGCATAAAACTACACGCCGGTTCGTCTGTACTCGGAAGTTTCATTTCATTCAATTTTTTGAGCTCCTGTTTGATGCTGTAGTCAAAGTAAAGCTGATCCCATTTGTTTCCCTTCACCCTAGTGGCGACGTCCATTGACAGATCACGAACTCTATCACGCTCTCCTTCGATAGCCGAGAGCTCTTTCTCCACGTTTTCTTTCTTTTCAACAATATCTCTACTCAGAGGATTTATGTCTGGCTTGAAAGTGCACTCAGGCTCGGACAACTTAGCATATGCAATAGCTCTTTCTTTGTGAATTTGGTCATCGGCGTATAGGGATTCAAAAATGTCAGCATGGGTGGAGTAGCGTTCTATTTTACGGCTGCCATCCGATATCTGGGGCCGAAATGTACAGCCAAGCATCTCATCTTCGCTCCGTTTCAGCTCCTGTTGACGGGTGGCCTGCAGACGCGCTTTGTCATTCAGATGAGCTTGAATGTAGAGGCGGTCGCCCACATCTAATGGTGCTTCTATTGTAACAGTTGTTGCATTAGTCACTGAATTATCGAGCGTGACTCGATCACCAATATTGCTGCCATCGACACCCATCAAAAAAACGCTCTCCCTCCGGGCGGCCATCTCTTTTGTCTTCTCGCCGGTTCGAAACCTATTCCGCTTCATGTACTCGCGCTCCGCTTCTTCGTACATCTCCCCCTTGAGACGTTTGCGTTCCTCGATCTGAAACGCGTTCTGGTGAAGGCCATGGAGGTGTTTCGTCTGTCGGGCCTGAGCTTTTGTAATCCTTGACTTTTTCTTCTTGTTCTTCGATGGTGGAACTTTGGTAGTCTTGGGATGTTCGGTGATTTGTTTTGCCCCCCCTATGGAAACAGCCGTACGGCCTCGACTATTGGGGTTATCGTAAGCAGCTCTCATCTTCTTCCACAACAATTCTTGTTCGTCTTCTACCTTCACGGATTTTTTCTTGTTAGCGCCGGAAGTTGAAGTGCCACTGTTTGTTGTGTTGTCAGCGATGGGTGTGGGGAAGGAAGAGAACGTCGACGTAGTGGAGAGATTCACAGAAGTGTTATGGTTGCGGACGGGGGTACTAGTTGTATTCGACGTCGGAGAAGTTACATACTTGATGCTCGATGGTGGGTTTCGTCTATGATTCTTCCTATCAACATGTTGCGGCGTCTTGTTGTTGTCGTTGTTGTTGTTGTTGTTTGGGGCAGGGGAGGAGAGTTTCTCCATGTTGGCCCTGATATGTCCCTCGAGCTTGCTAATGTAGTCTGCATCTAGACCTTCACGCACCCCAAACTCTTGCGCAAGTTTGCGAGGGTCATCACCAGCTCTCACAACCAATTTCACAGAGGAGTGAGCAGAACTATGGAAAATGTCAAGGATGCAGAGAGTTGCAGGGGTTGATGGCGGGCAAAACTCGTTTTTCTGCGACGCAGATGTAGATGGAGGGGTTGGGGGAAAGGCCACCGGCGGTTGATCGATCGACGAAGAGGTAGCAGGGGGATTCATTTACCAATTCAAGTGGTTCGCCAAAGTGGTCGTTTGGTTTTTACCACAACTTAACAATGGCTAAAATCTTAGAATGCAAGTAGGTGGACGACACCCACAACTTACTAGATCGAGAATGATAGTTTTGTTCCAATTAATATCGCAACTTTGTCCATGGAAAATATATTCATTTTGAGGTGGTGAACGAAATTGAACTGGCTGCTTCTTTAATTTAGGAGCTTTTTTCGACTCCAATATTCGCGTAAACACCCTTTCAATAGCACTTGTGCTTATATCATTCTTCATCGTCCATAATACCGCAATTTGTCCTCAATACATCATCTTAAATCCCAAATTGACAGTCATGATCTTTTCCCAACTCCCTGCGCCTCCCATGTCTGTTGATCCAGGAGCCCAAGAAATCGTCATTGACGAAGACGTCGACAATGTGCTGCACTCCTTTATCCTTTGGGAGCGATTGCAGGACGAATCACTCGGTGAAGGAACCATCACCCTCATCATCAGGGACCCCAATATCACAATCATCGGGGA